>Ga0209579_10000165_pt1 | contig 98273 bp, 101 predicted proteins | sample Coa_R1_2_FD_187152 | JGI IMG/M metagenome (GOLD analysis project Ga0209579, IMG submission 187152) | Surface soil microbial communities from Centralia Pennsylvania, which are recovering from an underground coalmine fire - Coalmine... | ecosystem: Environmental > Terrestrial > Soil >... | reverse complement strand
TTGATCGGCAACACCAACGGTCCAAACTTTTGGAATTATTCGCACAAAACGCCGGGCTGCGCTCCTCCAAACTTGCAGCGGGTCGGGGGCGCCGGATTGTTCTATTGCTTTTCGGTGAACTGAGACCGCCGCCTTGCTCCGCACAATACAACAGTCCGCTCGGAGTCATTTGCTTAGCTAGTATCCAGTGGGAAAAGCTTTGGCTAAAATAGCGCGGTATGGCGATCACCCCCACCACAACGCTTGGCCGCAACACGGGCGTCCCTTATGCCGCTTTTAATGAGCGAGAGGGCGTGATTCTTGTCGCCGGCGAGTGCTACGCTCTCGACTCGGTTGCGGTGCGGATTTGGGAATTGCTGGAACAACCGATGACTGTGAGACAACTTTGTTCGCGGATTTGCGAGGAATTCGAGGTCGACATGCAGACCTGCGAAACGGCGATCCTGAATTTCGCGGCCGAAATCGTCAACGATGGCATTGTCCACGCCCTTGAGACGGCCCCTCCCGACTGACGTTGCATTCGCTGGACGTCGATCATGTTGCGCAGAGACAAAGATCTCGAGTGGGAAATTGCAAACCTTCGAGAGTCGATCGAGCGTGACTGGGCGGATTTAGCGTCGAGAAATTTAAGCGGAGACCGGCGCAAGGCACTCGTCGAGCATCTCTCTTTATGCATCACAAGTTTGAAGACGTTGCGCGACCGACTTACTCGTCCAGATCACGATTGATTTGCGTGACTGATTAGCTGCCGCAACTTTTAGCATCAACGGTCAGGCCGTGCGCTGCGGCACTTTGCGCCGAGACGTAAAAAACTCGGCACGAGCAGAAATATTACGCGATTGCAATACGATCCCCAGTGCCGCACTGGCCAAGTAACCGATTTGAAGGCAGATGAGGGCTGCAATGATCGTCAGGACAGTGGACCAGAAACCAGACCCGACCGCCGCGCTGAAACCAATGGCGGCGACAAAGGTGAAAATGATTGCCGGAATGAGAAAAAAGACGGAATAACGATAGCCGACCACGGCGCCAAAAATCAGGCTGAGGCACGTGAGGACTACCATGGTGAAAAAAGACTCCTCCGTGGGAAGCTTTTATTCGACCATAAACTGCGAATCTGATTGCAAATTGATTAACACAATTGCGTCGTCAGATTTGAAAATTTCTGTGGGAAGTCACCGCTAAGACGGCGCAGCTTTGTGCCACTATCAGACATTGACGGTTCAGGCGGCGATGTCCGTTCGTCACCGAAAACTGGCTATTGGCGCAGACATTTTCACGCTGCGCGCTCACAATTGCGAATACGCAAAAAGAAAAGGCCGCCAACATGGGCGGCCTTTCCCGATCCCAAAAAATGGGTGGAACTAAGTGTTGAAAGCAGCTCTCTTTTTTCGACGGTGCAAGAGCAGGCCTATTGCACCAAAACCAGACGCAAAGAGCGGCAGCGCAGCTGGCAGCGGAGTTTGGCTGACCGTTGGACCATTGAGCAGAGTGAATGTCCCGCCGATAGTGATCTTGTCGCCGTTTCCACAATTACCCGTACAGTTGGTTTGGGCGTCACTCAGGTCTATTTGTAACTTCGAGCCATCTGCGAAAATCAAAGAGATTGGATCGGCCCAAGTGACATCAATTTCCTTTAGATTGTGAGATGCAAAATTTGCGGTAATCGTGCCCGAATCCGTCGTGCTATTCGACGATGGGTTGGTGAACGTAAAGACCGCAGAAATGGTGCCGGACGTATCGCTGTTGCTTGTACCCGTGATCGTGCCAACAATAAAATCAGGGATGTTGAGGGGCGTACCCAGTACGATATCGTTGTTTAAGCCAACACTTACAAAGGTCAGTGTCGGACTGAAGCTGTTGTCCGTGACGACGACGCTAGACGTCGTAAAAGTCAAAGCAGACGCCGTCGATGTCCAGAAGGAAACTACAGCAATCGCCGCGGCCGCGCATGCGGCTGCAGTGGAATGTCGTCGCATTCTCGTCCCCAATTTGGGTATTCGCCACACAAAGGTATTAGCGAAATAGACGAGGCCAAAGTATTGGTACGAGTTGTTACGGTTAACGGGCGCGAGCGTTCCGTAACGAGCCAACTGCGGTTTAAGTGTCGAAGAAATCTGACGATGTCCGCCTCTCTAATCGGCCAGTTGGGTCAAGCACTTGCAGACTATCCACCACTGCAGCGTCGATGTCGCTCACGAGCCCTTGCTTTTCTTCGGAACCGGCACCGCTCGTAATACGATCGCGGTGTGGCTGAGTTAGAGTCACTAGGGCAACTCGGTTATGAGGAGAGGATAAGATGCCTTACGGATTAATTACGGCGCTCATCTTTACGTTAGTAGCGATCTTGCACGGTTGGAGGATTTTTAAAGGGTGGACCGTGCAGATTGGTCCCCATCCCGTGTCCATGACGGTTTCGTGGGCCGGCCTTATCGTTGCTGCGCTGCTGGCGATTTGGGGCTTTTCGCTGGGTGACTAGCGCGAGTAGCGACATCGCCCCCTCGGTTCTCAAATGAACGCTGCCCGCCTGATGTCCGTTTTGGGTCGGCGCCGGCAACTCTGCCGCTAGTGTGCGTGGATTTCTGCCAGCTCATTCCACGGCAGGCGCTCAAGGCGGCAGTCGCCGGCTGCCGCAACCATTATTGCCGGTGACCAGCCCACATCCACGCCTAATCTCCACATCAACCGATACCACGCTCTCGAAATGCTGACTCGAAGCGTTGGATGTTCTGCCATGAGCTCGCCCCGGTAGACGAAAGCGACACTCGTGCCTTTCGGCACACTGAGCGAGTTGGCGTCGAGATTGGATCCTGCGGGATTAGTTTCGCGAACTTGTAGGCGGCAATTGCTTCTCTCAGCGTCGATCACAAAGCCGAAACGATCGCTAACTTGTGTTTGGAACCCCTCGCGCGAAAGCAGCGTGACGACCATGTCCTGCAAATTATTGCTCGTCGCGGGGTCGACGCGATTGAAAGCGATCACTTTGGCAGCGATCGTAATTGTAATTGCCAGCCCGAGTGCCGTGATCTTAACGGCGCGTGAACAGTTCACGGCGCTGACCAACCATGCAAATGATTACAATAAGTATGAGGGTCAAGCCCCCTGCGATTTGCGAGCCGATCTGGCCGTGAATCGTATCAAATTTGTCGAACGAGATGGCCATGAGACTTAAGCGGCCGAGATTGACGATAGCTGCTGAGGCTACGGCCAAGCCGCACCAAAGAAGATCTCTAAATCCTAAATCGCGGCCGAGTGTTTGGCTCAGTGCAACCCATGCCAAGGCGGCCTGTGAGATGTTGTGAAACGATGAACATCCAGGCCAGATTTGGATTCTGTGGGCGCCATCAACGGCGTCTACGACATTGCCAACTCGATTCGTCCCCGCCAGCGCGCTGACCAAAAATGCGTCAATCTTGAGCAATGGTGGCGCAACAAAATCAAAAAGCATTGGCCCCCAAAGCATGGGTACGCAAATGGCAAAGAATATTACGGCGCTTCGCCGGAGCGAGGTATGTGCTTGTGAAGTCCAAAATACATAGACGGAAAAGGCGCAGAGGGTGAGCCAACTAAACCGTGGAACCGGAAGTGCAACAGCGGCGAGGGCGAGGCCCGCCAAAACAATATCGAGTTTGCTTGCGCGTTCGGCGCCTTTCTGCTGGAAGGCTAGATAACAAGCAGACGCCCAAGCGCCCCATACGATCACGCTTATGTCGAATGTGTCGGTAATTGCGTCGGACCAGCCCAGCAACGCAACGCTGAAAATGGCCCGGGACGCCATTCCATTCACCGACGAAATAGCCAGAATCGCTGCCAACAGCTGGCCACGCGAAATTGCGAAGTCGGCGAAAATGCCGCTCGCGCGCCACGCACGTACAGTTGCTAATCCCACATTCCGGTCTGACACAGGTCCTCTTCGACTAGCGGCCGAGAAGCTTTCGCCCCAACCAATAGGCGCCGCCGATAATCGCCAGCGCGGGTAGGCCAACTCCCGCAATCGGACCTGGTGTCGGGCTAGGGCCGGCAAAAACCGGCTCAATCAAAGCAACGATCCCAACCCCGGCTAGAATTGCAATCTTGTAAATGTTCATTGTCGGTGTTCCCCATCCGAGCGTGCTCGGTTATCTCCGCGCACGCGTTTTACAAACAGCAGAAATCAGGTTCTCGCCTATTCAGCTCTTGGGGCCGAGCAACTTTCGTCCCAGCCAATAGGCGCCGCCGACGATTGCGATAGCCGAAAATCCAACGCCTGCGATAGGACCTGGTGTTGGATTGGCACCTGCAAACACCGGCTCGATCAAAGCTACAATTCCCCCCGCAGCCAAAGCCGCAATTTTGTACATGCGCATACTCGAAGCTCCCCAACTAAACTCGCCACGACATCATTGTTTACGCGTCCCGCAAGCAATTCAAGCTCAATTTCTGGCGATCAAGATCCCGGCGGCGGCAATAACTAACGAATGCCGCTCACCCGCAAGATCGACGGGCAAAGCTCCTTCAGATAGAGGCGACTAATTCTTGCGGCGGAGAAGTTTTGCGCCCACCCAATAGGCGCCGCCGACGATTGCAATCGCCGAAAGCCCAACACCGGCGACCGGGCCCGGAGTCGGGGTCCCAGCAAGAACTGGCTCGATCGAAGCGACGATTCCGATCCAGGTCAAAGTCGCGATCTTGTAAACGTTCATCCTCACCGTCCCTAATTCAAGCGCATCGCCACGATGTTGTTTTCGCGTCCTGCAACAGGACAGCGTTTAGTTCTTACGGCGGAGAAGTTTTGCGCCTACCCAATAGGCGCCGCCGACGATTGCAATCGCCGAAAGTCCAACGCCGGCGACCGGGCCTGGAGTCGGGGTCGCAGCAAAAACCGGCTCGATCAAAGCGATAATGCTAACCGCAGCCAGCCCGGCAATTTTGCAAACATTCATATTGTGCACTCCCCAAAAGCGCGCCACGGCCATTATTGTTTACGTATCGCCGATGCAATACAAGTTGTATCTGTTCCTCAAGCACGTGGCAGCAATTGATGAGCGGATTCAATGAATTGGGAATCCATCAAGAATGCGGTCTGGCCGGAAATCTTCGGCTCATTCTGGCTGGCGGCTGCTTATTGGGCAATTCTGGCGATATTGGTCGGCCTCGAGTTCTTCGTTCCACAATTTAAGGAGCCCGCTCGCCATCGGCGATGGCCGGCAAATTTCGGCCTCGGCCTGATCAATATGGCCTTGCTGCCGCTCTTGCCGGTGTCCGCTGTCGTGGCTGCGCAGTGGGCGCAACATCATAAAATCGGACTGTTGAATTTGTTGGACGGCTCGTGGTGGCCGGTTGCAGCGATTGCGACTGTCGCGGTGCAAAGCTTGTCGGGCTATGTGCAGCACGTCGTCATGCACAAAACTCCGTGGCTTTGGCGCCTGCATCGGGTTCATCATCTTGACACGACCTTGGACCTGTCGACTGGTCTGCGTCACCATCCACTCGAAGTGCTCACCGCTCTGCTTTTCGATATTTCGGTTGCAGTCATTTTCGGCCTGCAGCCATTGGCGCTGATCGCCTATGGCACTGTCGATGGGTTGTTCTCTTTTTTTGGGCACGCAAATATCAGGTTGCCAGCGCGCCTGGACCACGTCCTGCGCCTTTGTATGGTGACGCCGCGAATCCACGCGGTGCATCATTCGTCATATCAGCCGGAGACGGACAGCAACTACGGCTCGGTCTTTACTATCTGGGACCGGCTCTTCGGGACCTATAGCAATTTGCGGGCGGATCGCCCTGATGAAATCCAATATGGACTCGGTGACGTTCAGGACGATCGTGCGGCCGATCTTTGGTGGCAGTTGAAATCGCCGATGCTGCGGTTGGAGAGTTTGCTTCCGACGCCAACAAAAGGAACGAAAACAACGTCACAGGGTCTCGGCGGATAGTGTTGCTTCAAGTCCAGGTCGATCAAGCGCCAGTGCGCCAGTGCCTGACGCCGCGCGAATTGCGCGCCCATCATGGCTCGGGCCCGTGCCCCCATGGCTTCGACGGCCAGTGCCATGAGTGCAACGATCTAATTTCGTCCTCGAACACCTGAGGAGCATCCAGTGGCGCATTGAGGCTGCATGCCTTCACAGCACCGATCCCGCCGAAACAAAACGGCGTGAGCATAGTCGGTGTACCTACCACACCAAGTGATGGGGCATTTGCGAGCAGATCTGTTGCATCAATGTCGGCAACTGTGACGCCGTCGGCGTGGTGAGGGCGATGCCATTGCCACGAATCAAAGTGGCAAGCCATGCTGCGTCGCTGCTACTGGTGCCATAGTAAATCGTGTAGACGTCCATGCCATCGGCCGCTGCGGTATTGGCAGAATTCACGGCGTTATTTTTAAGAGTCGTATCGGAGCAATTCGGTGTACTTCCACAATTTGGAATGCCGTCCGTGACAACGACCAGCACCTGCCGTGAGCCAGCGGGGCCTGCAGATGGGCAAGGCGTCGAGGGACAAAACTGGGAAATCGACGAATTCATGCCGGCCGATATATTGCTGCCACTACATCCCGGCATGCCAGCGCTCGAGCATTGATTTATTCCCGCGATTTTAGTCTTCAGGGAATTGTAGTCGGGTGTATCGGTCACCGGAAGCTGTGCCTGGTAGGGCGGCGGGGGCGAAACACCGGTGAACAAGGTGATGCCCAGTTTCGAGCCGGCGGCCGCATTCTGATGCATGCAATCGAGCAAAGCCTGATCCGCGGCTCGCGCGTGCGTCAACTGCGTCGAGAAAGACATCGAAATATCTTCATCGATAATAGCGTTCCACGTGGCCTGCGATCCCGAGCCTGCGCCGTAACCAAATGTGGCGGTGGCGCTGATATCGAAGCTTGCGAATCCGGGACCAAAAAAGATCGGCAGTTGGTTGCCGTTCGCTGCCGCCCGTCGTGTCGTGACTTTAACGGCATTGTAGGGCTGGGCGCCGGCCGTAAAGCAAGCCTGGCCTCCGGCCGCACAGCCGGACGTCCACTGTCCGAGGGCAACATCGCCACCTGTTAGGACCGTCCCATAAATCGCCGCGGGCATATTCTTCGCGGCATACGTTTGAGCGGTTGAAATGGCAACGGTTGCGTTTGGTAGTTGCGCTGTTGCAGCAAGTGCCGCAGCTTCGGCGGTGATCTGTAGCATGTTCCGCTGCGAGATCGCGTACGAGCCTTCAGCCGACAAGGCAGCGAATCCGATAAAAATCGGTATGCACACGCTTGTGTAAAGAAGTACTACGCCGCGTTCATCACGCAGCAGATCCTTAAATCCAAGTCGGGGCTTGCGACTTTGCATCATCGATGTGCAAGGCAGTTCTTTGCGCATAACGAAGATCAAGAAATAACCAGCGCAACTTTGTGTGTCTAACCGAACAAGGAATCCCGGTTAATTCGCAGGTGCATCCTTAAAGAAAACGCCAAGGATTGCGCGGACAAGCCGGTGAAACGGTCTCGGTTAATACGTCCCGAGTTGCGCTTTGCCCCAAGCCTAAACGTCGCATTGCTATTAATTAACGAAAAGGCATGCGCTCATGGAATTCCACGGTCGGCCTTTAAAGCGCAACGGTTGATGACGCGTGAGCCGTTAATGAAAAACCCCCCGGCCTCTTCGCGGAGCCGGGGGTCAGTAGGCTGGGACTAGAAGGGTTGCGACCGGTCAGTCTCCAGCCCAAGGTCGATAGGGTCGGTAGCAAATCTATTTGGTAAGCCGCGCTTGTTCGACAGCCTTTTGAAAGAGCGCGGTCATAGCGGCGGAAATACCGTCGGTCGGACTTACCTCGAAATAAAGTCCCGGCGAAGCACAGGCCTGCATGTTCTGCGCGATTTGACTATTGACCGAGGGATTATAGGGGCCGGCATTGAACGGATTGATCCAACTCATGTACCAACCGTTCGTCGGCAAGGCGAGATAGGTCGTATAAAGCACGGCGATCTTGATGCCGCGGTTTTTGAGCGTGTCGCAATAACTGGTGAGAAGTGGTTCCTGGCAGCGCGTATATTTCGCGCCGGTCTGTGGGTCCTGGCCCTGCGTCGTCGGCTCGGAGCAGCCGGGTGAGCCCACTGCGCGATCAGCGACGCCGTCGGAAACGAAGAACACATATTTCTGCGGCGACGAAGAGCTGGCGCCGCTGCCGGGATTGGCGATCGCGCTGTTGAGCCCGCTAAACACGTTGAAGTCCGTTGCCGTGTCGCTGGCATAGTTCTGATACGGGACAGTCATCAGATCAACCGCCGCGGCCGCCGACTTCGCTGTCGAGAGGTTCGACGTCAGTGACTGGATCTTGGTCAGGCCCATGGTCTGCGCTGAAGCGCCAAACGTATAGATCGCCATGCGGAACTGGCTCGAGACAGTCTCGGTTGAGGTCGCCGTATCCATCAATTGCTGGGTGGCCTGCCGAACGACATCGATGCGCGTTGTCACGCCGAGTTTCTTGGCCAGGCCGTAATAATCGTTCGGCGAAGTGTCCATCTCATGGCAGGCAAACGCACACTGGTCCGGGGTATTGTTGACCATCGTGGTTACATCATTCGGCGTTGCGCCGACGCCCATCGACGGTGTGTTGTCGAGCAACAGGTAAAAGTCAATATAGGTCGGCAAGCCCGACACGGCCGTGGAAGAGCCATTGATGTTGATTTTTTTGATTCCGAAAATTTCCATCAAACTGGTCGGCACGCTGCCCGTGTAGGTCACAATAGCATTGCGGCCGGTGGTGCCGTCAGTAACTGTCGCCGAGACGGTCGTGTAGCTCCCAAGATTGAGTGTCGCGGCTTGCGCCTTGAAAAAAGTGACCGCATTCGTTTGCGCGGTCGTGGCACTCAACGACAGCGAGCTATTATTGACTACGGACAGAACGGCCGCGTCCGCAAGGGCGTCAAGTTTTGCCTTGGTACTATTTGCTTTGCTGTAGTCAACCGCCGCGCCCATAAGACCGATGATCGGAATGGCACCGATGGCGAACGTAATAGCGACGTTGCCGCCCGCTTGGGGCAAAAAATCGAGCACTAGCCGACATGCGCGGGCGAGCAGAATTTTGATCCGCATGAGACCTATCCAGAGCTGGCCGAACTCTAAGGCAGGCAGAAAAACAAACGGTAAATCCCAAGAAATAGCTACGTTAAAATCCGTTTACATCGCCTACCGCAACTCTAGTAATTTGGCTCGCTACGCAGTCCGCACGTTGTCGATTGAAATCACCGGCCGAGCCGTCCTGCTTCGACTTCTCTACAAATCTATATCCGCTTTATGCGCGCTCAATGCCTACGATCGGTTCTGGTGCTGTCCTAATTCTGACACTCAAGGCAGGAAATTAGGACACTGGCTTTTTGCCGGAGCCGCTCGGGCGGCCCAAGGCGACCGCCGCGGCCACGAAATTTGGAGCGACGTCGCCGAGGCCGTCGAGAAGTTCCAGCGTGATAAGAGCGGAACTTTGCGGCATCGGCTGCGAAAGTCGCTGCGGACTGTGCCCCGGGCGACAAAAAACTAGGCATCTATTGGAACGGCCTCGGGCGGTGGCTCGGGCGACCACAACGCTTTGCCTAGAAACCTCACGCCCACATCTCTGTCTTTTCGCCAGACGACCTTGCACTTACGAGCGGCAGTGCCGTTCTCTGTCAAAAGCAAAATGAATTTGTCGGGGACTTTTTCCACGTCCGGAACGGCGATTTTGCCGCCAGTGTCGGAAGCGTCGGTGAGTTGGCATTGCTGAGGCTGAGGCTGCGCGCTCGTGACTATCCAACAAGTACGGCTCACAAGCCTGCGTGTGTCTTTCCTCAAATCTTGCCGCATGTGGTCCTCAAGCGGGCCGACGTTGGCCGAGGCTACTTATTTCCGGGTTTAGATCGATTGGTGATTTTTGCGTCTTGCGGTGCAACTTCGTCGGCGCTGCTCAATTGGCCGGCGAGTCTTTCATAAGACGCGGCAAGGCGTTCACTAACCAACCGGAGAGCCGGGTCGGATTCCTTCAGCGCTTCAGCTCGTAATTCGTTGGCCTTGGCGCGGTAGTGTGCGGCGCTGATCATTGCCAGGTTCTAACCGACTATCAGCTAGCAAAAGGGAATTGGCCCCGACCTAAGCCACAACCAAGGTCGAGGCCAACCCGTGGCGCTGCCTTTGGGGGCTGCGCGTCGGTATTATTACTTAAGCAACCTTAAGGCTTTATAACCGACCGGGAGCGTCCTTCGCTAATAATCTCCGCTTATGAAAAGTGGCCCGGGATTTAGTCTGAGCCTCGGGCATACACGGGGGCCTCGGCACGTTGCCGAGGCCCTTTTCACGCTTCCCTAACGTTCATTCCTTAAGCTCGACATCGAGAGCGTCACCGGTCGCAAATCACTGGATCTCTGCAAGTCTCTCATTGAGGCCGCCTCGCTTGGCGGCCTCTTTCATTACCGCTCCGCCGCGACATTTTTCATACGTAAAATTTAATTTTGAAAAACGAATCGCCCGCCTTATTTTTTGCGGACGCCAATTGAAACTGCTATTCCCCACATCACTTGCGCGTCCTGTGGAAAGCATTTGCGACTTAAGACCGTAGAGGCCGGCGTAAAAGGTCGCGACCGCATGACCTTTATTTGCGAATGCGGTTTCGAATATGAGCAATCCTCGACGGCGGCTGCTGAGCGCAACTTTCACGGTCATTAGCCGCTCCGAAAAGCCTTCAGCTATATCCCTTGGCGTGCGCATATTGCCAAGGCTACCCTCAGCCATGCCTGAGCGGCCACCGAACCACAAAGACGAGCGCCGAGAGCTTGAGGCGGAAGCGACCCGCCGTGCCGACGAGGCGGCGGCGTCCAAAGCCTACGCCCGCCGCATCATCGCCTTGTTCAACGCCCGAACCGCGCGCGGACGCCGGCCGGCATTCTTTCCGACGATCAAGTGCGTCCTGGTCGCCGAAACGCCGATCGTCCTGTCAGTTTGCCCGGCGTGCCGGACGATTACCGAGACGGATTTACGAAGGACCGATCATCATCCGCTCGCGACAATCGCGTCGATCATTCCGAAGGTAAGTTGTCAGCGCTGTCGGCCGAACGCACCGTTTGCGCGGATCATTGAGATCAAAGCGCCGGCCGGCGTCCATGAGCGTTCCCCATTTGCGACCTGGGGCATGATGCCGCCTAGGGCCGGTGGTAATTGGTTCTTCCCGGCAAGTTGAAAGTGTGCCTTTTTGCACAGACCGCGGAGATCCGGAACGCTACCTTAATCTGGACGGGAGAGGCACGACTGGAGGTAAGCCATGTCGATGCAGCAGCGGTCAGAGCCCCAAAGAGACTACATTCCACCAATTGATTGCCATTGCGGTGGCAAAGCAATGTTGGTGAGAACCTCGCACGAGCGGAAATCAGGCAAAGAGCTACGCGAGTTCCAATGTTTTGCTTGCCGTCACGTCATGGAAGTTGTCGAGAATTAAGGTCTGCTCACAGTTTTTGGCGGCGATAGCACACGTTAATCTTTATTGCTCGCGCACTCCGGTTGTCCGATGATGCTCGGGTGGCGCTGGAGGTTAAGGTATGCGTACAAACTTGCGTCATCGCTTTTTGCTAATCGCCTTGCTTCTGGGGGGCTTAGCCTTGTCGATTACCGGCAAAGCAGAAGCTGGCTGTCGGACTTGTGATCGCGCCGGCTACTACGAGCAGCCGGTCGTAATTGTGCGCCGGCCCGCCGTGGTCCTAAGGCCGCAATATCGGACGGAATATATCCCATGCGGCGATGGCTTTGTAGTCAACCAGGGGCAATATCAAACCGAAGCGTCCCTGATCGCCCAACCACGTTGTTTCGATACTGATGCTCTTGTGAGCTATCGAAATTAAAAACCCAAGCCACTTGGGCGCGCATCTTAGCCTCCTGCGCACGAACGGGTCGCGTTCTCGGATTGCGTCCGCTCCGCCAACGCGCGATCATTCCGTCATTGAACAACCGGGGAGCTGAGCAATGTATCTTTCAGGAGAAAGTATTCTTGTCATTCTGCTAGTCGGCCTCGTAGCCGGTTGGCTCGCCGGCAAGATCGTGCGCGGGACCGGCTTCGGTCTGATCGGCGACATTGCAATCGGCATCGTCGGCGCGTTCGTCGCGAGCTGGTTGCTGCCACGGCTTGGCATCAGCCTGGGCGTTGGACTAGTCCGTGCAATCATCGATTCCACGATCGGCGCCGTTCTGCTGCTGCTGATTATCCGTCTCGTGCGTGGCGGCGGTCGGTGGTGACGGGCTGAGCGCGGTTGCCGACCGTGGGCGGCGACGTGGGGCATGATGCCGCCGGCGGGCAAAAATGACCCCGATCCAATGGCGACAGGATCGGGGTCATAAGGCGAGACTTAGGGGCGCTGGGAGGATTCCTAGCGCACACGAAGGTTAAATGTGTGAGCCGAGGGTGGCAATAAAAAATGGTGGAAATTCGTACGATCACCAGCCGCTCGATCCGGCGTCTCAAGTCTTGACGCCGCCCTTCCGATTAGACGGCCTGCAACCAAAGTGCGAATCGGGAGCAAAAACAGAAAGACCGCCTCATGGCGGTCCCTCCGAAAATCATTTGATAATCAGGTTAGACAGCAAGAGCCGACGTTTTTCTCTTCTGTCGCCAGCCCAACAATCCCATAGCGCCCAAGGCGCCGACGAACAGTGGTAGAGTAGTAGGAAGCGGAGTAGTAGCAATCGCCTGCGTGCCGCTGAGCAGAGTACTCTGGATGGAGTTGCCTTGATCCTCGACTGCTTCGACGTTGCCAGGCTGTCCGCCGGCGCAGTTCCCACTATAGCCACCCGCTCCACCACCCCCGAAACACAGGAACGAGACGGGTAGGCCGTTGGTTTCGAAGTAAAGGTAGGCGTCCGCGGCGGATGGCGAGCTGAAATTGAACAGCAGCGCAGATGCGGTGGCCGACACGGCCGATCCGTTTAGCGCAACGAAGGAGTTGTTGCCGCTCGAAGGCCCCAACAGAGTAAGGGCGCCGTTCACCCCATCGTTTAAGGTGAGATTCCAATCTAAAATGTTTGCGGCACCGATAGTACCGGTCGTGCCATCTGTGACGATGTCCCCGGTGGCAGTACCGGAAGCGCCAAGACTCAAGTTAACGCCGTAAACGATATTGGCCGATGCGGGCCGTGCGATGCCAACCAGGAGCAGCAACACGACTATATGACGCGCCCACCGATGCCGGTACGCACCCCTCCAGATAAAGGTGTCCATTTTCGTTCGCCCCACGCGACGCCACATGAATATTTTAGGAACTTGACTATAAACTTGGCGTAAATTTTTTTGTGGGCGTCGGAGTTCAAAAGTCGGCGCCCATATGACGGTTGGTTCGGTCGGATTACTTGTAGTAACCGACGCCGCATCCTAGGCCGGCGACCGCGGTAACTAAGCTCACCTTCGGCACCCACGCCTTGTCAGCGCCGGCCTTGGGGGCATTGTAGCTGACCTCATTGATCTGGCCCTCTTTTGCTTCGTCATAGAGCCTTGGGCCATACAGGTCGCCCGTAGGGTCCTTAAATGTCCTCACATCCTTGCCGAGCAACTGCTTTACGTTGAGATTGGCGTTCGCGACGAGGAGTCCGTCGCTCAGATTGAAGCAGAACGGATAGATGTCGCCAACAAGGAAGCCGTTTTCGTCCTTGTTGATCTGGTCGAGCGTCTTGGCCTTATCGGCTTTGATGGCCGCAACCGTCTTTTCAAGCATGGCCTTAGCGTCCGCCGCAGTACCTTGCGCGAAAGCGGTGGTCGAGAAAAAGATAGCCATGGCGCCTAGCGCGCCAATCACGAGTTTAAGAAACATGGATATTCCTCCCTGCTCATCGAGTAATTTGCAATTGTCACGCACGTGCGTAGGCGACGCCCATGATCAAATTCCAACCCCGATTTTCCAAAAACGGAGACGTATCGCCGTCGGCACAATATGTTAGGCCCGCGTCCCAACCGCCCCCAAATAAAATGAAAATAAAGAGACCTCAGGGGCAAAAAATGACCCCGGTCCAATGGCCTTAGGACCGGGGTCAAAGGAGAGACTTAAGGGCGCTGGGAGGATTCCTAGCGCACACGAAAGTTAGGTGCGTGAGGCCGGGCGTGGCAATAAAAATGACGGAAATTCGTGGCAGTCACCATCGAGCAGCGCTCCTGCCGCTTCGTCGCGGCCAGTCGGGGTCCGCGCTTATCCAATAGCGACCAAATTGTCGCCGTGCGACGCATGTCTGCTTTGTGCCATTAGGTGACATTGCGGTGGTCTTGGCTCTAGCTGGCTCGGGTCCACTTTGCCCGAGTGAATTGCAGGCGCATACCGACCCGTTCCATATTGCGATGACTGGACGAAAGCGGCTCGGCGCCACTGAAAACGAGATCAGCTCCGGCGAGACTGGCGTCGCGTATGCGCCGCCGCAGCAGCGCGACCTGGAGGCCGCGGCAACGGAACGGAGGTTTGGTTGCCGAGTCAGCCAGGTAGCCTACGCCATCATGGAAATAGAGCGTCGCAGCGGCCGCAGGTAGCCCGTTCACACGTGCGAGATAGAGCGACCATCCCGCCTGCTCCAACCAGGGCCTGACGTTGCTTTTGAATTGGGCATGACGCTTCTCGGGGATGCCCCAACCGGCGACATAAGCGTCGAGAAAGTCTTCCAACGCCTCCGCGGTGGCTACCAGCTCGATCGCTCCACGGTCATCTGCGTATCCAGTGGCGCCCGGTTTGCCGATTAACGAGGCGTGAAAGCTCGATTGGTAGAAGCCAAGTCGAGCTAACTCCCGACCGAGGTTCTGATCGTATTGTCCAGGCACAAGCTCGAAGGTCGGCTTGATGTCGTGCTCGACATACCAGCGCACCAGCGGTTCGATGTGATGTTCATGACCCGGACGAAGCCCAACGACCCGACAGAAGGACGGCAAGCGCGCCATCAGCGCAACAGCGCCGTCATCAAACCACCGATAGGCGATACCGATCGGGTTGCCCTGGATGCCTTCGAGCACTTTCATGCGGGAAATCGTATAGGAAATATCTGCTGCCAGCGTTCGCCGGACTACATCGACCGAAGGGATCAACGTATCGCTCATCACGGCTTCAACGGCTGGCCCCACACGAGCCTGTGCCCGTCAATGGTGGTTACGACAATCTCACGCATTCCATAGTGGGTATCCTTGGGCGCAGAGCAGGCCGCTCCACGCGCAGCAAATTCGGCATGCAAAGTATCTACATCACCGACCTCCAAATAGCCGAACCAATTGTGAGAGCCAAGCGCGCTCGGGTGTATGTCGGTAGGGCATTGGCCCAGCATTATCCGAACGCTATCCCTCTCGGCTAATCGCCAATCCGTTGCATTCTCCCAACTGATACGGAAGCCAAGAACGTCGTGAAAATACTGGGCGCTCTTGTTAATGTCAGGAACAGCGAGCACGAAGGCCCAAGGCGCCATTTTTGACTGCATGGTGGCTCTTCCCCGATTGATCGGAGCAAAGCATCCTGTCGGCATTCCTTTTTGCGATCAAGCGATGTCGCCTTAGGGTCAAACGGCGACATCGGGGTAAATCTGCACCACGTACGCTCATGCCCCAAAAGCCGACATCGATTGCCGCTGTTGCGTGTCTGCTCAGTGCCTAAGCGGACTCATACACTGCAACAAGATCGGCGAAGAATGAAAGACCGCCGCGAGGCGGTCTCTCCAAAACCCGAGGGGGTTTACTAATCAGGCTGCAAGAGTCGCAACCTTCCGCGTCCTTCTCCACCCAAGCAGACCCAAAACGCCGAGACCGGTGGCGAAGAGCGGGAGGGTGGCTGGGAGTGGAGTTTCGCTAGACGAGGCGGGAGCGATGAGATGGTCCTGAGCAAACTGGCTGGGTTGACCATCAAAGAAGGCGCCGTTGAAGTTGCCCGGAAGAGCCGCATCAAGATCGCCAATCGTGAAGATGCTGGAACCGCCGCTCAGTAAGATGTTCAGGTCAGCAAGGTACTGCCGCACCGTTAAGCCGTTGAGCTGCGGCAGCAGCGTGAAGTTGGCCAGGATTAGATCGCCAAACCGAAGACCGGAGGTTCCTGGAAGTTTTCCCGCATCGGAAAAATCAACATTGAATTGCAGCGCCAGCGTCTCTCCACCGAACCCTCCGGATGCAGTCGCGTGCGGGTCCAAAACGTTTCCGTTGAGTGGCGCGAACGTACCTATCGAGGGCATGTAGTCGAGCACGGACTGCGCATTGTCGAAGGACATCGAAAAGGCGCTCAACGAGCCCACCGTGACACCGAACGTTGCTGCATAAACTGTGTCGAATTGGGCGACGAGTAGCGCGGCGCCTGGGTCTGGGGGCGTAGCTGGCGGACTACCTACCGGATCGCCGCCCCAACTGGCCTGCGGGTAGGTCGTCAAGTCGCCAACTTGCCACGTGGTCGCGCTCGCGACGCCTGCTTGCACCGAAGCAAAGCAAATAGCTGCCGCCGACACGGATCTCTTGAATTTCAAGGTTCGCCCCCCGAAGGTGCCACGGCGCAAATGTAATCGTATTGCACTGAAGATTGTCAATCACACGAATGCAACGCACTGCTTTCGCGTAGGGATCTGAGCGGACAAGTGCGGTGCAAAGAGGGATGTCCGCTTAGTGCCATGTGTGGACGGCTCCGGGTTGGCAAGAGCTTTCTTCACGTTTACAGGCGACATCGCAGGGTATCGGCGCTATGTCTGCTCTTACTCCGAAACCAGACATTAATCGCCGCCGTTACGATGTCTGCTAAGCGCCAAAAGTTGACGTGGACCGCCAATAGCGCGCGCCAGTAACGCATAACGCACTGTGCCAAAAGGAAACATATAACCCCGGCACACGTTAGGGCACTTTTCATGTGTGGCGCGTAAGGCTGAACGCCTCTCAACAAGAGGGGTAAGTAAATGAGTATCGCTGCCATAAGCTCGGCACATGTGGCACCAACTGGCGGGGAAAAGGCCGAAGGGCTGGGCCCCGATCATGATGGTGACGCAGACGACGCAGGAGCGTCCGCTCCAGCTGCTCATGCAGCGCCTGCGCCAGGAACTGGCCAAGCCGTCGATAAGAGCGCCTAACAAAAAATAGAAATACCCGGTCCAACGACCGGGTTTTTTTTAACGAATTGGTTTTCGCCGTTCCGTTTCGACGTGTTTTCGTCATTTATTACGCGCGCACACCGCATGTCGCGGTATGACGACCACTAGGCGCCAAAGTTTTGCCCACGTTGCCTGGAAAATACTGAAGTGCAACGGAAATCGGAATTCCAAATACGATTATGAGACCGATCTAAGAAAAATCTCTTGTTGCGACTTTGGTACTCGCTGGGGGCGGCGTCCTACCTCACGTATCTCCAAGGAGACGCGCATGCCTCTCGCATTCAAGCGCATAATCATTTCATTTTTTGCTCTCGCATGGATGACCGCACTGGTGACGTCAGCCAGTGCGGCCGGCACAATATTAAAGGTCTCGCTTTGGGGCGAAATGACCGGATCCATGCCGACGGATATGGGAATGGCGATGGCCAAGACCAAAGGCGCAACCCATGGGTCAAATTCCCACATGGGCATCACGATTTATCAGAATTCGATAAAGGCTGGCCCGGTCACGTTCGAGGTAAAAAACAATTCCGAAAAGACGATCCACGAAATGCTCGTGTTGCCCGTCAAGGACACCAATACACCGCTTCCTTATCTAACTAACGAAAACCGGCTGGATGAAACGAAGACCAATTCGCTTGGCGAGGTGTCCGAGCTTGATCCGGGTAAGTCGGGCGCTCTTTCGCTCACCATGAAGCCCGGCAAATACTTACTCGCCTGTAATGTGGCCGGGCATTACGCGGCCGGAATGTGGACACTCCTGACCGTCAATCCGTAGCAACCGATCTTAAGGCTGACCTAGCTGCTATCGTAGGCAACACCGAACGGTGCGGCGCTCATCGCCGGCGCACCTTTCGTGGAAAGACTGCGCGCCAACCGCCAATTGTCCGGCGCGCTCGCCGCCATTACTGCCGCGGTTGTCGGCGTCACTCTCAATCTGTCGGTATGGTTTGCGCTGCATGTGCTATTCGGCCGCGTGACCGAGATGCGTGCCGGCCTGTTTCGCTGGTGTGCCTTCGATCCGTTGGCGCTCGATATTCGCGCCGCTGTGCTGGCGGTCATCGCAGCCGGGCTGGCGTTCGGCTTGCATCGCAGTCTAATTGAAGTCGTCGTGTCGATGGCCGCGCTCGGTGCTATCGCGCAATATATGCTGGGCTAGCGCTCGCGCCCCATTGCGACGCCGTCGCATGATCAGGACTTGGCATCGGTCTGATGAGATGAGCATGCGGCTGGATAAGGCCCCCGGTGTTGGCGGGCATGAGTCGATAATGACTTTTTAATGGCTGCTCGTATCTGTCCCAAACTTTAACGCGCGTCTTACCCACGGCACGACAAAGAGCCCCGCCAACGTTGCTAAAGCGACGAATGCCCAAGCATCGTTGACAGCATCAACAAAGGCGACCTTTTTGACGAGCGAGGCTAAGACAGCCTGCTTTTTGGGATCAAGCAGCGCGGGCCCGAGTGCGGTGGGCGGAATTCCAAGCAATTTCACGGCGTTCAAGTCGCCAGCGGTAAGGCGGCTGACAAGGGTTCGCGCATGTTCGGGTGCGCGTGTGTAGATCACGGTGTCGATGATCGCGATTCCAATGGCACCGCCGAGATTGCGCATAAGGTTGAACAAGCCGCTGGCATCGGCGACGGCCGTCTTTGCCAAATGCCCCAAGGCGAGCTGTGTGGGAGGCAGAATGCAAAACATGATGGCACTGCCGCGCGCTAACTGGGGATCCGCTTTGGGTCAAGGATAGCGTCGCGGCGATGCCATATGTCTGTTTGTTATCGTCCGGTCAGCTAGGCAAATAGCCTAGAGCGTGACGCATAAATTGCGCGAAAACTTGCGATGGTCTGCGCCACGGCCGCATCGTCGATATGGCGGTGGGTAACCAGACGTAACGAGGTCCGCGTCCAAGCCCCGGCCCGAATGTTTTTCTCGGCCAATGCGTTGGCCAAAGCTTTCGCGTACATGCCCGAGCCCGTCGTATCGACCCTTACAATGTTGCTCTGCACCTGAGTCGCATCCACCAAAGCCTCGTTGATGCTCTGCAGACCGTTAGCAAGGGCTCGCGCCCGTCGATGGTCGTCGGCCAAACGTTCCACCATATCCTGCAAGGCGACAATGCCGGCTGCGGCAATGACACCGGCCTGCCGCATTGCGCCGCCGACCATCCGTCGGTAGGCACGAGCGCGTTCGATGAATGCGGCGCTGCCGCAAAGGAGCGAGCCGACTGGCGCACTGAGCCCTTTGCTTATGCAGAACGCTACGCTGTCGCCATTGCGTGCCACCTCCGCCGCGGTAACGCCGAGCGCGACCGCAGCATTAAAAAGCCGGGCCCCATCAATATGAATGGGGATGCCGTGATCAGTCGCAACCGCACGCACCCGCGACAGACCGGCGAGCGGCAACACCGTGCCACCGGCGTCGTTGTGCGTCGTTTCCACGCAAATCAGCGCCGTCGCGAGCCGACCCGCCGTCGTCTTGTGGTGAATGAGCTCTCGCATGGCCGCGGCATCCGGGATGCCACGCTCGGCCGGGTAAACGACCGGAAACAGCCCGGCGAGCTGGGAGACGCCGCCGAGTTCGCTACGCATAATGTGTGAGCGTCCGTCCAGCAGCACCTCGCCGCCGCGGCCGGTATGCGCCAGCAGCGCGACCAAGTTCGCCATGGTCCCGCTGGCAACGAACAGCGCAGCTTCCTTGCCGGTGACTTTGGCCGACAGTTCTTCCAGTTGACGAACCGTCGGATCGCCATCGCGCGAATCGTCGCCAAGCGCGGCGCGCCGCATAGCCTCGCGCATCTCATCCGTCGGCAGCGTCACCGTATCGCTACGCAGATCAATCATGATCATAAGACCCTTGCATGGTCACGACAGCAACGAAAGCTCGAAGCGGCGCAACAGCCGGTAGACCAGCGCGACCGGTAGCACCGTGAAAAGGATTAGGATGGTAGCGGCAGCGGTTGCTTCGCCCGCGCTCGTTCCCTCGAGCGCCTGAAACATGGCGACTGTCATGGTGATCCATGGCCCGCTGTAAAGAACAACGGTCGAGCTTAATTCCGAAGCAATGGTGACGAAACTCAGGACCGCGCCGCCCACAATTCCGCCGAGAATCAACGGCACGGTGATGCGCAGGAACGTTGCGAATGGCGGTACTCCAAGATTGATCGAGGCCTCCTCGAGGTTGGCGTCAATCTGCTGCAAGATGGCGCTCGACGATCGAACCGAAAATGGCAGTTTACGCACCGCGTAGGCGATCACCATGATGAGCGAGGTGCCGGTGAGGATCACAAGTCCGCCGTTGTAGGTCAGCACCAAGCCGATGCCTAATACCGTCCCAGCGACTGCAAACGGCGATGTGGCAACGATCTCCAGCAGCGCCGACAAGCGCGAGCGTCGTCGGACCAGAAGATAGCCGATCGGCACGCCGATCAAGGTTGCGGCCAGCGCGGCGCTGATCGAGAGGAAAAGCGTATTGGTCAGCGGTTGATATGACCGCTGCAGGAGTTGCCCGAAATTGTCCAGCGAGAATTCATAGTGCAACACCGGGCCGTTAAACCGCATGAACGATATGAAGACGACGGCAACAAACGGCACCAAGGCCGCGGCAATGACCGACCAGCAATAGGCCGATCCCACAAAGCGCAATGCGCCACCGACCGCAAGCAAAGGCGGTGCGCGTCTCGCTCCCGTGGCGTAGTATCGCCGTGCCAGCACGTTGCGCTGAATGAGCAATGCGACAATCGTGCAAAAGATCAGCACCATACCCAGCACACCCGCCGCTGCGGGATTAGTAGCAGTTTCGCCGGCAAACAGCTTGAACGTTTCCACCGCGAGAACCGGTTGGTCTTCGGCCAACACGAACGGCACGCCGAAATTTTCCATTGCCTCGATGAAAACAAGAAGACCGCCTGCCAGGATCGATGGCAGCACGATCGGCAACGTGACCGTACGCAACATTCGCATTCGGGATGAACCGAGATTCTGCGCGGCTTCTTCGATTGAAACGTCAACCGATCGCAACGCCGCGACCGTCGGCAACACCACGTACGGGTAGAGCGTGAGAGTGTAGGTCGTGATTATGCCCTTCATCCCGTAAATCGACTCGAAGGGAATTCCGATGCTGTGCATTGCCCCCGTCACGATCCCCGCCCGTCCGAACATCAGCACGAGCGCGTAAGCGCTGACGAATGACGGCAGCACCAGCGGAAGCGCCGCAAGCGCGAGTAATGCCGCTTTGCCGCCGATCGGTAGTCGGGCAACGCAAAACGCGAAAGGAACGCCGATCGCGATCGTCAACGAAAAGGCTGCCGCCGCGATGGCGAGACTGTTGCTCAGAGCCTTGAGAAAAAATCGATTCGATAAAACATGAATATAGTTCGACAGCGTCAGCGTTTTGCCAGCCGCGTCGTAGAGGCTTGCGCTAAACACTTTCAGGACGGGAATCAGGAAAAACAGAACGAGAAACGCGATCGCGAGCACGGCGATGGTCAGCGGAAACGCGTAGAGACGAAAGAACTGCCTCATGAGCCTTTAGCCCACACCACCGCCCTTGCGGGGTCGTAGGCGACCCGCAACTCGCCGTCCGTGCCAGGCGACGCCGCCACGGTCAATTGCAGTTCATGATCCGAGGCGAGCCGCAGGTGAAGCCGTGTGCTGCCACCAAGGTATTCGACCGCGCCGAGTGTTCCTGAGAGAACGCCCCAATGCGCCGGCGGCTCATCGCCCGCGGCGACAAGCCTGAGCGCCTCCGGGCGCAGGGATATCTCGACCTGGTGGCCCGGTTGCCCGAGCGCGCTGCGAACGCGCAAGAGGCCGCCGTCCATCGCCACCTCAATCATTTCGCCATCGCGCCGTGAGACGGTACCGGCAAGCAGATTTGTCGCGCCGACAAAGGTCGCGACAAAGGGCGTCGCCGGTTGCTCATAAATTGCGCGCGGTTCCCCCATTTGCTCGATACGCCCTGATCGCATCACCGCAATGCGGTCCGACATGGACAGGGCCTCTTCCTGGTCGTGGGTGACGTAGATGACGGTTATGCCGAGGGTCCTCTGCAGCCGCCGGATTTCAGCGCGCATTTCAATGCGCAGCTTGGCATCCAGATTTGATAGGGGCTCATCCAGCAACAGGACGTGCGGCTCGAATACGACGGCCCGGGCGATTGCCACCCGTTGCAGCTGGCCACCCGAGAGTTGGTGAGGCCAGCGCGCCTCAAAGCCGTCGAGCTGGATAAGCCTCAGCGCTCGCGAAACACGCTCGTCAATCTCGCCTGGCGAAATTTTGCGCGCCCGCAGACCATAAGCAACGTTATCGCCGACCCGAAGGTGCGGGAACACGGCATAGTTCTGGAAAACCATGCCAGTGTTGCGCCGGTGCGGGGGCAAAGTATCGACCCGTTCGTCACCGAACAGGATGCGACCGCGATCGAGCTCGCAAAATCCGGCCACCATGCGCAGCAGCGTCGTCTTGCCGCAGCCCGACGGCCCGAGTAACGTGAAGAACTCGGCGTCGCGGATCGCGACAGAGATGTCGTCAACGGCGCGTACGCCGCCGAAAGTGCGCGCGACTCCATCGATCGTGATTGAAGTCACTCACCGCGCCTTTCTACGAGCGTCTCAGCGTGTATTGCGCACGATATCCTGGATCTTCTGCAGGGATTCGGCTCGCTTGGCCGTCCAGCCAGGCTCGTCATAGTTTAAGAGCTTGACGTCCTTGAGGGCGGGCATCCCTCCGGGCAGCTTCGTCAAATCGAGATCGTCGCGCGCAGGCCGGCGGAAAAATTTGCGAACGATCTCCTCGCGAACGTCCTTGCGGGTCACGTAATCGACAAATTTCTTCGCCGCTTCCGCATCGGGGCCGCCACGGATGAGGCCGACGCCCTCCATCTGCGCGACGGTGCCGTCTTGCGGATATATGACCTTGACCGGCGCGCCGCCGGCCGCCCACTGCAATCCGGCATATTCAAGCGATATGCCGAGCGGGAATTCGCCATTGCCGACGCCCTGGAACACCAGCGTCGAACGGTTGAGCACCTTGGTATTGGCAAGCAGATGCGCCACCTTGTCCCAACCCGCGTCTCCTCCACCCCAAAGTTGCACGAGCATGGTGGTGTTGGTGAAGGCAGAACCGGAATTCGCCGGATCGGTGAACGCGATCTTGCTCTTCCATTTCGGATCGAGAAGATCCGCCCAGGATTTGGCGCCCTGATCGGCTGGGACAATCTTGGTGTTCTGGAGGATGACCAGAAGATGGACGTTCGTGCCGATCCAGAGATCATCAGGATCACGAAAATCGGCGGGCGTCGCAGCCTTGTTCTGCGATGCATAGGGTGCAAGCAGCCCTTTATTGGATTGCAGCAAAGCACGGCTCACCCCCCAGATAATATCGCCGAGCGGCTTTTCGCGTTCCGAAGCGATACGACGGAACAGCACGCCCGATCCTGCCTCGACGCCTTCGACAGCGATGCCGGTTTCCTTGGTGAAGCCGTCAAACACGAAGCGATTGAGGTTGCCGTCATTGGCGGAATAAACGACGACCTTGTTTTGTGCCTTCGCCGTTCCGCCTATCGCAATAGCGACGAGCGCGATCAGCAGCACTGCAAATCGACGAAATGACATGACTGGATTCCCCGGGCGAGAGCGGCGGTGTTCGCCACCGTGCCTTCCACTATACGCAACTGTGCACGTACTCTCAACGCACAAAGGCGCTCAGTCGCCGATCAGAGCAGCCGCGGCGCGGACACCGGCGCCGGTCGGGACGACTTGACCGAGATCGCGCAGGGTTTCCTCGAGCTGGCGTAAGTCGGTCAGGATGTCGTCAGGCGCGATTGCGCCCATGGTTCCAAAGCGGATAACCCGATTTTGCAGCTTGGTTCTTTGGCTGACGATGACCGTACGGTAGCGGGAATACATGTGTTGCACGATCGTCGAGCCCTCGAGTCCGTCGGGCACGCGGGCAACCGTCACGGTCGCCGAGCGCACGCCCTCGGGCGGGAGCATCGGCAAGCCCAGCGCCACGCAGCCCGCCTGAAGTGCCTGCGACATGCGGCGATGGCGCAGCAAAACAGCGGCCAGTCCCTCTTCGTGGATCATTGTCAAAGCCTCGTGCAATGCCACGACAAGCGAGACGGGCGCCGTGAAAGCCGTCTCGTTGCTTTTTGCCGACGCCTTGGCGCGGCGCAAATCGAAATAAAATCGCGGGACGGCATTGGCGCTTTCACTGACGGCCATCGCCTTTTGGCTGACCGCAACCGCGGCGAGGCCAGGAGGGCACATCAGAGCTTTTTGCGAAGCAGCAATAAGAATATCAACGCCCCAGTCATCCATCCGCACCTCGATCCCGCCGAGGCCGCTCACCGAGTCGACGATAAACAGCGTATCCGTTCCGGACAGTAATTTGCCAATGGCGGCAATATCGGTGACGACGCCGGTCGAACTTTCATTGTGCACGCAGACGACAGCTCGATACTTACGTTGCTTGACGTGGTCGGCGACAAAGGCGGCGTCCGGAGCTGTTCCCCAAGACACTGTGGCCTGATCCACTGCAACGCCCATGCTTTGCGCGATGCTGACGAACCGTTCGCCGAATTGCCCGCACACGACGACGAGAACTGCGTCTCCGGGCGATAGAACATTCGCCAGCGCAGCTTCCATCCCTCCGGTGCCGGAGGTGCCCAGGAGAAAAATATCGTCCTGGGTACCGATGACGGCGCGCAGCATTTGCGTCACATCGCCAAGAATTCGACGAAACTCGGGGCCGCGGTGAGAGATCACAGGCAGCGCCATGGCCTGGCGCACGCGCTCAGGCACTGCCGTAGGACCCGGCATGCGCAACCGATAACCCGACGGAATCAATCGAGCCGCGTCTGGAGGAGAGCCGACGGCGTCCATTATGAGCCTTTATGCGCAGACTTTATCGCACGCAGACCAGTATCGACAAACGCGACGCGACAGAGAATGCACTTCTAGGAAAGGGACAGGAAGTTCAAGCTGATCGCATGGACAGCGATGGTGTGCGACGAACTGATTTCTGCTATATGTGGCCTGGTGAGGTCTAGCTCCCCCGTCGCAGCCAACGATTGTGAAGCCTGCTTGCAGGAAAGATCCGGGTAGTCCCATGAATAAACATCATGATTCGATGACGATGTCCGAGCGCGCCGATGAGATCGAAGAAGAAAAAATGCACGAGATGGAGCGCATCATCACGAAATCGACGCTCGCCTACCTCATGGACGGCCAGGTCGAAATGGATACCAGCGCTGCGATATTGCCTAAGCACCCGGGCAAGTATTTCCTTATGGGCGAGGATCCGCGGTTGCCCAAAATGCCGGACAAGCCGACGCTGGTCGATTATTTTCGTCTCCGTTTCGCGTCGACCGCGCATCTCCTGCAAAGCGCAACACATGCCTTGAAAGGTGGACATCCGGAAAAAGTAGTCCTCGCCTGCCTTCTACACGACATCGCCGTTGTCAGCTTCCTCCGTTGCGACCATGGGTATTGGGGCGCACAAATGATCGAACCTTACGTGGATGAGGAAGTGTCGTGGGCGGTGAAAACACACCAGGCGCTGCGCTTCTTTCCCGATGAGTCGGTGGGCTACGGCTACCCGGATATGTACAAGAAGTTGTTCGGACCCGACTACAAACCGGAGCCCTACATTTGCGAGGAATACAAGCGCGCGAGAGAGCACAAATGGTACATGACGTCGAGGCTGATCTGCGTAAACGACATTTATTCTTTTGACCCGAATGCCAAAGTCAACCTTGACGATTTCGTCGATATCATCGGCCGCAATTTCAAGCAGCCGAAAGAGGGGCTTGGTTTCGACAACAGCCCGTCAGCCCATATGTGGCGCACGCTGATGTGGCCAACGCGATTCCTTTGAGCGCGAACGTGCTCACGACGTAAATTGACGGTCAATTCACAAGGCCCGCACCGCTTACGCCCGATGTCATCGGCTGACGACGCTCAATGGCTCGGCCGTAGCGGGAAAGCAAAAAGCAAATCGGCCAGAATACGAGACCTGCGAAAACGTAGGCCGTGGTCCGCACGTTTGGCGACATCAGCCAATCAGGGTCAGCGATGCCAGCCTGCAATACGCCGACGAGGTCAAACAGTCCGAGAATAAGCACGATGGTCGTTTCCTTCACGATCGAAATGCAAATATTGATGACGCCGGGTATTGAAATCGAAATCACCTGCGGCACCACAATCAAAGCGGTCACACGCCATTTCGGCAGTCCGAGGCTGTAGCCGCCCTCGATTTGGCTGGGGTGAATGGCTTGCAGTCCGCCACGAAATACTTCCGCGAAATTTGCTGCGTTGAACAACGTGAAAGCAAGCAACGCCCGCAGCAACTTGTCGGTTTGGAAGCCAGGTGGAACAAAGAGCGGAAACATCACGATCACAAGAAAAAGAAGCCCAACCAGCGGCAGGCCCCGCAGCGTATCGATAAACGTACCGGCGATCGCCGAAATTATAGGCAGCCGGGATTGTCGTGCGAGCGCGAGAAGGAGACCGAGTGGCAGCGCCGTGACGATGGTCCAGGCCGCAATGACCACGGTTAGCAGTGCACCGCCCCAAAGACTTGTCGCAACAAATGGCAAGCCCGCGATGCCCCCAGCCATCAAAACGCCAACGGCGATCGAACCGGCGATCAGCATCAGGCCGATGGACAGGACGCTGAGGCGGCGTGTGTTCGATCCCGCCGCAACTGCCACCGAAATGCCGACGAGAGCGGCGACAACAATGCGCCAGCGTTGACCCGCCGGATAGGAACCATATAGTAACTGGCCAGCGTGAGCGCGCAAGAAAATCCAGCAGGCGGCGTCGTGGCCAACGCAATCCTTCGCCGATGTCCCGCTCCAGACTGCATCGAGGAGCAGCCAATGAAACATCGCCGGTAGAGTCGATACCGCGAGCACGATGACCGCGGTCGTCAGCATCAGATTTAACGGCGAAGACACGCAACTGCGCAGAAAGGCGAGCACACGGTGCCGCCAGCGCGGCGTCATTTGAAGACCGACACTGCTCATTGCCGCACCTGTCTGTTAACGGCGCTCGTCGCAAACGAAAACGCAAATCCCAGTGCCAAATAGGTCAGCAGCGTAATCGTCATCACTTCGATCGGCTGCGCTGTCTGATTAAGCACCGTGCCGGCAAAGACCAGAATGAGATCCGGGTACGCGATCGCGGTGCCCAATGACGAGTTCTTGAGAACGACAACGTAATAAGCGCCAAGCGGTGGCACGATGACCCGCAACGCGAGTGGAATGACGATCAGACGCGAGATCTGCCACTTGGTGAGCCCCAGGGACATCGCCGCGTCCGTTTGGCCGCGCGAGACGGCTTGAATGCCGCCACGGATGATTTCCGCGATAAAGGCGGCAGAATAAATCGAAAGTCCGATCGTCAGCGCCAGCAACTCAGGCAAGATCGTAACGCCGCCGTGGAAATTAAATCCCTGCAGCTGCGGGATGCTCCACGCGATATCCATTCGATAGAAAGCGGCAACCACGAGCGGCAAAACGACCGGAGGTAGAAGAGCCCACCAGGCGAATGCCGCGATTTGTCGGGCAGCGGTAGGGCGCTTTGTTTTCGCTACCACAAGCGCGGCAATGGCGATACCGATGGCAAAGGCTCCAAACGTCAGCCCAAACGAAAGCGAATCGCCAAACCGGATGGATGGCAAAAACAAGCCGCGGTTATTGAGAAAAAATAGACTGCCGATGTGAAAGCTCGCGCCCGGCGCAGGCAACGCCTGCACGACGGCGAAGTACCAAAACAAAAGCTGGATCAGTAGCGGAACATTGCGAAAGGTCTCGACGTAAAGCGATCCGGTCGCTGCGACCAATCCGTTCGACGAGCTCCGTGACAGCGCGACAGCAAAGCCGAGCAATGTCCCCAACGTGATCGATAGCAGACTGACGAGCAGCGTATTAAGGAGCGCAACGAAGAAGACGGTTAAATATGTCGAATCGTCGCTATAGGGAATCAGTGTTTGCGAGATATCAAAGCCCGCCGGGCGCGTTAGAAACCAGAAGCCTGTCTTGATGCCAAGGCGAGCCAAATTCGTCGAGACGTTGTGTGCGATTGCGATAACGAAGGCGACAACGCCCAATAAAACGATAAGCTGTAGCACCAAGCCGAGCCGGCCACCGCGCATGAAGACCGCATAAGCGCGACGCCAACGGCCGGGCCTCTGCGGCGGACAAACGGTGGACATCAGGCCGGACAGTACTTTGGCCCCTAACGGAACGGCGGCGCCTGCAAAAGGCCTCCGTCGGTCCACTGCGCATTCAAGCCGCGTGGTAGCTGTAGCGGTGTTTTTTCACCGACGTTGCGCTCAAAGATCTCGCCGTAATTGCCGACTTGCTTGATGATGTTGTAGGCCCAGTCGGCCGAAAGACCAAGCTTCTGCCCGAGGTCGTCGCCGACGCCGAGCAAGCGCTTGATTTCCGGGCTGCTGCTCGGCTGGTGCATCTGATCGACATTTGCCGACGTCACGCCCAATTCCTCGGCGGCGATGACGACAGCCGCCGACCAGCGGACGACATGAAACCAGGCGTCGTCGCCAACTCTCACCATCGGTCCGATCGGTTCCTTTGAAATTGTTTCAGGCAGCATCATGTGATCGGCGCGGTTTTTGAATCCTTGAGAGCGCGCCGCAAGACTTCCGCGGTCGTTCGACCACGCGTCACAGCGGCCTGCCTCGTAGGCGTTTCGCGCCTCGTCAAGGTCCGCGAAGGTTGCAAGCTTGTAAGGTATATTCCGCGAGCGGAAATAGTCGGCAATATTAAGTTCGGTGGTGGTGCCCTGCGCGACGCAAATGGTCGCGCCGCTGAGGTCCTTCACACTCTTCAGGTTCGCCGACTTCCGGACGATGAAGCCCTGACCATCATAGAACACGATCAGCACAGTCTGGATGCCGGTTCCGTTGTCGCGATTGAACGTCCAGGTAAAGCGATGCGTGAGAACGTCGACACCGCCCGATGCCAACGTGGCAAAGCCATCACGCAAACCGAGCGGTAAGAATTCGATCTTCTTGGCGTCGCCCAATACCGCAGCTGCAATGGCGTGACAGAAATCGACGTCGAAACCGCGATAGTTGCCTTGCGCGTCTTTTGCCGAGAAACCCGAAGAGTTTGGCGCGCCACCACAGCGCAAGACGCCGCGCGCTTTCACGTCTTCCAGGGTGCCGGCGGACGACACAGCAACCAGCATGAAAAATGCAGCGATCGCGCAGGCCGCCAAGACAGCCGCACGCAATGACGATTTCAGCATGATGCCTCCCTCCGAATCTTGGAATTATGAACCCTGCGAATACGCAAGATCGGCGCTGGTTCAGGCCCGCGCGCGGATCATGCTGCCATGGAGTGCCAAACCAGCGCAACGGCGCGATGTCTGCTAAGTGCCAATAACGACCGTTTTCGCCGCAGCGGGCCGGCCTGGACCAAAGGCGACTTATTTGCGGTTTCGCTAGTAAAAAACGAAAGCAACGTCACAGAGTCTCGTCAGCTAGCGTTGCTTCAAATCCGGTGGATCAAACACAGCGCGCCAGCGCGCCAGTGCCTGACGGCGCGTGAATTGTGCATCAAGCATGGCGCGTGCTTGCGCTCCCATTGTCTCGACCGCCGCCGCATCGCCCGACAGGCGCAAAATCTCCTCGGCTAACTCCTTTGCATGTCCGGGCTCGATGACGAGGCCGCAACCGTGCTGCGACACGAGCCGCGCGATTTCGCCGTCACGCGCGGTAATCGCGATGATCGGTCGGCCAGCGGCGGCGATGCCGTAGACCTTGCTTGGCACGATCATCCCCTCGACGGCGGGGTTTAATGAAATCCAATGGATGTCGGGAACGCCGAGCGAGTACTTCAACAGCTCACGCTCCTGGTAGGGAATAAACCGGAACATGGCATCGAGGCCGCGGACGCGAACGATGCGGGCGAGCTCGTCCATCTGTCCTCCGCCGCCGATGAAGACGAAGACGATGCGCGGGTCGTGGCGCAGCATCTCGGCCGCCGCAAGCACGGTGTCGTATTCATGGGCACGACCGAGATTGCCCGAGTAGCCGACAACGAATTTGTGATCGAGTCTCCATTGGAGTCGTAACGGATTTCCACGGGTTCCCCTCGAGGATATCTGTTCGTCGTCACTCCAGTTGTGAATGACGTGAATTGAGGTCGCAGGCACGCCAAGCGCTGAAATTGTCTCACGCATGCGCTCGCCAACGACGACATTGGCGGCGGCTGCGCGCAACGATCGGTTGCGTAAGTAGCGAAGGCCGGTGCCAATAGGGCCACGCAGCACCGATACGCCGAGCTGGACCGCCACTTCGGGATAGACATCCTGCAACCAATTGACCAACCGCGTGCCACGGCCTCTGACCGCCCACATTGCGACGACCGACATCAAAGGCGGGTCAGTCATGGCGACGACGACGTCGTCTCTACCCACCAGCCGGCGCAACGCGCGCCAGGCTGAGACATAAAATGAGAGATAATCTACGGCGCGGCTGAGCAATCTCGCGCGTCCGAACCGCGTCGTCGGCACGCGATGAACGTGAACCCCGCGCACGGTCTCCTCCGCGGCCAAGCGGAACCGCGGATCGTCGTAGCGCTGCTGGCTGGTAACGATGTGCACCTCGTGCCCCGCCGCGGCGAGATCGAAGGCAAGATCGCTCAATAACTGACTTGTCGCGGAATGGTCGGGGTGGAAATAGCGATTGACAAAAAACAGGCGTGTCATGAGGCGGCGCAATCTTTAAGAGCGGCGGCGACCGCAAAAAGTATTCTCAAATGATATCGCCTGTTCGACGCCCGCCCAAACGGGGTCACGCCGCGTCGATCACATCCATGTCGAGAACGACCCGAACCTTGCGGCCGAGAAGATCGAGCAAAATCGCCACGCGCTCTTCGCCGCTCATGCCTTCGAACAGGCCAAGATAGTCGGAAAATGCGCCTTGCAGCACGCGGATCTTGTCGCCGGATGCAAAACGGGGCCGGCGCTCCAATTGGATAAACCCCTTGTCGTCTTCGCGGCGCTTGAGCCCATCAATAATGCCTTGCGGAAGAACCGCGGGACGATCGCCATTGGCGACAAGTCGGGTGATGCCGACGGTCGAGCGGATCGAATGCCAGCGTTGGGTGGCTGCATCGACCGAGACAAATAAATAGCGGGGAAACAGGGGCGCAGCGACTGTCTCGACGCGGCGCGCGTGCCGGCGCTGCTTGATGTAGCGCGGCAAGTAAACGTCGAAGCCCTGCCGTCGCAGATGCTGAGTTGCTTTGTTTTCGGCGTGGATATGGGTTTGTGCCACATACCAGTGCCTCAACGGTATTGCCGCCGAGATGCCGTGGTCCGGCATCGCAGTAATCTCTTCGCCGCTCCCAGCCCGGTCCATCGGTGTTACTTCACGCTGCGCCGGCGGCCGCCGTCGGAAGCCTGGCGATCGGTCATGCTCGACGCGCGCAGCGATCCTTCCTGCGAGGCCGGATTAAGAAATGGCGACTCGATACGGCGCGCGGGGGCCTTTGTCGGGCGTTGGGTTTCAGTCTTTGCGTGTTCATTGTCATTGGTCTTGCCAAAACCAACCAATTGTGACGCCGCCACTTCATAGTCCGATCGGCCGCCGAAGCGGAACAGGACCCTCAACGTCATAAACACGATGCGGAGGTCGAACCACAGAGACGCGTTTCGGATGTAGTATTCGTCGTACTGGTCCTTTTGCTCTGGCGTCAGAAATTTTCCGCCATTGACCTGGGCCCAGCCGGTGATGCCGGGACGCACCATGAGGCGCGTGGCGGGGTTTAGCGGCTGATCTTCTGGGAGGAGGGGGCGCGGGCCGATCAAGGCCATGTCGCCGACCAGGACATTCAACAATTGCGGCAATTCGTCGAGGCGTGTTTGACGCAAAAGCTTTCCAACCAAAGACAATTGCTTTCGATCTGGGATCGGGCGACCACGCCAGTCGTAGGGCGGTGGCAGCGTGCGGAATTTTTGCAACATGAATCGGCGTCCGCCTTGGCCGATCCTTTGCTGCCAGAACAATACAGGCGAGCCAAAGTCGAGCAGCGTCAGGACGGCGGAGGCAATCAAAAGTGGAAGAACGACGACAATAATGGTCAACGCGGCAAAAAAATCGAAAACTTGTCTGTACTTCAAATAGCGGGGCACTTCGAAGCTCAGAACAGCAGTGTCTTCAACGACTGCTTGGTCAGGTTCGTCACGATCGTGGGGTGGTTCGGCCAGCCCGATCAGATGTGGCAAATAATCCAATCGGATTTGGCGGTGCTCGCACACACGCCGGATTTCCGTCAACTCTTCATCACCTAAGGAGCCACTGTCTTCACCAATGATGACTTGATCGGTATCGACACCGTGAACGATAAATTCCTCGATCACCGAATCGAGTTGATGAGGAGCGGTCAGAATACGGATGCCGGACATCGATCGCCCGATGAGGTGCGCTCGACCGTCGAGAATAGCGATCACCCGGTAGGCTCCGGGAAAACAAGCGTCGACGAGCTTGGCGTAAAGCGCCGACATCCGCGTCGCGCCGATCAAAATGATATTTTGACTGACGGCGTGGTTTCGGCCGTTAGCGCCTTTGGCGTCTTTGTGGAATGCCTGCGCCACAAGCCTTGAGCCAACAAGGCCTGCGGTGAGGAGCAGGGCGTGAATGATAACGCCAGACCGTGGAATTCCCTGGAGGCGATTGTAGGTGAAAAACACCACACAGGTCGACAGTTCGGTGAATAAAACGGCCTTTACAACATCCAGGGCGTCGTGAACCGAGAAGTGGTGCGCCAAGCCATCGTAAAGGCGCAAAGCAAAAAAGAAAACTAGAGAGAAAGTGATCCACGTGACGCAGTAAAAAACGACCGTGTAGATCTGCTCGTGTTTGTCGATCGCGATACCCAAAACATAGGATTCGCCAAGGTACAGCGCGAGAAGGGGAGAAACGACAATGCAAACGAAATCGAATATCGATATTCGAAATCGCAATGCGGCTTGGGACGTTGGCAATCGCGTGCGCATTTCAACTCACCAATGCGTCGCGTTCGAGGTCGAACGCGAAGGACGATGCCACACCTCACTTCGCCCGGCCGGGTTGAGCGTGTCCTGCAGGCTTAATGAATTGTTTATATTTTAGAGCAGCATTGCGTCAATGAACAGCCATTATTAAGCATAACGTCGAGGATCCTAGCCGGTGCGCGGATAAACCGCGGCAATGGCGCCCGACCAACTCATTGCCGTCACTCATTCTTCGGAGCATGTGTGCCGCTCGTGTCGGCCCGGTGACAGTTACTTGAAAAGTCTTCGGTTTTCCAAAGCCACCTGTGATGGCTGACACACTTTCGCCTCGTTTCGTCTGGCCGACGGAGTTATTTTACTAGTGTGCCTAATCGCACACCGCGCAGACCAGCGTGCTTGATATCATTCGCAATCGTTCCGTCTTTTCTGGCGGCGTCGATGAAATCGTTCAGGAGGGGGAGCGCGGCAACATTGCTTTTTGGAATCGCAAAGGTCATTGGCACCGAACTGAATCGGCCGACAAGCACGGTCGCCGCCGGAACTTGGCCAGCAACCAGATAGGCAGTTTCGATGCTGTCGGCATAAACGTCAGCGGAACCAATGGTTAGGGCTTGCTGCGCCTCGTCGAGGCCTCGTTGCAGCCGGACAATTTGAGCCTTTTTCAAAGTCCGGCTGAGGTAACTGTCGGCGGCAGAATGTTCCGCAACGGCAACCTTTATACCGGGACGGTCGACATCGTCTGCTGACATCAAGGAACTGGCAAACCGCGCAACGTAACCGTTGTCGACGGTGAGCAATACCTCGCTAAAGCCTAGGCGCTCGACGCGCGATAGATCGCGCGGCGCGATGGCAACGTCCCACTCATCCTTGCCGATGCTTAGGTTGTAACGCTCAATACTCTCATACGGCACCTGTTGAAGCGGCACGTTGAGTTTCGCGGCCAGAGCATTCGCCAAGTCGATAGCGACGCCGCTGAACTCACCTTTCAGGTCGCGCTTTACCAGAACCGAATTCGTCGCGACGAATGCCACACGAAGCTCGCCTTTGGGTGCAAGACTGAGGGCGTCAGCGGCAGTTTGCGCACGGGATTGATGTGCGGCCATCAGCACTGCAGCGAGGAAAAAGGCGACGCACGCGGTGTGTTTCATTGTCAAATTTCACCTTCCGCTCAGCCTCGCCAATTCCGCGCCGGCGTTAGAGGTCGAACAGCTGTTGTTATCAGCATTCGCTTGTTCTTGGGATGGGCTATCCGAATCGGTACGCGCATCCGGGCGCCGCGATCGAACGTGGTGCGACCGCCGGGCCTCGCAAAGCCACAAAACATTCGGGCCGGCGGAAAGGGAATCGCCAAGCAAGTTCAGGGGCATAAACAACGATTGGCTGTTGCAAATCGATCACACGTCGTGGCTTTTCCCCCTTGGCGCTGCGCGTAGGTTAGCCATGGCCTAAACTAACGCTCGTAAAGGCTGAAGGCTTGCCGGTAAGGTCTGCGGTTAGCTGTGGGGTGTTGTCATGTTTAAATGGTTGTCTTGGGCGTTTGTCCTTGTCATCGGATTGTCCGTCGCTGGTTGTTACACAGATTTTGGACCCGTCGAGGTCGCACAAAATCCGGTCGAGCGACCCTACATTCCCACTCGAATCCAGTCCGGTGACCGAATAAAGGTCACCGTCTACGGCGAAGACTCGCTCAATGGCGTCTACGATGTTGATCCGTCCGGCAATGTGACTGTTCCCCTTGCCGGAACGGTCCGGGCCGCCGGCAGAAGCAAAGGCGAACTGCAGCGTGACATCACAGCGAAATACAAGGGCGAGTATTTGCAGGATCCGAAGGTCGTTGTCGAAGTCGTTGGCTTTCGTCCGTTCTACCTCATGGGAGAGATCGAGAAGCCCGGCGAATATTCTTATAAGAGCGATCTCAACATTCTCAGTGCAATCGCGATGGCGGGCGGTCTGACTTACCGCGCCAGTCGCTCGACCGTACTCATCCAACATCCGGGGCAGGCAATCTGGCAAGAATACGCCCTGGCTCCGACGGTCATGGTCGGTCCTGGTGATCTTGTTCGAGTGCCAGAACGCTACTTTTAGCTTTCAAGTGGCATCCACCCGTTAGGGTCCCATGGCTGGCTGCAACCATTCGATCTGTGGGGCAACTTCAAATCGATTGAGAAGTTATGCCCTCTGCGGGGCATTGATCGCGCTGCTATTGACTGGATGCTTAAGTGCGGCCGGGGCACAAGAACCGCCGCTGACCGTCCCGAAAAGAACACTACCGACAAAGCCTGGCGACGCTTTGGCCGTAGGCGACTGGTTATTTTTTCCGACCATAAACACCTACGCGCAGTATTCCGACAACTTGTTTCAAACCGTGTTTAACCCGATATCGGTTTGGGGCGTCGGAGTTAAGCCGAGCATGATTGCCGAATGGAGCAATGGAATTCATACAACGCAGCTGTACGGAAATTTGGAGGGGCGCAAATACCTGACGAACAGCGAGTTCGACATTTTCGATCGGCAGGCGGGAATCACTCAAAAGTACGAAGCGCTGCGCGATCTGACTTTCACTGTTCAGGGCGATTATTCGCACTTCACTAACGCCACCGCGGTCAGCGCCATTCCAAATGGTGTCGTTTCGCCGGGCACGTCGATCGTTCTGCCAAACGGCAATACCCAACTGCCGAACGGTGATATTGTTTCGCCGACTGGACAGATCGTTGGGCACGTCGCGCCGACCGTGAATGTCACCAATGCGCTGACGACGGTCAATCCCAATGATGTCTACACCGCGACAGCGTCGGTTGAGAAGATATTCGATCGGGGCATTTTTCACGTGAGCGGCGCTTTGGCCCGCACCGAATATGAAAACACCATGTTGGCCTCGAACATCACGGCCAAAACGTTGACGGCAGATGCCGCGACCTGGCTTGGGCCGGTGTTTTACGCTTATACCAATGGTTCGTATGCCATACAGGACTCGATGACGGACTCGACCGCCTATCGTGTTGTTGGCGGCATCGGAACGCGTCAAATTGGATTGTTTCGCGCCTCCGCCTATTACGGTCATCAGGGTTCTGACGTACAGAATTCCGGTACAGCCGGCGGCGAAGTCTATGGCGGCAGCGTCACCTATTATCCAACACCTATTTGGACGATCAGCGCCAGGGTTGACGAAACGGTCAATATCTCGAACCAAACAGCGGTCACGAATATCGTTCAAAATAATCAGACGCCATCGGCTTTGGTCATACCGGTGAGCTCATCGACACGCACCACAGCAACGTCGCTTAACACCAGTTACCTAGCGTCAGTGCAATGGTCGATTTACGGGACTTTTGGTTATACCCGCGCCGATTACATCGGCAATCCACGGGTCGACGAGTCTTGGCTCGCGAATGCTGTATTTCAATACAAAGTAACGCCGCGCATGACGTTGAGCTGGTTGTACCAATATTCGAGCATTGTATCGAATGTACCATTTAACAGCAGCACACAGAATTTTGTGTCGATGGGTGCAACGTACAAATTCTAACAGAATCCACATTGAGCTTAACGAAACGATGTTGACGTGATGCCCGCATCCGCCCCGAAGATTAAAGTTGGCACGCGTCTCGGTTCAAATCTCTCCGTCCTCGGCATCGTTGATGATCGCGGCACAGAGCCCGTCTATCTTGTTTGGCACCACAAATCCTGGTGCCCCATGTTGTGCAAGGTGCTGCAGTCGGAGGAGGCAGCACGACGCGAGGCCGATATCTTATCCTCACTTGCTCATCCAAACATCGTGCGCTGCTTTGGGGTAGACGGGTCGACTCGACTCCTCCTGGAGTACCTGGAGGGGCCAAACTTACACCAATTATTAAAGAGCCGGCCGAAGCAGCAACTGGACATTAGCGACGCGCTGCGAATTTCAATTTATATCGGCTCTGCCCTGAGTCATGCACATGATCGCGGCCTTCTGCATCTCGACATCAAGCCATCCAACATTGTCGTAGCGAAGGGACGCCCCGTGCTTTGCGACTTCGACATTGCCCGCCGGCAAGCCGCGCCACGCCCAAGCAGCGCGAGAGGCACCGAGGGTTATGTTGCGCCGGAAGAATGCCTGCTGGAAGAGGTCACGCCCGCGGCCGACATTTTCGGTCTCGGGGTCACCCTTTACGAACTGCTGACGGGATACATGCCATTCCCAGAAAGAACGGAGGCCGATCCCTATCCGCAAATCTCGAAACCACCAACGCCCCTTCAGCGACGACGGCCGGCCGTGCGCCCCGGACTCGAAAAACTAATTCTGAGGTGTTTGAAGCGCGACCCGAAAGCGCGGCCACAACTAGCCGAGCTGCTTCCATCGCTCCATCGGTATATTTCGAGAGGGCCGCAAATGTGGCCGCGAGGATTTAGTCCTGAGCCAGAGAAAAAAAGAACGCCCAGAGATCAAAGGCTAAAAATTCAACTGAATTAAGTGGTGTCCGCTTGAGCGGCCACGCTGTGCTTCAGCTAGCCCTTTTTCGAATTCTTATTATTGTCATTGCCATTATTATTGTTGTTGCCATTTTTATTGGTATCTTTTGGCCCAGTCTTTTTGTCAGTGGGCTTTGATTGGCTGACCACTTTTGTGGACTTCTTCGTCGGCTTCGGCGGGTCTCCCTTCGCGAGGGCCGCTGTCGGAAACAGTTCGGGGAAACCGGCGATAACTGGAATGCCAGCGACGCGCGAGGTTGTCTTCAAAAAGCTTCGACGGCTCAGCTTCTGCGTCATTGTGAAAAACTCCAAATCGCGCCTCGGCCTTACGGCACTAAACAACCCTGTGGTAGCGGAACGCGACAAACCCCCCGCTGGTTCAAAACGTCACGATAAACGTTTTTACCTGCCGTTTAAGAGGCGCCACGATCGTGATAGTCAAGCAGTAGGCCGATATAGTCAACTGTTTGGGAGCTCAGACCAGACGGGGCGCATAAGCTTGTATGCACGAAAATTACCCAATTAGCCTTACCAATCAGCGCCTTACTTATACGCACAATGAATGATAAGGAGTTGCCGCGTTCGTTTTAGCGGTTTATGCGATGGCGGGCTCAAATTCGAATTGAACCAGCGAAGACGAAAATCACGAGTCAATAATGCGGTTCCAAGCGGTTAGGTTTTTAACGGCGCTCGCTGTTATCGGCACTTGCGGATGGCCGGCGTGGCGCGGCGTCGATGTGATCCGCTATGAAATGGCAGGCACAAAAGCGGAAGCCACCTTGCCGTGGATTACGGTCCCCGGACTGGCATTTGCTGCGCGCGAATATTCGCAGACAACGATCGACAGTTCTAGCGACGATAGTGCGATCGCCAAGCGACGCGATGACCTCACAGAAATGTTGGCCATAAGACCGCTGTCGTCGCGTTTTTGGTTGTACCTTGCGGAAATCCGGATAGACGCACACGAGGAACCGGCCAGGGCAATTGACGCCTTCGCTCTGTCTGCTGTGACGGGGCCTAATGAAGGTTACATGGTTACGCAGCGTGGATTGTTCGGTATCTGGCAGTGGGAAGTTTTGCCGTCCGACATGAAGGGCCGAGTCATTTCGGATTTAGTGGCGAGGCAAATGTCAGACGGTAAATTGACCTGGATGCGAACGACGCTGGCCGAAAAGTCAGAACAGGTGCGCGAAGAAATTCGTTTAGCGCTGCAGGCCCAAGGGTTTTCAAAGGGCAACTTTGCCCGAATTGGGATGTAGTCGAGGTCACGAGCCTTGGATGCCGCAGACGCGTGAGGCCTGTGGCAGTTAAATTCGGCCATTACGAGCGGATTCTTTGGCCGCGCGAGCGTTCATCATAATGGCAAGTTTTGGCCATATTTAGTGGTGGGCGCTGTCGCTATCCCGTTGATTTCAACGTAGAATTGCACGTCGTTCAGCCCTTTGGGGCCGCGCGAGAATTGCGTAGCGTGACTGGCGTCAATTTGTAGCCCGTGAGTGAAATCCGCGATTTCACCCAATCGGCGGTAGCGTGCAAAAATTAGGGCCTATTTTGGCCGAACTCTTAATCATCTATGTTGTGCTTGTGGCTGCGTACCGATCGCAAGTGTTTGTCTCATGTCAGTTGTTTTGAGCCCCAGCCAGTTTATGGCGCGGCCAATCAATAAAATCCAAGGGATGAGCCGCAGCGTTACGATCGACTGGGCATTATTTGGCCTATTCGTCGCCGGCTTAGCTTGGGTCCCCTATTGGTATGGCAGTAACGATCGTGTTGCCTGGGGCATAAATACGGTTCTGTTTCCTGGTCTCGCCGCCATTTATGAGTTCTCGCTTCTTTTGCGTGGCGAAAGCCATTCTGTCTCCATCAAAAAACTTGGTATTCCTGCCGCCCTTTTTATGGGGGTGGTGCTTTGGACCGTCATCCAAAACGCGACATGGACACCCTCGTCGTGGCATCACCCGATTTGGCAAATGGCTGCCGATGCTCTCGGTAGGCCTGTAGCAGGAAGCATCAGTGTCAATCGTGACCTAACCACACTGGCGCTCGTTCGCCTGCTGACGTCGGCAAGTGCCTTTTGGGTTGCACTTCAGCTGTGCCGAAATTCATCGCGGGCCAATGCCTTCATGGTCTCGATGGCTGCCATTGTCAGCGGATATGCGGCCTATGGCCTTATGTTGCTGTCTGTACAACCGGGAGCCGCCCGCTGGATTGGAAATACGCTGACACTTGGGTTCGTGCATTCGACCTTTTACGATCGCAGCCATTTTGCGACCTATGCTGGCATTGGTCTTGTTGTGCTGTGCGGTCTTATCTTTCAGCTGTATGGACGCGCTCTAGGGGAGAACCCAGGGTCGCTTCGCTTTAAGTTCGCTTCGGTCATTGAAGTGACGGGGCAAGGCGGGGCAGCGCTGCTCGCTGGGGCTTTCTTGATCCTCGTCGCTATCCTGCTCACGGGGTCGCGCGGTGGATTAATCGAAACGGGCCTCGGCCTGCTGACTCTTGCTGTCTTGTGGCTCAGCGGTCGAAATACTGGGATCACCGGTAAACGCGCGATTCTTGCGTTTGGGTTGTTTTTTGTCTCCGTGGTGTGTCTGGCCTTTGGCAATATGATTTTTAGCAATCTTGCCGACCGTGGCATCGCCGACCAAGGGCGCTTGGCCGTTGATGTCATCATGTTGCGTTCGATCTTTGCTGCGCCCTTGCTCGGCTACGGCTACGGCACCTTCGTCGATGTATTTCCGATGTTCCGCGACCAATCCATTACTACTGAGGGCATTTGGGAACAGGCGCACAATACCTATCTGGAGATTTTCCAGGGTCTGGGCCTCGTCTTCGGGTCTATGCTTATCGGCTGCGTCATTCTGCTCGTCTTAAAATGCGTGATCGGGGCAGTTAACCGTCGAGATAGTATGATACCGCGGGTTGCCACCAGTGTTGCTATTCTGGTGGGCGTGCAGGCGCTAGTGGATTTCAGTCTGCAGATCCAGGCGGTGACGTTGACATTCATGGCGCTCTTGGGTGCGGGCGTCGCCCGCTCCGAGAGTTCACGGCTGGTTCTAAGCGACTGAGGATATGGTATGTTGACGCGAAATTATTCAAATAAAACACAAGGTCCGCCCGGAGAGGAAAGCGGCTTCGATCTCCGGGAAATGATTGGCTTTGTGTGGCGACAGTGGAAATTTATTACCACTGTTGTCGTAGCGACGCTTGTTATGGCGGCGGCTTATAATTGGACGGCTACCCCGCGCTATACCGCCAGCGCGCTTGTACTTCTCGAGCCCGAAAGGGATCGCGTCCCAGGGGCGGACGTTGCCTACAACAATCCCAATCTTGACTATGCAGTCGTTGAAAGCCAGCTCGCCATCATCAAATCGACAGTGTTCCTGCGGCGTGTTGTCGAGAGGTCGAATCTCGTCTCAGACCCCGAGTTCGGTTCGCCGTCTGTAAAGATTGCGTCGTCCGACTCAACAGCCGGTGCCTCCACTGCCACCAGCAACACGGGACAAGGGGAACCGCCTGCGCCGGAGGACGCAAATATTCCTTCTAACGTTATGGCCTCGATTGGCCACCTGAAGGGGGCGATAACCGTCGCAAGGGCAGGTCAGGGCTATATTCTTTCGATCTCAGTCACGTCTGTGGATTCTGATCGGGCGGCGCGTCTCGCCAACGCGGTTGCTGACGCTTATGTCGTTGAAAAGCTCGATGCCCGGTTTGAGGCGGCTAAACGTGGCTCGGCGTGGCTCAGCGATCGTCTTGTCGACTTGCGAAAGCAGCTTCATGATTCCGAGGAGGCCGTAGCTGATTTCCGCAAGGCTCACGGGTTTGTCCAAAGCAATACCAATGTCACCCTAAATCAGCAGCAGCTGTCTGAGCTCAACGCAAAGCTTCTGGCCGCAAGGGCCGAAACGGCAGACAAAAAGGCCCGTGTCGATCTTCTTAAATCGATTGAGCAGAAGGGTGGAAATGTCCAGAGCTTTCCAGACTTAGCGAATTCACCGACGCTCACGGCGCTTCGCCAGCAAGAGGCTGCAATCTCCCAAAAAGAAGCGGATCTTGTCGCCCGCTATAACGATCGCCATCCACTTGTCGTCACCGTCCGTGCGGAACACAATGATATCAGACGCGCAATTGCCGCCGAGGCAAGTCGATTAGCCGCAAATTTCAACAACGATTACGAGTTGGCCAAGGCGCGAGAGTTGTCGTTGGAGCGGAACGTGCAGGAGGTCACCGGTCAAAGCGGTGCTGACGATAAAACGGCCATCACCCTTCGTGAACTCGAGAGAACAGCGGCGGTCAATAAAAGTCTCTTTGAGAATTTCCTGCAGAAGGCGAAAATCTCGGAACAGCAGTCCACCTTTGAAGCGCGTGATGCGCGCGTCATCACGCCAGCGTTACGGGGTAGTCTCAGTTATCCTAAGACTACGCAGACGATGGAAATCGCTTTGATTATTGGCCTGTTCCTTGGCATCGGAGGCTCGGTGGCCAAGGACAAGCTCAATGGTGGTTTTGCCACTCCACGACAAATTGAAGATATGTTGGACCTTCCTCTATTGTCCTCGATCAACACAATGACCAAGGAAGAGTTGACAATTAAAGGCAAGACCTTGGAAATCCCGCACTACGCAGCGGCAATGCCCTTGTCGCGATTTAGTGAATCCATCCGCGCGCTGCGAAGTGGGCTTAGAATGACGGATGTGGATCATCCGCCGAAAGTGATCCTCGTCACATCGACTTTGCCAAATGAAGGCAAGACGACAGTCGCGTTGTCTCTCGCAGTGTCTGCCACAGCTGCTGGACTCAAAGTTTTGTTCATTGACGGCGACCTGCGCCATACGTCGGCCTCGCGCTTCTTTGGCTTGCTCAAACACCCGGGCCTCGTCGATGTTCTGCTTGGAACTGTCGACGCAAAAGACGCCATTACATTCAACGAGGACGCGAAACTGTGGGTGCTTTCGGGTGGCGTCAAAACCAGGAATCCAGCAGATCTAATTGGTTCCGAGCGTATGAAATCGTTAATTGCGCTCTGCAAACATTCGTTCGATTTTGTCGTGATTGATGCTCCGCCGATCGGGCCTGTGATCGACTCGCTTATCTTCGCCGAACTTGCGGACAAAGTTGCTTATGTCGTCCGATGGGCGTCGACGGCGCGGGAATTGGTGCAGCAGTCGATACAACGGCTGCCACAAGAAAAGCTTGCTGGTACCGTTTTCAATCGCGTCAACGAAAAAGCCGCGCAGAAATACGGCAAATATGCCTACCAGTATTATTACGGCGCGCGCGACTACAAGAAATACTACAGCAGCTGACGGTCAGGCACTTACGAGTATGACGCGGTCACTGCTTCTGGCGCGCGAGCGTCGGACTGGCGGCCCTTAAGGTTGCCGACAACGCAATAAACTTCACGACTTCCATCGGGTTTGGATCGCTTAGCTATGTGTGGTGTTTCTGGCGCCTTTGCTTTCGCAGCGGAAGCGGGGCCGATCGATCAAGCGGTCATTTCAAATCTGAATGATCACCAGCGTCGCCGTGGTCCCGACGGGGTTGGGCTTTGGTCTTCCGGGGACAATCGCGTTGTGCTTGGGCATCGGCGCCTCGCCATCATTGATACAAGTTCGTCCGGCGCCCAGCCGATGTCAGATGCGACCGGTCGCTGGGTGATTAGTTTCAACGGCGAGATTTACAACTATCGTGCGCTTCGATCGGAGCTTGAAGGCCTCGGCTGTGTCTTCCTTACCAACAGCGACACAGAGGTTTTGATCAATGTCATTGCGCAATGGGGCGAAATTGGATTGCGCAAATTGCGCGGCATGTACGCCTTTGCTCTATGGGATACGAATAATAAAGAGCTTTGGCTCGTCCGTGACCCTTACGGTATAAAGCCGCTCTACGTCTCGGAATGCAAAGGAACGATTTGGTTTGCATCGCAGGCGCGTGCCCTTGCAACCTGCGCGCCGGTCGATACACGGCGGGATGCCGCCGCGCTGACCGGCTTCTACCTGTGGGGCCACGTGCCGGAACCGTTTTCGTGGTGGTCTGGCGTGCGCATGGTACCTGCCGGCCATGTGCAACGTATTCGCGCGGACCGTGTGCCGTCTCCGGCAAGACCTTTTCACAACATACAAGACTCCTTTGTGCAGAGGCCGCCGCAGGCGCTAGCTGTCGGTGAATTGCGTCAACTGATGCTGGATTCGGTGGAACGACACTTGGTGGCCGACGTGCCGGTGGGGGTTTTTCTTTCGGCCGGAATTGACTCGAGCGTTATCGCGGCGTTGGCGGCAGAACTTGGCACGTCGCTGCGTACGGTGACGCTGGCGTTTGATGAGTATGCCGGCACGTCGGATGATGAGGCACCTCAAGCAGAAGCGACCGCAAAGCTATTGCGCAGTGATCATGCGACTGTACGAATCGGGCGTGATGAATTCGAGCACCTCCTCGATGACTTTCTCGGATGTATGGACCAGCCGACGATCGACGGGCTGAATACTTACCTCGTGAGCCGCGCGACGGCGAGCCAAGGCCTCAAGGTGGCACTTTCGGGGTTAGGTGGTGATGAATTGTTTGGTGGCTATCCTTCATTTCGCCAGATCCCAAAACTGCTTAAATGGGGACGACATATTCCGCTCTCCAAGTCGTTGGGCCAGGTGGTTCAGGCAAGCCTGCGGGCGATGCATTTGCCTGGCATTTCGCCCAAGGCTGCCGGTCTTTTGTCGCATTCAAGTGACATGAGCCATGCGTTCCTTCTGCGCCGCGCGCTGTATCTCGAGGATGAGCTCGATGCAGTACTCGATGAAAGCTGGCTCAACGAAGGGCTCGAGAATTTGTCAACGGTTGCGGCACTTGAGGCAACTCTCAGCCCGCTATCGATAGCAAACGCTCCGCCACATGCGCAGATTTCTGCCCTCGAATCCTGTTGGTACATGCGTAATCAGTTGTTGCGTGATACCGATTGGTCGAGCATGGCGCATGGCTTGGAGGTCCGGGTGCCGTTTGTAAGCGCCGCGCTCCTTGAGCGCCTCGGACCTGCCATTGCCTCGACCGTCCCGCCGACGAAGCAAGACCTGTTAGCCTGTGCGAACCAATTGTCACCGGCAATGCTTGGACGAACGAAAACTGGATTTTCGACACCGATAAAGGGCTGGCTGGCGGAAGCAACAGGTATTTCCAGCCGGGGATTGCGAGGATGGGCAGGGGAGATTTGCCGCCGATTTGACGGCGGCAGAGTCGAGCGGCGCGCGGCGAATGAACCGCAAAGTCGACTTCCATTGGGTTTAGAACAGCCGCATCGCGACTTTTCTCTAGCGTTAGGGACATCGTCTGCATTCGATGTCCGCGGAGACCAGATAAAGCGTGTGCTAATTTTTCGACAAGGAAGCATAGGTGATTTTGTCATTTCGCTGCCATGTCTTCATTCAGTAAGAAAAACCTATCCCGACGCGGATATAGCTTTGCTGACAAATCATCCGGTCAGCAGCGTTGCGGCTCCTGCAGTTAGCGTTCTTGAGGGCGCACATCTTGTTGATCACTACATTCCATACAAAGGTGGCACACGAAATATCCGTGAACTGGCGAAAATCAAACAGGCCATAACCGCTTTTGCCCCGCAGGTACTGATTTATCTTGCCCAACCTCAAGGTGTGTTGGCTGCCTACCGGGATTATTGGTTTTTCCGAGGATGCGGGATCAGAAATATCATTGGCCTTACTGTTACGCGGGATTCGCAAAGTTGTCGCCCTCCGACACCAGGTGGCACTCTGTGGGAATCGGAAGCCAGTCGATTAGGAAGATCGCTAGACCTCGGCCAAATCGAATTGGAAAGATGGGAAAATTGGGACCTCAACCTCTCTGCTGCAGAGATCGAAGAAGCGGCACGCATTGTCGACGACAGCATGCTTCACGTGAAAAATGGGATGCGTTTCTTCGGTCTTAGCATTGGTACGAAGCAGCAGATAAATGATTGGGGAGACCAGAACTGGCTCGCCGTTTTGAAGGGACTCAAGGCAACGAACTTAGGGATCATTTTTATTGGTGCAAAGGAAGAACGCGCGCGCTCCCAGAAACTCGCCGATGAGTGGCACGGACCAACACTGAACTTGTGTGGTCAAATATCGCCGCGCGTCAGTGCGGCGGTGATAAAAAATATGGCCCTCTTTCTCTGCCACGATAGTGGTCCTATGCACCTAGCAGCATCGGTTGGGACCCGATGCGTCGCTGTTTTTTCGAGACGAAATCCGCCGGGTAAGTGGTTTCCGTTCGGAGGAAATCACAGAATACTTTACCCGACGTCAGTGACCGACACGATTCAATCTGTTCGGCCGGACCAAGTCATTGCCGCAGCCACTGAGATTCTTGGGGCGGCAGTAGGAGAGCCTATTGATCTTTGCGCCAGATTCGCAGGTGGGCCAGCCGGATATCGACAAGCAAATCCAGCAGGGATCGAATGATCCGGCTCCTTTCTCATTTTTATCACACTTTCCGTGAAAATTGCTGAAAGGCCTATGAAACTCGTCATTGCGCCCGGCCGGTCGGCCCAAAACTATTGGTACGACCTTTGGCAATACCGCGAACTCATGTACTTCCTGGCATGGCGCGATATTGCCGTGCGTTACAAACAGACCGTCATTGGCGTCATTTGGGCTCTCATTCAGCCAGCGCTGACGATGGCAATATTTGTTGGCTTCCGCCGGTTGGTTGGGTTTCCACCAAGCAGTGTCCCGGAGCCGATTCTGGTATTTGCCGCCGTGCTACCATGGCAATTTTTTTCAACTGCGTTGTCCGCGTCGGCCGGCAGCCTGATTGGCAATGCTAACCTCATCACCAAAGTTTATTTTCCGCGCCTCATCATCCCGTGTGCGGCGGTAGTCACGAGCCTCGTCGATTTTCTCATCACGTTTGGTCTGCTGGTGGTGCTCATGCTCTGGTACGGCTTCGTGCCCAGTTGGCAAATCGCAATCTTGCCCTTCTTTATGTTGTTGGCCTTCGGGCTTTCGGTTGGCTTGGGGGTGCTGCTTGCCGCCCTCAACGTCGAGTACCGCGATTTTCGCTACATCATACCATTCATTGTCCAGCTTGGGCTGTTCGTTTCGCCGATTGCGTTCAGCACGTCGAATGTACCAGAAGCCTGGCGCACACTTTATGCCTTCAATCCGATGGTGGGTGTCATCGACGGGTTTCGTTGGTCCATCCTGGGTGGTCACACACAACTCGAACTAAACACAGTTGCAATTTCGGCAGCCGTCACCGTTTCGTTGTTGTTTCTGGGCGTGTGGTATTTCCGTCGCATGGAGCGAAACTTCGCTGATGTGATCTGAAGTTGCCGCACATGATCGACCAAACCAACCTTGCTGCTTCGCGCTTTGGGGCCGCTAAGCGGGCATCGGCCGCGCTCTTTCTCCTAGTGGTCGCCTGCGCGGCCGTCTGGTATAGCCGCGAGACGCTGCTTCGGCGCTTGGCGGAACTATGGGTTGTCTCAGATACGGTCGGCCCGGCCGACGCCATTGTTATTTTCGGAGGTGGGCTTGAGGTGCGGCCGTTCGCGGCGGCTGCGTACTACCAAAAGGGTCTAGCCAAGAAAATCCTGGTGTCCAACGTTCGCGTCGGAAAGGCAGAGACGGTCGGTGGCATGCCTTCTCACACCGAGTGGAACCGTCGAGTCCTCCTCAAACTGGGCGTGCCCGAGGCGGCGATCGAAACTTTTGGCGTCAGCCTTTCGAACAGCTATCAAGAAGCGGTCGCTCTACGGGAGTGGGCGATTAGCAATCATGCTCACAGTATCATAGTTCCAACTGAGCAATTCCCATCGCGCCGTGTGCGTTGGGTGGTCAGGCATGAGCTTGCTGGTGCCGGAATACAAGTCGAAGTCCCTGCGCTTACTGGGATGGGATATAGCGTCTCTGATTGGTGGAGAGATGAAAAAGGCGTTGTCGAGTTCCAGAATGAAGTACTCAAGTATGTATATTATCGCTTCAAATATTAGACCCAGCAGATGAGCGATTCGATCATTAAGGTAGAGGGCATCGGCAAGAAATATCGCATCCGCCACAAGCAGCCGGAGCGCTACTCTGCCCTGCGGGACGTAATTGCAGACAAGGTATTGAACGCCTTCCGACCGACACGGATTAAAGCGCTGGCGACCGTCGAGGACTTTTGGGCACTAAAGGATGTGTCGTTCGAGGTCAAGCGTGGTGAGGTACTCGGTATCATTGGTCGTAATGGCGCCGGAAAGTCTACCCTGCTTAAAATTCTCAGCCGTATCACCGACCCCACTGAGGGACGCGTGGAAATTGACGGTCACGTCGCGAGTCTACTCGAAGTGGGCACCGGTTTTCATCCCGAGCTGACGGGGAGAGAAAACATTCACCTCAACGGCGTGATCCTAGGGATGGTGCGCGCGGAGATTAAACGAAAGTTCGAAGAGATCGTTGCGTTCGCCGAAATTGAGAGATTTCTCGATACGCCAGTTAAGCGCTACTCATCCGGCATGTACGTCCGATTGGCGTTTGCTGTTGCGGCGCATCTCGAGCCAGAAATCTTGATTGTGGACGAGGTGCTGGCAGTCGGTGACGCAGAATTTCAAAAGAAGTGCTTGGGCAAGATGCGAGACGTAAGCCGAGCAGGACGTACCATTCTATTTGTTAGTCATAATATAGCGGCGATCCGAGCCCTGTGCACCAAAGGCTTGCTTTTGAAAAATGGGATGGTGCACTCGAAGGATACGATTGAACGCGTGGCGGACGCCTATTTATCAAGCGACGCAAAAAGCTCCACTACTTTGACGTTTCCGTCAGGCACTATTCAAAAACCGCAATTTAGAAGCATAACTTCTGATAAATCCCGCTATTCGTACGGTGAAAAAATGAAACTTGTATTTGATCTGGTGTCTCCAGAAACCGCGAAGGTGGCGATTGATTTTGAAATTCACGACGAGCGGGGTACACCAATCATATATTCCTCGACTGCGCCAATGCACGGTGAACTCTTGGAATTGGGCGCAAATTGCCCAACTCAAACCACTATTGAAATTGGGCCGTTGCCTTTGGCCACGGGTGAATATTCTGTTTATTTTTGGCTAACAAATCCATGGGTCGAGAACTATCACATAGCAGAGGAGCCCTTGCACTTCTCCATTGATATTTCGGACCCTGGTGGCGTGGGCTTTGACTTCAGGCAAGACTATGGCCGAGGCGCGACGTCAATACCTATGCGAGTGTGTCGATAATTCGATGTAAGAATTTTAGCGAGACCTCGGCAGCGGATCGCGCCGTAAACTGCACTCATGAAAACGAATGTAACGCTCTAATAAAATCGCCATCCGATGCGCATTATTTTAAGTTGTTTGCAGAGTCTAAAAAATCATACTCTGCCCCCCTATGACTTTTGGAGGTCGCACTTTGTCGAGGGCTGTCGGGAAAGCGGCATCGAATGCTTGGAGGTGCCGGGAGTAGATTGGGCGGAAGGCTTGGTCTATCCGCGGGGCGGCGACCTCGATACTTGGCGTACGCGCACGTGGGAAATCGTCCTTGCGTATAGCCGCCAGGAACACGAGCGCCGGCCTATCGATTATTTTCTGGGTTATCTTTATCCAAAGCAGATAGAGGCCGCGGCGGTCGACGATCTCCAAGAGATGGGCATCCCCGCCGTTAACTTCTTCTGTGACAATGTTAGAGAGTTTCGGGCGGTGCCGGTCGAGTACCGGCCGTTCACGTTACACTGGGTACCCGAATACGAGGCGCTTCCAATGTATCGAAGCGCCAATCTACCCTATCTATTTGCGCCCATGCCCTGTTGGATCCCTCGGAACTTACGGGTTCCGCCGACTAACGAAACTGAACCCCCGACGTTTATTGGCTCGGCGGACATTTTGCGGCGCGATCTTGTTGGACACGCAATGCGGGCAGGTGGAGATTTCATAGTTCGTGGGCGGGGATGGGGAGGCGGTGCAGATCTTTCGTCCCCCCGGTCGTTGAAATCACGTTCGCTTTCCAACGCTTTATTAAATCAGCTAGCCGCTGTCCAACGTCACGGAGTGCGTGCCTTGCTGAAGAAGGCCGAAGATTGGCTGCGTCCGATTTCTCCTCTTCCGATACCGGACTCAAACATTCAAGATGCCGTAATTGGTCAAACCGAATATTTTCGGATCACTCGAGAAGCAATGGTCGCCATTGGCATCAACAGGGTTCCGACGGCAGCGTCTTCGAACCGTCACCCGCTTGTGTATTCTCGCTTAAGAGACATAGAGGCGCCTATGCTCGGCGCGTGCTATTTGACTGAATGGACCGAAGGGCTGGAGGTGCTGTATGAGCTGGGCACCGAAATTGAAACCTATCGGACAGCTGACGAACTGAGCGAAAAACTTGCTGAGCTTAGGAAAAATCCGCAACGCCGTCGTGCCATGCGCGATCGTGCGCAGCGTCGTGCGCTCACAGATCATTCCGCATCGCGCAGTCTGACTCGCATCGGTGCCAAGCTCGGGTTGCCCGTTGGGCCATGAGAACAGAGCTTTTTTATAACCCAAGGATGTTATGTGAACGCTTGGCCGCGGAATCGGTCAAGCGAAGGAGGGTAGCAAGACTTAAAAATACGCCTGCAAGTAAACTCTCTTGGGGCCATATCGACTCGCTGGAATTACTTGAACTGGTTCGGCGGGCGAAAGTTGATGTAATTTATGATATCGGTGCCAATGTAGGTACATGGACGCTACTCGCAAAATCGATCTATCCTAATGCGCAAGTCCACGCCTTTGAGCCACTTTCTAGACATTCGGATTTGTTTGCCGACAACACCGCGGAGGTGAAAGGTGTAGCGCTGCATAAAATTGCAGTTGGGGTCGAAAACACAAGTGCGATGTTTCATTTGACGAATTTTTCCGACGCCTCAAGCTTGTTGACGCCTGCGGTGGCGAGCCGAATCCTATTCGGGGTTCAGGAGGTAGCCCAGGTTGGTGTGCAGGTGCGACGTCTGGATGATTATCGAGTCGAGCGACAGCTGCCCCACCCAGATTTATTGAAACTCGATATACAGGGCTACGAACTTGAGGCTTTAAAGGGCGCAACGGAGTGTCTGCAGAATGTGAAGGCGGTTATTACTGAGGTTAGCTTTATTGAGTATTATGAATCCCAATGCTTCTTCCACGAAGTCGTGGGGCACCTCGCGGAATTTGGTCTATTTGTTCGGGCGTTCGGAGCAAATACACCGGTCGGCTCGGTCATTAAACAAACCGATGTACTATTTACGCGTAGCATAATTTAAAGAACGATCACGCAAAACTATGACATCTGACCTTTATCTAGCCTCTTAAGGATCGGAATTCATTGCATTTAACCGCCACTTTTGTTGATTGCATTCAATAACCTGCACCACAAATGAGTAGGGTTTGCCTATATTACCGTCCGACGCCTGAAGCAGATCGTTGGCTGGTTGGTGACAGGCATGTTCGACCGCTGGTACGGCGTATTGTGCGGGGCAAATCCCGACCCGGTGGAATAGACAAAGTGTTCGCAAACCTTTGCCGCGGTCTGGATCGCCTTGGTATTCGATACCTCGTGAACCTCCCGTTCAATAAATTGAAGGGGGACGACTGGGTTGGGGTCCTCGGCCGCGGCCGCTCCTCGCTTGAAGGCTACAACCAGCCGAATCCGATTGTTGCTGGCATTGGGTTGATGGCGCATCCGAGCGAGTGGCCCACGTTATGTGAAGATTTCCCCGTAGTGACGTATTTGCAGCACTCCGATTGGGCGAACAACGTCTATAAGCCTTATTATAAGGACAAGTGTCGAACATGGCCTGTCGGAATCGATACGTATTCTTGGGTTCCAAATAACAAAGATAAAAAACATTTCGACTTTTTGATCTACGAAAAGATTCTATGGGAAAAAGACAAAACCGTTCGCGCGCTTCTCAACCCGATTCGAGAGCAATTAACTCGCCGGGGCCTAAGCTTTATGGAATTGGCGTATGGTAGGTACAATGAGCTGCAATATAAAGCAGCACTACAAAATTGCCGATCCATGTTGTTTTTATGCGAGCACGAAAGCCAAGGGATTGCCTATCTAGAATCCCTCTCATCTGACGTGCCCATTCTCGCTTGGGATCAAGGCTGGTGTCTAGACCCCAACCGTATTGCTTGGGGGCAACCCCACATTCCTGCAAGTAGTGTACCGTTTTTCGACCAGAGATGTGGAATGACATTCAAAAACTTTGACGAATTTCCTTGTAAGCTCACGCAATTTTTGGACCTCGAGAGAAGCGGATCGTTTGCACCTCGAGATTATATTACGGAGCATCTAACACTTGAAAAATGTTCTGCCAATTTTGTCGAAATCCTGAAAGAAGCTCAGACGCGTTGAGATATTCCGAATTCGACAGCGGCGCTGCAACACCAATTGCGATTGTAATATTTAAAAACGGTGCAGGCCAAGCTGACCTCAGCGAGGATGCCGGCCTCGATTGACGATCGTACAATTGGACCATAACGATCAGCAATGAAAAAGCTTTTGCGTGCCAGCGTGAATATCCTGCCGCGCGCAGTTCGGACTTGGATCAAGTACATGCCAGGTATCGCGGCACTTCAACGCTGGTTAGTGAGGAAAATTATTTCAGGGGAGCCGTTTGTGCATACCCTCAACGGTGGCCCTGCCGCGGGGCTCCGGTTCGAGGTTACACTTCCCTTAGATAAAGCAATTTGGGCCGGTACATATGAGATTGAGTTTGCGGCAGCAATCGCATTGGAAGTTAGGAATGGCAGTGTATGTTACGATGTTGGGGGTTATCGCGGCTACATGGCCGGAACGATGGCTTTGGCGGGCGCTTCGAAGGTCGTGGTGTTTGAACCTCTACCGGCGAATCAGCAGGCGCTCCGGCGACTTTGTGAGTTGAACCCAGAACTTCCTATTGAACTCATACCTATAGCCGTGGGGAACTTAGACGGCACTATGTGGCTCCGGATAATGCCCGATTCCAGCATGGGTAAACTGGACAGTAGTTCGTTTCAGGCCGAGGCGGCTTCAATCGGAAAGATTGAGGTCGATATCCGCCGAATTGATACGCAAGTGGAGCGGGGCAAAATTCGCCCGCCAAACCTCATTAAGATTGACGTTGAGGGGGCCGAACTCGACGTGTTGCAAGGTGCAGCTGGCGTTTTGAGGGCATTTCGCCCGGTTATTTTTTTGGAAGCACATTCCGTTATGCTCGAAGAGTCTTGTTCGCAAGAACTCTTGCGACTCGGCTACCGAATTAACCGTCTAGGGTCGGGACGTGGTCGCCAAGATGAAACGCGCCATCTTGTTTGCGTTCCAGCATGAGTGCATTTAAAGGCGCGCCGAGAAACGTCGCTGGTTTAAAAATTGCAATTCTGACTGGCGGGTCCCTCGCGTGGAATCCTAGAGTGATTAAAGAAGCGAGGGCTCTCGCACGCGCGCAGTTCGATGTCGTAGTTTTTGGTGCTAATCCGGATACGGCCCGGTTGGAGGTCGACAAAGCAATTGCTCTCCAGCATGGCTTTGTCTTCACGTCCGTGGCGCCTGCGACACAGATTAATTTTATAAGTAATTTGCAAGCGGCTCGACGGAGAATTCGGGGCCGCTTAGGTCGCGACCTATACAAATTGTTCGGTATCTCTAGTCGGTGGCAGATAGGATTGTTCGTCCCTGAGCTTCTTCGTGCCGCTACAAAGGCGCGCGCCAACTACTACATAGCGCACCTTGAGCAGGGAGTCTGGGTTGGGACGCAACTATTAAAAGCTGGATTTCGCGTTGGGGTAGATATGGAGGATTGGTTTTCTGAGGATCTGCTACCAGAGGCGAGACGGTATAGACCGGTACGGTTGCTCCAAAATTTGGAACGAACGCTTCTTCGCCATGGTGCCCACGCAACCTGTCCGTCGAGAGCGATGAGCGATGTATTGGCTGAAGAATATGGATGCGCTCCACCTTCGATTGTATATAACGCCTTTCATTGGTCCGAACGAAAGTCCCTCGACGGTCTCCTGAAGGATCGGCGTGACCGACGGGTTCCATCTATCCATTGGTTTTCCCAAACCCTCGGCCCTGGCCGAGGGTTGGAGGACCTCCTTGCCGCGCTGCCGTTTTTGGAGCATGAAGCCGAGATTCACTTGCGCGGCAAAATGGTCGTTGGCTTCGAGAGCTGGCTATCGCGGCGCGTTCCAAAAAACTGGCGAGATCAATTGTTCGTCCACGATTTGGTTTCAAATGACGAACTGCTGTCTCGAGTAGCAGAGCACGACATCGGCTTTGCCGGAGAAATGACCTACTGCCGCAGCAGAGATTTAACGGTAACAAACAAGATTCTTCAGTATCTTCTCGCTGGTCTGGCCGTGGTCGCCAGCGATACCGCCGGTCAGCGGGAAGTTGGCGAGCAGGCACCGGATGCCGTGCTCCTATATCCGCCAGGTGATTCTGCTGTATTGGCTACTCGCCTCAATGCGCTTCTGGGATCATCGGAAAACTTAAAGCGGGCAAAGGCGAACGCTTTACTGGCGGCAGAACAGCATTTCTGTTGGGAGCACCAAGAAAACGTATTGCTGGAAGCAATCGCCGGCGCGCTATACCCCACTCGATGATTTAAAGGTGCTAATTGCCATGTTGCCTCGCAACGGTCGACACTGGCTCCGAAATTTAATCTATCCTGGCCTCGACTTGCATACGAGGAATCGCGCTTCTCTATGCAGTTTTTGGGAAACCGGCCCGCGTGTCGTTTTTGATGCCGGCAGCGGAAATGGTTACTTTTCGTGGCTTGCCTACAAATCAGGGGCGACGGTTGTGGCAGCCAATTTTGAAAAGGGGCAGGTCGACAAGGCAAAAGAGTATTTGCTGGAGTATAAGAAAGCTGACCCGAACCGATTGCAATTTGAGCAATATAATCTCTATGACCTACCCAAAGAGACTCGTACGTTCGACGAGATTATCTGTTTTGAAGTGCTCGAACATCTACGCCGAGATTCTGACGTGGTTCGGGAATTTTTTCGTATTTTACGGCCTGGCGGCGTGTTGCATGTTTGTTGTCCGAATCGGTTGCATCCGCGGCATCAAGCTGAGGTGCTTGATCTGAATGAAACTGGCGGCCACGTTCGCTCAGGTTACACTGAAGATGACTATCGTGAGCTACTCGAACCGCTGGGATTCAAGATTGATCGAGTGGTCGGGATTGGGCCGAGGTCAGTATACATCGCAGACAATTTTTTGCGCACCATCCGAAATCGCTTTGGCGATTTGTTCGCATTGCCATTCTTTCCGTTAATGTTGTTGTTAATTTGGGTTGCCCGCCCCAATCCACTTGTGCCGTTTTCCATCTATGTCAAAGCCATAAAACCGGAGCGACGGCAAGAATTACCACCATATTCATGAGTCTTTTTGCTCTTCCGTTAGTTGGACGCGCTGGCCTTGGAAATGCATTATTCCCATGGGCTCGTGCGGAATTGTTTGCGCAACGGTCAGGTGCCCGTATCCTAGCTCCGCATTGGCCGAGTTTTCGCATCGGACCTTACCTTCGTCGAGAACCGGATAAGCGACGTTATTCTGGGTTTTTTCGGGCGATGCATCATTCGTCTGGGTTCTCGCGCATTGCAATCGAAGCCATTGGACGGCGAATTCCGGAGGGCCGGTGGATAAGTATTTCTGCCGAAATAGACCAATCGAATCGGCCGTGCATTGTGGAATTCAGTGGCCTCATTGACCTATTTGTCCCGCTCTTGGGCGAACACAAGTTTATCCGCGAACAGCTTTGGAACATGACTGCCAAGCCGCTGCGTTCAAAGGGCGAAGAGTACGGAGGGAAGTTTATCGCGGTCCACGTTCGTCGAGGTGACATCACTCGGCAAGGATTTAAGCGCGATGAATTGACGCAAGTAAATCAATATACGCCGATTTCGTGGTTTGCCAGCATGGCGCGAGCTGTGAGACGTGAAAAATCCTTTCGTTCGATTCCAATTGTCATCTTCACTGATGGCACATACGAAGAGGTCTCGGCGCTGTGTGCTATTGAAGGCGTTCGCCTCCATCGGCGGCAGCCAGCAATTATGGATCTATGGACATTGGCTCACGCAAAGCTATTACTGGCCAGTGGGTTTTCCACATTTGGTATGTGGGCAAGTTTCCTCAAGGGCATGCCGACGATTTATGCGCCTGGAAAAATCCAACAGTATGTTCAAATTGGGCGGGACGGTGCGATCGAGCTGGAGCTGGCAGAGGAGGAGGCAATCCCTGCAAATGTGTTTTCTTCTATCGAGAATATAATTGAGAAGGATTTTTGGTGAGGGAATAGCCACAACGTTACGCGCCTAGACCAAAAAAGCAACGACCCACCTTATTTTGATAACGATCATGCTGTCTTCGCCAGACTGCCGCGAGCGGGCCAGTCAAATTGATTTAATCTGAGGAGAGGAAATAGTTGTCATCCATTAGACATTTCGCTCAGCGCGTTCGCCATCTGCCGATCCTTGAACGATGCGATTGGCTTTGGAATACCGTTCGCGTACCATATCAAACACTCCTCGACGTTGGCGGTAGTGGCGTTGGAGTACTGATGGGTGGCGTTAGGGTGCAAATTCCAGCCGAGTTCGCAGGGGGGTACTGGGAAAATTACGAACCGGAAGTATTTCGCCAGGCGGTAAATTGGATACGAGCCAATCCAGAAGGACTTGTTCTTGATTTGGGTTGCGCCGTCGGCGTCTTCAGCGCCGCCGCCCTTTTCGCCAGTGGAAGCTCGAACGTTGTGGCATTCGATTCTGATCTCGCCAGCGTAGTCGCTACACGCCGCTTTTGTCGACACGCTAAGGGTGGCCGACTACAAACGGTGTACGGGTTTGTCACAGACACAAGTTCGGTAGAAGACCAGATCTTGGCCGGGGCTATCAGACAGACAGATCGTTTCTTGCACGAAGCGTCGCTGTCCGGAAAGCCTGGTACCACCCAATACGTCAACATTGCGACTACAAAAGACAAAAATGTTCCGCGCAATACATTGGATGCCTTGTTTTCAGGGTCCCCGCCCCGACCGATCTTAATTAAATGCGATGTCGAGGGCGCGGAACTGCTTGTTCTTCATGGCGCACAAAAATTGCTAACCAGTCACCATCCAACACTCCTCCTGAGCGTTCACCCTTCGATATTACCTGATTATGGATACGTCAAAGAAGATGTCGCCAAGTTTCTTCATGAGTTTGGATACACCATCGATGTCATCTCCATCGACCATGAAGAACATTGGTGGTGCCGTTAGAGCACTGTTCAGCGCTGGGGTGCCCGCGATCCTCGAATTGCAATTTCTTGCCCGACACAAGAGCCACATCTACTGAAGTTTTGTAGGTAATTTTCGGTTGTCCTGGAATAGAATCAGGCTTTACCAAGATATCCGATGCGGTGCTGTCCGCTGAAAGATTTTTTCCGTCCCCACACTTTGATCCAAGCGTACATGTTGACCAGTTGATCGCGGAGCGACGGAAGACGTGTCAATAAGTTCGAAAAGTAAAAAAAGAAGACGGGTGCTGATTGTTGTCAGCGCCTTCAATCCAGCAATCATCGCTGATATGCAGCGCGCTCGAATGCTCGCGTGGGAGCTACCAAAGCTGGGTTGGGATGTTGAAATACTTGCGCCACTCGCGAGCGAGGTACGGCAAGATGTCATTGAAGATGCCGCGGCGACATTTTTTGCGCCGAACGTTCCGCTTCATGAGGTAGGTTCCGCGGCGAGGCAGTTCTTCGAGGTATTGGGTTCAGACACTCATGTTTGGAGAACATTGTGGCCAATGTGGCAGCGTGGCAATCAACTAATTTCCTCTAAGCGATTCGATCTCATATATTTCACGACGACAACGTTTATGTATTTTGCATTGGGCCAGAATTGGAAACGTAAATATAAAGTTCCCTATGTTGTGGACTTTCATGATCCTTGGGTAAAGGAGAGCGGCATAGGCGGCCGGTCACTTTACTCGTGGCGGCGGCTGCTACTGAATTGGTTGTCGGTTCGCACAGAACGTCATGTAGTCCAGAACGCAGACGGACTTATCGCAGTGTCGCCGGACTATATTGAGACGTTACGGACGCGCCACGCGGCCCACCATCCAAGGTGGCTGGCGCCGGGTCGCCATAGCGTGATTCCCTTCGGTGCCTTAGATCGCGACCTTGTTGAGGTGGCGAAGACTGCCAAGCCTGTAAACGAATCAAGAAGTGACGAAGTAGCGATTTGTTATGTTGGCGCGGGCGGCTTGATCATGGCTCGGTCCTTCGCACTTATCTGCCGCACGCTGGGGGTTCTGCGGTCTCAGGGCAACGTTGCGGTAAACCGCCTACGATTTCGCATGTACGGCACGATATTCAATTGGAAAATTGGTGAAGCAAAGCCGCTGGAAATGGTTGCGGAAGAATTTGGCGTAGGGGATCTTGTCGCAGAGTTTCCAGAGCGCGTCTCTTACCGGCACTCACTCGAGCTACTGCTCCAGAGCAAGGGGGCATTTATATTGGGCGTCGATGATGCTGGATATATGCCGTCAAAGCTTTTTAGTTATGCGTTGTCCGGCAGGCCATTACTAGCGTCTCTGCGCGGGGACGGTCCGGCTTTCGCTCAATTTCAGCGGTTTCCACATTTAGGGCACGCGCTTTGGTTTGATCGATCTAATGAAATGCCTGTGGCTGAAGCAGCAAATGTGCTGAGTAACTTCCTTCATGAGGTTGTCGCGGGACGAAACCTCGATCGGCGCGCGATGCTGGAGCCAGTCTTGTCGACAAATATGGCGCGTCAGCACGTCGAATTGTTCGAGGCATGTATATCATGAAGCAGCCATAAATGTTGATGAGGTCGCGATCGAAATCAGTGCTCCCATTTTACGAGAGCATTTCTGGCAAAGTGGTAAAAAAATGAGCGGTGGGGGGCTCGCTAAAAAGATCGGCGTACGATTGGGCCAAATTGTTGGGCTTGCCGCGTCAAACGACCAAACGTCAATTTTATGAACGGAGCTTTGTATCAACATAACTCAAACTTATGACCTAACCGAAAAAAGTGCCATCCACAGAAGCTCGATAAGATTTATGTCTATCCTCTTTGGACACCCCACTGGCAATCCAAACTCGCACCAAGCGGCTCTCGCTCACTTCGAAGCGGGGCGACTGGAGGCCTTCTGCGTACCTTGGATACCGTCGCCGCTCACCTTGCGCTTGCTAAAATGTCTTGACCCGTTGAAGCCAATGGCACGCCGACTTTCCCGACGGCATTTCCCGCCACTTGATAAGGCACCAAAAGTTCAGGGACGGGTCGCCGAGATGCGCCGTTTAGTGACACGAGCCTGTGGCCGTGGCAGCGAGCGCTTATCCTACGAGGCCAACGATTGGTTGATGCACACCATGAAGCGCGAGTGCCAACGTCCAGCTGTAACCGCGGTCCACGCTTACGAGGATTGTTCATATTTGCAATTTGTGGAGTCAAGGCGTCTCGGAAAGGCATGCATCTATGATATGCCGATCGGTTACTATCCGGCGTGGGAACGAACTCAGGCGGAGTTAGAACGAATCTATACCGACTGGCTACCTGCGGGTGGATCGCCGTCCAGGCGTTATGTCCGTCCAGGCCAGAAGCGCGAAGAAATGAGCCTAGCCGATCTTGTCCTGGTCCCAAGCACGTTCGTGGCAGGTACAATCCGCAAATTTCACCCCGACAAACGAATTGAGATTGCTCCTTATGGTACAGATTCTTCAATCAGATTATGCAAAATGGAGCGCGCCTCTAAAGATGTGATGACCTTTCTTTTTGTTGGGCAATGTTCATTGCGAAAAGGGACACCGCTACTTCTTGAAGCGTGGCGCGCGGCGGGGCTGAAGCAAGCCAGATTACAGTTAGTCGGTAATTGGCAACTTGCGGTGGCGAAACAAAGGGAGCTACCGCCTCGTGTCGAGTGGATAGGACCCGTATCTAGAGAGAGACTCTGCGATTATTACGGCCAAGCGGACATTTTTGTGTTTCCAACTTATTTTGAAGGCCGCGCTTTGGTAATCGGCGAGGCACTTTCATCGGGGCTGCCTGTAATAACCACCCCAGCTAGTGGCGCGGAAGATTTGATTGATGACGGTTGCGGGCGTTTGGTACCGACTGGGAATTTTGATGCGCTGGTAGAAAGCTTGAGGTGGTTTGACAAAAACCGCGAGCTATTGCCCGCGCTGGGTTTTACCGCGCGAGCCCGGGCCGAGGCCTGTACCTGGGAAAATTACCGTCGGCGCGTCTCTGAAGCTGCAGCACCTTATGTTTGATTCTGTTCCTAGTACACAGAGTCATTGAAATGAAAAAGCGGCTTGCGATTATCGTTTCCCATCCAATTCAATATTATGTGCCGCTCTATCAAAGACTAGCGCAACGAAGCGATATTACGATAAAGGTTTTTTTTACCTGGCATGCAGCTCGGACGGCAGTTGAGGATCGCGGCTTTAGGACACCAGTAGCGTGGGACATTCCGCTAACGGAAGGCTACGAATTCGAGTTAGTTCCGAATGTTTCATCCCGTCCGGGGACGCACCATTTTCTCGGACTGAGAAATCCTTCTCTTGTAGACCGGGTTTTCTCCTGGCGGCCAGACGTCGTACATATTACTGGTTGGTCGGGGCTCTCCCACTGTTTGGCACTCCGTGCTTTTCGCAAAATGGGCATCCCGACGCTTTTTCGTGGTGATTCCCACTTACTTGACCATGGTCGACGCGGGCCGCGTTGGTGGATTAAGCGCGCTCTTCTAAAGCTTGTGTATTCTTGGCCCGCCGGCTTTCTCGTTGTCGGTGCCGCGAACCGAGCATATTACGAGGCCTTTGGGGTTGAACAAAATCGGCTCTTTCCATGCCCTCACTCCGTTGATGTTAGCCGATTTATTAACTCGGCACACACGTTTGAACAGCAGGCCGCTCAATGGCGGAGGCAACTTGGGATTACCACCGATAAGTGCGTATTAGTATTCGCCGGAAAATTTGAACCTAAGAAGCAACCACTAGAATTGATGCGTGCGGTACTGGCTCTGAACAGCCCGGACCTTGTCTTGCTGATGATCGGTGGTGGCGAACTCGTGGCTGAAGTGAATACGCTTGCTGCGAGCTACCCGGAGCGTTTTCGCGTACTCCCTTTTCAGAACCAAAGCCGGATGCCCACAGTATACCGTTTAGGTAATCTTTTTGTGCTTCCTTCTGCTTTCGGCGAGACTTGGGGCCTCGCGGTAAACGAGGCACTGGCCTGCAGCCGGCCAGTGCTCGTAAGCGATCGCGTCGGCTGCGCAGCGGATGTGGTCAACGCGACCTGTGGACGGGTATATTCTCAGTCCGACCCTTCAGCGCTGTTTGAAGCATTAAAAGGCATGATTGCAGACAAAAATAATCTTTTGAAAATGGGCCAATCGGCGGCGGAACGCGCATGGTCCTTTGACGTCTCGCATACTGAAGCTGCCCTTATCGATTGCATACTGCAGGTTTGCTCTAGATGAAAACATCCGCATCTATATCACTGTCGCTGAGCGCTCGACGCACAAATCTCCCCGTGGTGGCGGCGATTGTAATCGCGCTATCGGTGGTAACGGGTCTGTTTTTGACAGACACGTCGGACGAAATGATCGCCTACCTTTTGGTGACATCCGTTTGTGCAGCACCAATTGGAATATGGGTCTGGGGCGGTGCTCTTGGCGTTCCAGTAATGCCGGCGATCGCCGGGATGTACTTTATCTATTTTGGGCTACCCATTATTAGAAACAAGACTAGCCTAATCGATTACGGACCATCAGAAATCCTGGCTGGAGCCTTCACCGTGTTCCTTTTTCTAATCGCTGCGATTGTCGCATGGTGGCCGATTGTTGGGCGTACCCGTCCGTCGAACGATATTGCTCCTTCTCTTATTTCTGGTCAGTGGCTAAATCGAATTATGTTTGTTGGTCTAGCGCTCGGCGTATTTTTTCACATAACAGTCTTTTCTGGTTATTTCGGTTTGGTCGGGCAATTTTTTGGTGTGCTCCGTTCAGTATTGCTTTCGTTCGCCATATCCGCCTGCTTTATGCTTGGTCATGCGCGCGCATTGGGCACGCTCCGAGGCCAGCAATGGGCACTAGCCGTTGTGTGTGTTAGTGCGTTGATTCTTTCGGCATGGCTAAGTTTTTTTCTAATTGGCGGCGTGTTGTACTGCCTGTCTGCGGTGCTTGGATACTTCATCACTGCCAAGCGCGTGCCCTGGCGGTTTTTGTCGGCCGCGCTGGTCGTTATCATGGTTTTTCATGCCGGCAAGGATCACATGCGCGAAAAATATTGGATTAGGGATTTGAATTACAGCGCGACGGTGTCCATTCTCGATATGCCGACGTTAATGGGGGAATGGGTAGGGGAAGGTTTGACGGCGATATTCTCGCACGAAGATTATGCTTCGGCGGTCGATCGGGCTTCCCTTTTCGCCCTGCTTTTGCAAGTGCAGCGCCTGGTGCCCGACTACGTTCCGTTTCTTAACGGCGCGTCCTATGCCCTCCTGCCGGAAATGTTAGTGCCGCGTTTCCTCGATCCGGAAAAAATCACAAGCCAAGCAGCTATGACCATGCTTAATGTTAGCGCTGGCCTTCAAACGGCCGAGGGGGCATCGAAAACATCGATTGGCTGGGGCCTTCTCGCCGAGGCTTATTACAATTTCGGCTACCCTGGCGTAATTGGAATTGGCTTTTTATTTGGGCTGTTTTGCGCGCTTCTTGAGCGTTGGACCATCGGAGCCCAACTTTTCACTCTGCCTTGTCTTATCGCTATCTCGGCGTTGATGCAGCTGATCAATATGGAACTAGATGCGGCAGGCGTTGCGACGGCTATGTTCCAATCTGTAGCGTCGGTTTCGATTGTATTTTGGCTTGTTAAATTGCTTGCAAAGAAGCGTTTCGGACAACTGAACAAACCTATCCGCTTGGAAAGCTGACTTACGGACATTCCTTCGTTGTTTCCAACCGCAGAAAAAGTAATGGCCGGCATTAAAACCGCTCGCGGAGAAGAGTGGTGAGGGTAATTCGCTAGAATGCGAATTTTACACGTCGTGCCGACCTACCTGCCGGCTGTTCGCTATGGTGGACCAATTTTCGCGGTACATAGTTTGTGTCGGGCTTTGGCGTCTAGAGGGCATGGGATCGAAGTCTTCACGACAAATGTTAACGGACGCGCAAACAGCGATGTACCCATTGGGGTGCCGGTTGACCTAGACGGTGTTCAGATAAGGTATTTTTCTTCAAAATTTTTGAGGCGATTATCTTGGGCGCCTTCTCTGGCCCATGCTTTGAACCCAGGCATCCGTAGATTCGATGTAGTTCACTTGCATTCCGTCTTCTTGTGGCCGACCTGGGTCGCCGCGCGCTCAGCCAAAAAGGCCAACGTTCCATACTTGGTTTCGCCGAGGGGAATGATGGTCAAAGAATTGATCGGCCGGCGCAATCGAACGATAAAATCAACCTGGTTGAGGCTGATAGAGAAGTCGAACTTAGAGCGAGCATCGGCAGTTCATGTGACGTCAGAACTCGAAGCGGCAGAGCTTCAGCGTTTCAATTGGCGGTTTCCACGAGTTGTGACCATTTCTAACGGTGTGAGCGAGCCAGACGAGACGAAAGATGGTTGTAGACTTTCAATGGATATTGAAGAGGCTGCCGATAGCCAGCCGCTAGTGCTTTACTTTGGTAGGCTCAGCTGGAAAAAGGGCTTAGACAGGTTACTGCGAGCATTTGCGCTGACTCGGAACGGAGTTCTTGTCATTGGTGGAACTGACGACGAAAAATTAGCTCCGCGACTGCGTCACCTCGCGACTGAGTTGAGAATTTCCGATCGGGTCAAAATTGTGCCGCGCACGATATCAAATCATGACAAGGAATATCTATTTGCGGCTGCCAAACTATTTGTGTTGTCTTCTTATTCCGAAAATTTCGGAAACACAGTTCTCGATGCAATGCGGCGAGGGTTACCAGTAGTAGTCACGCCGGAAGTCGGCGCCGCTGAAATCGTCCGTGACGCAGGTGGCGGTATCATAACCTCGGGCGACTCTGAATCACTCAGCGAAGCTATAAACCGGTTGATCGAGAATCCCGCGCTCGCTCGTACATTGGGGGACGCCGGAAAACAACACGTTCAGGCGCACTATGGCTGGCCCCGCATCGCTGCTGAGATGGAAGAATTATACGAGAGTATTAGACTTCCCGTTTCCGGGGTCGATGAAGCCATACATTGATTCTAGCACGCGAAGCGACGTTAGGTTATCCGCACATTCTGGACACGCTAATATCAAATCCACATTGTCGCCTGTGATATCCAGGCGCCCCAACCGTTGGCATCATTTAACGCGGATACCCTCATCTGATCAAGAACACGTCACTATGGAGCGGCGCTCATGCTCAACTATATCACACCGGTTCTGCTAACTTACAATGAGGCGCCAAACATCGCACGCACGCTCTCGAGTCTTGCTTGGGCGAAAGACATCGTCGTGGTCGACAGCGGAAGCACCGATGAAACGCTTGCAATCTTGGCGAGAGTACCTAACGTCCGGATCTTCCATCGCAGTTTCGATAGCCATGGCAATCAGTGGCATTTCGCCGTCCAGGAGACTGCAATCGCGACACCCTGGGTCCTCCGCCTTGATGCCGACTATCAAGTAACCGGTGCTTTGATTGATGAACTCGCGCACCTCAATCCCGATGCTCCGGTCAACGCCTACCGCATTGCATTCGACTACGCCATATTTTCGCACAGGCTTACGTCATCTTTGTATCCAGCAAATACGATACTGCTACGTGTTGGTCATTTTAGCGTCGAAGACAAAGGGCACACGGAAACTTGGAGCGTAGATGGACCCGTAAAAAGGCTCAAAGAGCGCGTCGTTCATGACGATTGGAAACCGACAGAGCAGTGGTTGAATTCACAGGGCCGCTATATGCGGCGCGAACTCGAAAGCGCTGAATCTGAGCGAAAAGGATTGAGTGCGTATCTCAGACTAAAGCCACCGCTCATGCCGATGTTGGCATTTTTCTACTGCCTGTTCGGGAAGGGACTGATTTTTAACGGTCGAGCAGGCATGTTCTACGCGCTTCAACGTTTGGTCGCAGAAGCTACCTTGTCACTTATGTTACTTGAGAAAAACCTGCGCGCGGCCAGCGGAGCGCGATCCGAGCAGCACCGAGACGGTTATAAGTGAATCGTTTGGCTAGTCCTTCTCCTATCAGAATAACAATTGTTGAGAAGCAAACGCTTTGATCGTCTTAGGTCTCAACGCATTTCACGGTGACTCATCAGCGGCCATTGTACGCGATGACATGCTTGTTGCCGCAGCCGAAGAGGAACGATTCCGCCGGGTCAAACATTGGGCTGGATTCCCCTCGCTAGCGACTGCCTATTGTCTTAACGAGGCAGGCCTAACGATTGCTGACGTCGATCATATTGCAGTCAATCAAGACAATCGAGCGAACTTAACCAGAAAGATTGGATATTTAATTTCCCAACGTCCGAATCTAGGTTTGATTATTAGTCGCCTCAAAAACCGCAAGGCTCGCGCCAGTATAGCGGACTTGCTTGCACAGAATTTTTCTGGAAGGGCCTTTAAAGGACAAATTCACAATATCGAACATCACCTTGCCCATCTAGTCTCCGCATTCCATGTGTCACCCTTCGAAAATGCAACTGTCGTCTCAATTGATGGATTTGGTGACTTCTCGAGCGCGGCTTGGGGTGTGGGAAACGGAAATGATCTCTCGATTGAGCAGCGTGTATATTTTCCGCATTCGCTCGGCATTTTCTATCAGGCTCTCACTCAATATCTTGGCTTTCCGCACTACGGTGACGAGTATAAGGTTATGGGGCTCGCGCCTTACGGCAGGCCCCGTCACGTCGATTCTATGCGGAGAATTGTTCATCTTGAGTCGGACGGTTCATTCAAGCTTGATCTCAACTACTTCGTTCATCACAAAACAAACGTCCCATACCAATGGTCGAGTGGAGCCCCTGAGACGGGAAATTTGTTTTCTCAGGCGCTTGATGAGCTTCTCGGGCCACGAAGAAGGCCAGATGATCCTCTCGAAGAGCGGCATCGTGACATCGCGCGTTCGACCCAGGCCATGTACGAAGAAGCATTCTTTAACGTTATCCAAAGTTCACAAAGTAGGCACGGACTAACCAATCTCGCATTAGCCGGTGGTTGCGCGATGAATTCCGTAGCCAATGGAAAGGTCAGGCGTGTGACTCCATTTAGACGCGTGTATGTGCAGGCTGCCGCAGGCGACGCGGGAGGCGCAATCGGTGCAGCATTCGCGGTTTGTCACAAGCTCGGCGGTAAACGCTCTTTCGTAATGGACCACGCATATTGGGGCCCGCAATTTAAACGCAACGTTATCACTGAGCTTCTAACGCAATACATGTCACGGCTCGCGGCGGCAGGTTGCGCTGTTGAAGAAATGGAGGACGAATGGGCTCTATGTCGGCGGACCGCCGCAGTTATTGCGGAAGGCAAAGTTGTCGGCTGGTTTCAGGGGCGAATGGAGTGGGGCCCGCGAGCACTCGGCAATCGCTCGATTTTGTGTGACCCGCGTCGCGCTGACATGAAGGCGATTCTCAACTCAAAAATCAAACGACGCGAGTCGTTCCGGCCTTTCGCTCCCTCGATCCTTGAAGATGCTGTATCAGAGTGGTTCGAGGAGTACGATTCGGTGCCTTTTATGATGCAGGTGTTTCAGATCCGGGAACAGAAACGGTCGCTCATTCCGGCGGTGACGCATGTTGATGGATCAGGACGATTGCAAACGGTCTCGCAGAGCACGAACCCACGCTACTATCGTCTGATCAGTGCGTTCCATGAGCTTAGCGGCGTTCCAATGCTGCTCAATACCTCGTTTAACGAGAACGAACCTGTTGTCTGTGAGCCGCGGCAAGCTCTGGATTGCTTTCTCAGGACTCAGATGGATGTTCTTGTAATGGGCAACACGCTGGTTTCACGGCAGGCCGGCGCTGCATAAACCGGCCTGTTTGACGCCTCATGCCCATGTCATCCGATCGATGCGCATCACGATAGTTCTCGGACCGTTTCTCCCGGTCCCGCCGATCCTTGGAGGCGCGGTCGAAAAGGCGCACCTGCTTCTTGCGGGCGCTTATCGAGCGGCCGGTCATAATGTGACGATTGTCTCGAGGAAATACAAAAATTCTCCGGATGAAGAATATATCGACGGGATAAGGCACGTCAGGATTGCGTCGTCGGATCGGTCAGCGTCGCTTGCCGTAAACCTGGTTCACGATTTTTTTTACGCGCTGCGGGTGTCATCGAGCTTGCCGTCGTCCGATATAACGATCACGAATTCATTCTTTTTGCCGCTCCTGCTGCGACGTCACACAGCCGGCAAAATCTACGTCCACGTCGCCCGGTTTCCCAAACACCAAATGTGGCTGTACGCGCGCGCCGATCGCCTCCAGGCGCTCTCGCGTGCGGTGGCAGACGCAATCGTCCGTCAGGCTCCGACCCTCGCGCGCAAGGTCGTTACTATTGGCTACCCGGTTCCCGACAGGTATTTCTGCCCGATTCCGATCCGGGCCAGGGGGAAGATCGTTCTTTTTGTCGGACGAGTGGCTCGCGAAAAGGGCGTCCACTTGCTGCTAAAGTCGTTCGCGTCGCTGCACGCCAAATTTCCCAACTGGAAATTGCGCATCGTGGGGCCCCATGACGTGTCTCAGGGCGGCGATGGTGACGCCTATCTCAACGAGTTAAATCGTCTTGCCCGTCCTCTCGGCCCTGCTTGCGAATTTGCTGGTCCGATATTTGATGAGCGAGAACTGGTGAAAGAATACCAGGACGCGTCAATATTTGCTTATCCGAGCCTTGCAGAAAAAGGTGAGGCGTTTGGTCTGGCGCCGCTAGAGGCGATGGCCGCGGGTTGTGCCGTCATTGTCTCGAGCCTTGATTGCTTCGTCGAATACGTTGTTGACGGTACGAATGCGATCGTCTTCGACAAAACAGAAAATGCGCTTTCTCGCGCCTTGGCAGGCCTAATCGCAAATCCCCAATTGGCATCCAAAATTGCAACCAACGGAAATGCCACAGCTGGTGATTTCAGGACCGGTAAAATCGCAGCCAAGCTGCTCGATGATTTCGATCAACTCGTTGACGTCAAACTGGCCCACCCAAGCGGATAGGCCGCGGCCTTGATCTTCGCGTCTTTACAGGAAGAACCAATCCGACAATGTCGCGTCCCGCAAGGCACGATAGACATCGATCGTGATGTAATAATCTGGATAAGATTCGCCGCTAAGCCAGCTTTTGATCGCATGAAAGCGGTCGTATTCAAGATTGGTCGCCTGGAGTTTCTGGAAGCTCTCAAGCCTTAATTGACTCTCAGCTAGCGCGATTAGATCCGGTACGGGCGCAGCTCTGAATGTGTGCACCACAACAACGCAATCGTCTTTCCTCACAGAGATCGTTTTCGAGGTTGAACGAGCATAGGGCGAAGAGACGTTCTCGCCGGCTGTCAACATCAGATGGGAAAGCACGGGGTCGCGTGTGAAGACATGAAGCGTTCCTAAGCAACCGGATTTGATCCCGGAAATCTCGGCCATGGCGCGGGCGAAGGGTGCGTTAAACGATCCCTTCGACGTGTCGTGGTGAAAAACGAAATTATAAACCGACGTTAATTGAAATAGGACCAGAACGGCCATGGCCGGATAGCGAACCAATTTTGGCGCTCTTGATATTGCGATTGCAATCAGGACGAGCGCGATCGGATAGAGGAAAACAGCGTTGCGTCCCTCGATGCCGACGCGGGTTACGATCAAAAGAATCAAACCAAGCAGGACGCTTCCAAAGAGAACTTGGACGTAGTCATCGTGCAGATTTTTTTTCAGCGACGAAACAAAAGCGGCCGCGAGCAGACTCAGAAACAAGACAGGGATGTAATCAATCGGAAAAACTGCGGTTCCTAACGCCAGTGTCGAAACCGACTGCGCGATCGAATATAAAATGGAAAACGAGTGTGTGGTGACGTAGGAAGACCAGTGTGCGGTAAGCATCACGTAAAGCTGCGGTAGGCAAGCAACAACAACTGCAAAAAGAATAAGGGCGATCGGAGCAACGGACGATGGCCGGAGATCATGATGCGCCCTAACGAAGAAAACTCCCCAAAGGACGGGCGCCGCGACGATCGTCAGGTACGAGGTGTGAAACAGAAGCACCGTGCCAGCTCCCAACACGGCCGCTCGACCAGTGACCGAGAGCCAATTCGAAAGTGCAACGGTGTAAAGAACCAGAAAGATCGGATTGAAGTAAGCATTCCAGCGTAATCCAGTGCCCCACATCTCGCTGGTTACGGCCGTTGCCAAGACGAAGGTAAGGACGATTCGCTCGCGTTGGGCGATGTGATTGATATTGTAGCGGTGAAACCAGGCGATCGACGCTGCGTTGAGCGCGCCGTTCACGAATTTGACGGCTTTCCAATTTCCCAATGCGTCGAAGGCGAATTTATTGAAAAGGTATGATGCCGGCGGATGAATGTCGTGCGAATTAAAATATCCGATGCTTTCAAGAATGTTGGGAAAGGGCAGCGTTGCCCACGCGATACTGGAAATCTCATCGTCGTAATAAGTGCCGTTTAGACAAGATAACGCGGAAAAAGCTGCGAGACAGCCGAAGACGATCAGTGGCGAGACCATCGTTGATGCGGCAACCCTTTCGATCCAGCCTAATCTTGCTTGGTGAAAAACATTCATTGCTCAGTTGAGAGCCGTCGAGGGTGAACTTGGCATAAAAATACGATCAACATCGGGACCAATTCTGACGATCCTATAGAGCGCCTAGCTCGTCGGGACGTCGATGTAAGGCTCGACGATACAGCCAAAGTGGCACTCGTAGCGTGGGGTAAAGCCATTGAAGCTTGTCGGTCAACGGCAATGTCAAAATGTCGAGCGGGTTAATCAACTGGATCCTCAATTCGGCCAACCAATATCGCCAGTTCGGATTCAGGAGAAAGTGGAAGAGATTGGCTCGAAGGGTCTTAAATTGTTGTTGGCTCGGTTCATTCTCGTTGGTGAGAGCTTTCGAAGCCACAGCTTCAAGTCGTCGCGTTGCGGGATTTCGAGCAAGTCTCGCGGTCAACTGTTCGGGGATTGCGGCTCCGAGAAACCGTTGACAGAGCAAAATAGCCTGCGCCGCACATCGCCAGACGCCTCTTTTCTCGGCAGCCAGATAAAGACGCTCAACGCCCCCATCCGGTTGGCGCGCCAGCAACGCGCCGATATCGGCGAGCCACTTGAGGCGAAACCAGTGATGGATTGCGCCATGGGCGCATAGATACGCGAAAGTGTCTTCTTCTCCGAACGTGCACAAGCCAGTCGCTGTGGTTATTGGAACAAGCCGCAGCGAGTCCAATCCGGAAGGCATTAGCATCGGGTTATCGAATAATCGGACATGCAATTCGACTTGAAAGCCAGCTTCGTAATTATTGAATTTCATCTCCTTGCTTCTTAAAAGCCACATCTGCAGCTGGCGATCGCTGAAGCTTGCTGGAGGCTGGTACGGATGATAACCGGCACGCTTCAGCAGGTCTGCCGCCGCCAGGACAGAATCAGGAGAGACGAATAGGTCAATATCCTTACTGTGTCGCAGGCCCAGGTTGCCATAAGCTAACATTGCAAGCGAAGCACCTTTGAAGGAAACAACTGGCAAGCTGTTTGCAGCAAATAGGTTGCTCAGCCTTGCTGTCTCACTGGCTAGCGCCAGGTTTTGCTGGACCAATGCATTTGCAAGCTCACTAATCTCGCGGCCGATGTCGCGTGGCACCGCCTTCTCGACATAGTTCATGGCCTCGTGGACAAGGCCAATTATTCTGTGACGTTTCGCGATCTTCAGGAAACGGCTCCAGTCGATTGGTCCCCTTACCGCCGCACGAATGGCTTCAGAACGGCGATCAGATTGCGGCCAAATTGAACAGGCCGCGACCAGCTGAAATTCCGGAGACCATGACGGTGTCATCTACAATCGTTTGCCGTTGGTGATGCGCGTCGAAAGTTTAACGAAGGAATCCGCATCGAACAAACTGGTCCAACATATGCGCAGCGACAATTTCATTTCCCCTCGGTAACAGGTGCATCGAGTCAGCATAAACGGGTTCGGACGCACCTTTTAGCGAATGCGACAAATCTGCGATGCAGCGATGCGTGTTGTCGGGCGTGTTCGCGATCAGATCCGCCAAGATCCGGCGGGCACCCTCGTAAAATGGCACTCTATTTCGGATCAGGGGATGATCGAGCTTGGGATACCACCACGAGGCCTTCTCGGCGGGTGCCAGGTCCCTGTCATCCACGGTCACCAATGGCTGCAAGAACAGCGCGACCGATAATTGATTGCCCGCCAAAGCAAGAAAAGCCCGCCTATTTATGCCGTAGAGTTCGACAGCGCGTGGATCGAAGGGTACTAGCGGAATGTCTTCATCGTGTTTGGCCCTGTTTAGTATTCGCCACGGCAATTCGATCGCTGCCAGCTTGAAATCACCCGATGTAAAAAAGTTCTTTATGTTTTGCGCGACGAGAAAAAATGATCCAGAAATTGTATGACTTCGTTCGATGCGCCGTTGCATCTCACGATGAGTCTTCGTTCGAAACGGCGATGGGCTGTCGCTGAGGTCGTATTCGCTGTCGTTCACCCCGTCATAGGCGACGATCAGATCGGGTTTAAAACGCAGCAAATCGCTGACCAGATACAAATATTCCTGCGCCGAGTTATAGCCGAGTACGCCGGCGTTGATGAATTCGACGCGCTCTGCGTTGGGGCCCACTAAACCGCGTTCACGCGCCTCTTTGCGAAGCATGCCGACGATATTCTGTGACGGCCGCGGAGCTCCCGTGCCCCAAACGGTCGATCCGCCGAATATTATCACGCGATATGTATTGGTTGGCTTGGGCAGCTCCACGGGAGGATCGTCTACGCCAGCGACGAATCCATATTCGTCCGTACTGAAGAGATATCTGCTCGGTGGCACAGGAGCATAGAAAAAGGCGACGTTCGGCGCCAAGCGCCAGCCGAGAAGGTCGTCTGCGACTTCGGCCTTCGCCCATCGGGCATCAATGGATCCAAGCGTGCCAAGAAACCTCTTGCCGGGAGCAGGGTTACGTGGAGCTGAGACGAACGGTTTGGTCAGAAGGTGCGTTTGGGCAAACGCTTCTCTGTTCGCTTCATCAGAAGAATCGACGGCATAGAGAATGGTGAGACATGCCAGTTCCACCAAAACGCCCAATAGCAACGCAGTGGCAATCAAACCTGTCCAAAGAGTTGCCGTCGCGTATCGACGAGCCGGTTTGTGTCGGTCAACAGTCTTCGCCATTTCACTAACCTCAAGCCGTCAACTGCACACTTTAGCAAATTGTGACCGTATCGGCTGCTTTACGCATCGGCGAAAAAGACTTAGCTGGAGACCAGCCAAAGACCGTGTGATAATTGTGGGTTCATTCGGGAGTGGCCGTTTTGGCTGATACTTTGCGATCCGGCGAAGACGATACGTCAGTTCGCGGTTTGATGCCGCCCTATGTCGTGCTGCAGGATTTCCTCGATGGAAATACTGTTGCTGGTTTGCTTGAGTATGCCACCTCGCATCAACTCGATTTTGTACCATCGAGCATAGAAGCAAAAGGTATCGATTCGTCGTACCGGGTTTCCATGGTCTTACCCGATCTTGGACGATACGGATCGTTATTCGACGCCAAAATACTGGACCTTGTGCCGGATCTGGTGGCCCGGATGCGGGCAACTCCGGTTCGCGAACCGAAAATTGAAACTGAGCTGGCCGTGCACGGCGACGGAGCGTTCTACAAACGCCATGTCGACACGAAAACCGGACATTATCCGGATGCCGCGCGGATTCGTATTTTGAGCTGTGTCTATTACTTTTATGCCGAGCCCAGGGCATTCACCGGCGGCGCACTGCGGCTGCATTCAATCGGCGGCAAAAAGGGAGACCGCTTTGTTGACATTGAGCCCCTGCGCAACAGCCTGCTCGCGTTTCTTGCATGGGCGCCGCATGAAGTGTTGCCGGTGGCATGTCCATCCAAGAAATTTATCGACTCGCGTTTTGCAATCAATTGTTGGGTCCACGGCAAAAAACCTGGATCTCCTTAGTTAGAGCCGGCCAAAGTTTCCTAGGCCGTAAAGTTTGAGCGATCCCAGCGAATACGTAATTCGTCGCGCCATTTCGGCGATTTCTCCAGATCCTCAACGAGTCGGGGCAAGTGCCCCAATACCGAACTCAGGTAAGCCGTAAGGTTGGTTTCGTTGAAAAAGTTGTGGCTCACAGTGATCGATTTCTCGATCCCGCGAACATGATGCCACCAGTTTGCCGGCAGCAACAAAGTGTCTCCTGGCCCTATCACGCAATCGTATGCCGTCGCCCGATCAAAAAGCGGGAAGCGGGCGAGATCAGGTTGCTCCGGGTCGACCTGCCCATTGTATAAAAAATCAGCATCGCTCGGAGAGAACAGGATTGCGCGTTTTCGCCCCTGGATTTGAGCTAGATATGCGTGCGTTGACCAATAATCGCGGTGCAGCGGCGAGAGCGAGCCGGGAGGTCCCATATAAATTGCGGTGTAGGCCCGCCTGGATGTTTGCTCGAGCAATTCTCGCAACGTCGGGCTAAGCGCCGGCACAAGATCCGAAACAAAATAGGGGGCGGGGGTTATATCGTCGTGGAGTTCAGCGTGCTGGAACGCATTCCAGCCAACCAAATAAAGCGGTGATGCTTCTGATTCTGGCGCGGCCGGTAGCGGCAAGCCATTCTTACCGATCCAGATCCCAGGCAACGCCTCAGAGGGCTTATCGAGAAAATCGATATAAGTAGCTAACTTGGTTATCTTTCCGATTGGGCTGTCAACGCAGAGCCAGGCGCTGGCCAAGTCCGAACCGTATGACTTTTTAAAAAAATCGAAAGTCCATTTGGATCGAGCTGGCCAGGAATCGATACCGTCGGTGATGACGACCGGGCTCCCCACACCTTGAAGATGCTCGCGTGCGATCTCGTCAGCTGTGACCTTACTTTTTCGAGCAACATCAGCCCGCTTCATGAGCGCTCTCCATGCGGTCACGTCGCTCTCGGTTGTGTTTAGATGCTGAAAAATGGATCAGGGCGATCAAAAGCATGCAACCCAAAATCCATTTGAGGAATACGGTGGTCATCGAATAGTGCCCATATCCCTCAAAGCGGAACAAAATGGCGATGTCCACAACAGCGAGAAAGCCAAAATAGCAAACCAGCAGCCCCGCCAAGAAATGGTGATCTTTCAACTGTGTCCATTCGGAAACGGCCCAATAAGAGATCAGTAGAAAAAGCACCATCTCATAGTTGGTGTATCCAAGGCGATAAAATAGCACGGCGACGAGAATAGCCAGACAGGCGGAAAGCGCGGTACCGATTCGCCCCACCGTGGACCAGCTGAATACAATTAATCCAACGGCGAGCCCCAAAGATTTTTCCAACCAACCCCAGCCGAAACCATCCGGCAGGCCGTCCGTCGGCAGAAATTCGTATATCGAGGCACCTGGCGCTCGACTTAAGGCAACAGCAATCGGCTCAAACGTCGGCGTTCCCCAGACGAAAAAGCTGAGGAGAAAAACCCCTGTGACAAGTGCCGCGCAAGAACCGAGCAATCGATAGCTGAACTCACGCCTGTCAAATACCAGGAACGGCAAAATGACAATCGGCATGAATTTCAACAGGATTCCAATCGCCAGAGAGACTCCGGACAAAACATCCTTGCTTCGCAATTTAAGATGGACGGCGACGACGCACGCCGCTCCGATCAAAACATCGAAATGTCCGTAGTACGCCAATTCGACCCAGGGGAATGGGTTGAGCAGCCAAAAAATGATTACCGTCCATGAAAGCGGGATCGGGCCTTGATCTCTTTCGAAGTCTTTGACGAGCCAGACGACGCAGACAACGTAGACGAATGCGAACAGCAATTTGTTTGCCAGGGGCGTGACTAAAATGGGCAGGGACAGAAGGTTAAACAGCGGACCGTAAACATTATATGCCGCAAATGTTTGATTGAGGTCGTTGTTTACCGGCACCATTTGCCAGGGATTGGCGCCGTCAAGAACGTAGCGCCACTCTTTGATGTAGGCGATGTAGTCACCTCTAGGCCCAATTAGAATGCAGGCAGCGAAGAGAACGGCAGCAAAAATAATCAGGGCAAGATTGGTTCGCGAGCGTTCGCCGAACAAGGAAGATGGACGCTTGCTGTCGGTCGACAAGATGAAAAGCACGACGGTCAGATGCAAAACGGCTGCCAACGCAACGGCCGAAGATATCGTGCGCCAAACATCGAGGTAGTGTTCAGTCGGCAACAGATCGCCGGCATGATCGGACCAATTCAGGATCGGTGGGATTTTTCCGGCATGACCGGCGGAGGCGAGAGCCGGAGCAATCTTCTGGGCGAGCCACGCCCAAAATATGCAGAAGATCGCGTAAATCGCCGTCAGGGAAAGGACACGCCTGAACCCGCTTTTGGTGCTGATTAGCGATTTCGGCGTTTCTTTATCCTGGTGCATTCAAAGCCCTGAGCCCTATCAGCCCAGTGACGTCTCCCATTCCGGAAAGCGGAAGTCGCAGGCGCAATTTACGGGTAAACCGGCTCTGAGCCGCTTTGAGTCGGAAACGTTGTCAGCTGCGCGAAACGAGATGCGATTTCCCCTCCGACGACATCGACATTACCGGCGCGGACCCAAACGTGCGCCGCCAGGCCAAGTTGCGGGTCGGGCGCTGCCCCGTAGTGGAGCACCGAAGATATTCCCTGTCTTTGCAACATAAATTGAGCGGCAAGACCCTGCTGAAAGCATTTGGCGTACCGCGGCACGCGGCGCGCGCAAGCGGTTACCGCCCAACGCACGGACTTTATCTTTTGCAAGCGGGTTTGCAGCGGCGGTTCGGGCCCCTTGATCGGACGTGACGCCAGGCTTCCGATCGACCTGAAGGATAGCAACGCAATCGCAAACGTCGCGAATGCGAGAAAGAACGCGGCCTCTACGAGCAAAGCCCTATCGCGCCACGTCAGCTCGCGGAATGTTCGCACCAAAGCGAAAGGTCGCATTGTCGGCCCCTCAATTGCGCGCATTATACACGAAGTTTTGGCGAAAGCAGGCAAAGCGCGCTGGTGCGGAAATTAGAGATTCGCGCCCGTCGCACGGCGCAAGAAATGCCCTGTCGAAATGCCTCTGAGCAGCGCACAACGATAAGAATCAACGATGTCGTCGCGTTCCCAGCCCTCGGTTGGCCAATGTTCCACCAGTTGCCGCATTTTGCGCAGATCAAGCGCTCGGCTGGCAGGCGCGCAAGCGTCAAGCCGATCAAGTTCGTCCGAAACTTGGGGCCGTACGGCGGAAAGCCTTTCGTGCCAATCGGCCGCTTGCAAACCTTTGCGCGGCTCATTGAGCACGAGCTGTGGCAGCCTGTCGGCTAGCGCACGCTTGGCCAAGACTCTCTGTTCGCCGTGGGACAGGAACTGTTCGGTTGGTGCGGCGAAGCAAAATTCGAGCAACCGCACGTCGGCGGTCGGATCCCGCTCATCAATTTGCCAGCCGCCGAGTACACCCTTCGTGTAACTACCGTTGTCGAACCTCCGAAGGAGCCAGAGCCGCTTTGAAAACCCATCTTTCCACGGGCGATAAGCAATATCCAGCTCACGCATGCGAGCGCGCGCTGAAATGTCGATTTCGGCAAGACGCTGCGAATGAATTGCCGAGTAATCGCCGATTTCGCTGCCTCTTGCACTTGCAAGTTCGTTGAGCCAAAGCCAAAGCGTTTTCGGACACCACGGTCCGAAGGTATTGGCGAGCACACCCCGCCAGCGCATTCTTCCCGGTCCAACGAGAGCGCGGCCCTCTCGCCACAGTTGGAGCCAACGCCCGCGACGCAAAAGCTCAGGGAGTAACTCCAGACCGCCATAACTCAGCCCCATGTTGCCCATGTTGCCGGTCAGCAGGACGGTAAGCTTACGTGCCTGAACAGCGTCGTAGATGCTGTAGTTCCATCCGATGTTGTCGATGTTGAGCATCGGACGATCGCATAGATAAAAACTGCGATCGAGATCGTCGAGCGGCGAGCGGCGCTCGTCGCGAATAAGCACATGCTCAATGTTCGGATAAAGAGCGGCCGTGGCCGCGGCGTAGGGGCCTTCATCGACGATACGATTACGCCGAGGTCGGCCGTCATATCCATCGCGCGGGACTGCTGTAAAAGCGACAACCCGACCGGCGGAGGGTGCTAGAAGACGGGCCGCGGTCGCCGCTACGGCTGAACTGTCGAAACCGCCGCTGAGGTGGGCTGCAACATTTTCGGCGCCGCGCAGGCGGCACCGCACAGCCTGATCGAGTTGGGCGCGCAACTCCTCGGTGTATTCTTCCGGTTTGCCAAATATCTGTTGGCGAGGCTTCGGCTGCCAATGGCGCTGCATGGTTAGGCCGGCCGCCGTAACGGTGACGGCGTGTCCCGGCAAAACCCGTTCAATTTGGTGATAAAAACTGCTCGTTCCGGTTACCTCGGGCAGCAACGCGAGAAACTCGGCAATACGATCTTCATCGGGCGTCCGCGGTATTTCGGACAGTGCATGAAGCCCTTTGGGCATCGTGGCAAAGGCAAAAAAGTTCTTCCCGCAGTGATAGTGGAGCGGACGTTGCCCCAAAGGGTCACGCGCCAAGATGAGTTGGCGCCGCGATCCGTCCCAGAGCGCGAAGGCATAGTCTCCGACGAGATGCCCGAAAACTTGCGCTTCCCACCTTTCAATGGCTGCCAGAAGGATGGCCGTATCCGAAAAGGACCGGGCGCGCTCATCAGGCAGGTTCAGCGAGTCGATCAACTCTACGCGGTTATCCAATCGGATGTCGGCGACCAGGACATATCGACCTCCAGCGCCAACAAGGGGCTGCCGATCAAAGGCGTCCTCGGGAAGCAGCCGCATCAGGTTTCGGCCTAAAGCAATGTCGCTGCTCGACCACTTCGCGCTCGCGTGGGGTCCGTATATTTTTTGCGACGAGAGCATGCGGCCGCAGTCTTCGGCTGCATCGGGCCGGCCATCAAAACGCCAAAGGCCGGCAACAGCTGTCATGCCAAGAGGGAATTCACGTCGAATTCTCCCCATCTGCAGTGCGAACCAAACCTTCGGTCTGCATCTCCTTAAGCAGATCGATGACCTGACGCTCGCAGTCGTTTGGGTCGACGTTGTATTCGTTCACCAACGTCGCGCAGATATCTTTTATTTTAATCGGACTAGCCAGCAGACGCCAAATTCTGGACCCCGTCCGATTCAGGCCGTGGCAAATGCCACTTTCAATATTCAGCGTGACAACTTCATTGTCTATTTCAGCTTCAATGAAGTTTTCGTTTCGAACGATCGCGGTTGTAGATGACAAAGAGGGATTTTCGGGCACGGTAAAGCCGGTTCGTTAAGCGGTTAAACTAATATCTTTTTGCAATTATACTACACGCCTAGAATGTTTCGCATAGCGACGAGTTAGCGCGTCGAGTGCAGATCGTTTGCGCGGACTACTACCGGTCATCGCGCTATGGGCAGAAACGGAATAGTTTAAAAACAGGCCGGAAAAGAAACATCGGCTCAATGTTTGGAATAACGAATTTCAGGACCCGGTGTTGTTCTCGTTAAACTTTCCCGCGTTTGGCATCTGGGCTTCTTTCGTCATCAGACGCCGGAGGGTGGGCCGCTCCCATTCAGCGGGGCCTTTATCTTGTCTCGTTTGCTCTTTTTTATTGGCAGGCAAACCGGACGTTTCGTTTGGCATCTTCGCCTCCGCGTAGCCACTGACTTCAAAGCTACAACGGGCGTTACGAAGGTGCAAGCCAATGGCAATTTCCTTGACAGCTAAGATTCATCACCGGGGGCGCCTCGATTTTGAGCTAACGCGCTGCATAAAATAGGGGTTTTTGCCACACAGAAGGCGACGCTTACCTAGCGGAACGATGATTTACATCTGAACTGAAATGGTTCGTTGCCAGACGATCAGTCAGAGGTCGAGTCTGTGTCGAACTCGAACGACTTCGATTCGTTAGGGGAATTATGAAGAGGGCGCAGATTTACCGCCGAGTGGCATCGTTGACGTTTGTCGATACAATCGATCATAGAATCCAAAGGTCTATTTTGCGCTTGTAGAGGTGCGATGTCTTCACACGGCCATAAATCGCCGCAGAGCGTTGTGCTCAATAATGCGATTGCCAATCACCAAGCGGGACGATTGCGCGAGGCGGAGGAGTCCTATCGCGACATTTTGCAGACCGATCCCGATTGCGCCGAGGCCAGTCACGACCTTGGGATTCTGTTGATGCAGTCCGGCAAAGCGAAACTCGCCCGGCCTTATTTAAAGGCCGCGCTCGAACGCAATCCGGAAAAGGCTCAATATTGGCTGTCCTGCGCTGACAATCTTCTCACCACCGACGAAGCATCAGCTGCCTTGGCCGTTTTGCATCAGGCGAAGCGGTGCGGACTATCTGGGTTCGCGATCGATGCCATGACGTCTCGCGCCGAAAAACTCGTGCGCTCGGAAGCCAGCGATTCGAGCGGGGCCACCTTCCGTATTGCGGTCGATGAGCGCGTTACGAGAATCAAGCCGGATTTTGCGGAACTGCACAACAATCTGGGCAAGGCTTTTGAGCAAATGGGTAAACTAGACGCGGCAGTCGCTTCGTACGAACTCGCTTTAGCTCTCAGGCCGGATGTTGCCGAGTCGTACAACAATCTCGGTGAAGTGCTTCGCAAGCAAGGTCGAATCGAGGCGGCAGAGGCGAATAGCCGCCGCGCGATCGCGATTAAGCCAGATTTCGCTGGCGCGCATGCCACCCTCGGAAAGACGCTCTGGGATAGCAACCGTATTATGGACGGCTGCGAGTCATTTACGCGATCTGCAATTCTGCTTCGCGCGAGGCGCGAGTCCGATACCTCAGGTCAGGAACCTGTGCCTCTGTACAAATCGCGTCATGATCAGGAGCAACGGGAATATCTCATCGTCAACGACATCTACCGAAACGCCGCGGCTGGAACCCAGGCTCTCCACCTTGATGAAAGCGGCGCACTCGTTCCGTTGGCGCTCAACGCCATCAATCGCGGCGACGAATTCAACAAAAAATGGAATCAGGCCTCGCCAAAAATGGTCGTTATAGATGATTTTCTCACAAAGGAAGCGCTTGAAGGATTACGAAAGTTTTGCTTGAGCTCGACGGTTTGGCAAATGACGTACAAAGGCGGCTATCTCGGAGCTTTTCCGGAATGTGGGTTTGCTTGTCCATTGCTTGGCCAGATCGCGGACGAACTCCGCATCAAGTACGCCACCACGTGCGGCTCCCGGCCTTTGAGCCAGATGTGGGCGTTCAAGTACGATAGCCAGTTTCACGGAACTGGTTTACATGCCGATTTTGCCGCGGTTAGCGTCAATTTCTGGATCACTCCGGACACCGCGAATCTTGATTCAAAGTCGGGCGGGCTCGTTATTTGGGACGTCGCCGCGCCGCTCGATTGGGAGTTTGCGAAATACAATTCCGATTCGGCCGGAGCTCGCGAATATCTTAAGCGTGTCGGTGCGCGGTCCGTAACGATTCCGCATCGTTCAAATCGGGCCGTCATATTCGATTCCGATCTATTTCATGAGACAGACAAGATCGTGTTCAAAGACGGGTATGTCAATCGCCGGGTCAACATCACGCTCCTATTTGGCAGGCGCGAAACCGCAACGGACCTTTAAGACGGCGTTGCTGGGTGGGTCCCCATTTTAAGCTATTGGGCGGTGCGTTTTAAGGCCCTATAAGAGACCGTTCGTGAAGGCCGGTGCAACACGTGGCATCGTGACGGCAGACGCTGGTTGGATGATGAGACCAAGCAAAAACATTTCGGGTCCTTGAGTTGGAATCGCAAACTGCAACGATGGCGTACAAATTAGCCGGACTTCGAATTGTCTCGGACTTTCCGCTTTTCTGGCTTCCGAAGTGTCACGAGCTGAATGGCCGACATGAAGTGGCGATTCGTCATGCGCCTGTCCCCAAAACGCTGCTTTCTGTCGCCGGGGAGTTTCCCAACGCGCAATACAACGGCAACGAGTTGCTACTGAAGTCGCCGGCTGCGGGGCGCTTTCTGCTGCGCAGCGGCAGTGAAATTTTGATAGATCCCGAACCATCCTCAGCGGAAGGCGAGATTCGATCTTTTTTGCTTGGCACCGCGTTTGGGGCCCTATGCCACCAACGGGGCATACTTCCGCTTCACTCGGCGGTGATCGACTTCGAGAATTTTGGCTGCGTGGCCTTTATCGGTCCATCGGGCGCCGGAAAGTCGACTTTGGCTGCGGTCCTTTCGGCACGTGGGCATCAGGTCATAGCGGACGACGTTTGTTTCCTCCGGGCCGAGGAAAGAGGAAGCGTGCAGGCTTGGCCCGGCCTTAGCCGTATTCGCCTGTGGGAACATACCCTAACCGCGTTAGGCCACGACGGATCCAGGCTTGAGCGCGAGCTCGGTGGAGACAACAAGTATCTCATTCCGACGCTTCCACCGGAGAGCCCGACCGAACCACGGCCGTTGCGGCGTATCTATCAACTTCACACAGGCGAGAATGGCGACGACGCCAGAATGGACCGGTTGCAGGGCGGCGCGGTGCTCGAAGCCCTTTTGCAGAACGTGTATCGACTAAGCCTCGCTGAATATATGGGTCAGAAGCCCGCCGCGTTTGGCGTTTGTGCAGCGGCGGCGCTCGATATTCCCGCATTCCGATTTACGCGTCCGTTTGATTTTGGGCTTTTACGAGAGGGGATTGAGTTACTTGAAGGTCATTTGCGAGAGATCTGATAGTGCACAGACAATCTTCAATCGGGCCGTCCAGTTTTTCGAGAAAACGGCATCAGACCGGAATGCGATGTCAGGATGATTTGCGGCGGTCAGTGCGCTATCTAAGCCGGAGGCAATTCAACGCGTTTCGCAGCGTATGCCGTCATCTAGTAGGTTCAACGGCACACAGTCCTTTGGTCGCGAGCTCCGCAACTGCTTCGCTCAATGTCTTGTCCTCGAGATGGGTGTCAAGCTTTTCGGCAAGCGCCGCGAATGAAAGTCCGTCCTCGGCGACGATCACCTGGAATGCGCGCCTAGCGTTTGCGGAAAGCCGAATGCTGGTTTGGCCGATCGTCACTTCAGCTTCGCCTTGGGTAGTAGGAGCTAACGCGACCCGTCGTCTTGGCGTCGGCGCAAGCCAAGTGTCAGGTTTTAATTTTCGATCAAAACCAAGATTGAGCCGAACACGCGAAGCTCTCTTTTGGTCAACCTCATTCAAGAAAGTTTCGAACGAAAGCTCATCAATGAAATCTTTTAAGCGCCGTTTGAATTGCGTCTCGTGGCCGCATAATGCGTCTCGCCCACCAACCCGAGTGACGTCCATCCGGAATAGGACGTCGGTCCGTGCCTGTTCTGCCATCCAACCGAGCAAGTCGATCCCGGTCGGCACCTCTATGGCGAACGTAAGATGCACCGATGGTGTCACCTCTCCGACGGCATCATGGGCTTCGCCACGCGGCACATAGAGGATGTCGCCTGCCTCGATGAGTTCATCCCAAACCGAGGCGCCAACGGCGAGTTCTCGATTATCGTCGAAGGACGGCAAGGGCTGAGGGATTGGAATGCCATAACCGCGCCACCGTTTGGCACCGTGGATCTGAACAGCAAGAACGTCGTGGGTGTCATAATGTGGTGTGAAGGCACTGGCCCGACCGAATGTAATATAGCAATTAGCCCAGACCAGATGGCCTATCCGCCGTTCGATCGAGTCCGCAAGGGTCGCAATTGCAGGAACATACTTCTCGATTCTATCGATCCTAATGTTAACGCCTTTTGCCGCCAATTGCTGAAGCGCGTCTGGGCGCACCCGGCCGTTGCTTCGATACCGATACATTAGTTCGGGAATGGTTTTTCCTAACACAACGACGTGCAACTTTGAGGAAGGTACCACTCCGGCACCAAGAAGGTCGTTGATGGTAGACCAAGGCAATAGCGACGCCGCGCGATCGTGCTGTACTGTCCTTACCGCTAACCGACTTTTTCGCGAAAAACTGTCAAGAAAATCCTGCTCTGAAAGAGGCTCCAGCAAATCCTTAAGACGGCGGATCATCGCTTACCTTTGCGTCGCCGGAATGATAGCGAAACGAAATTTCGATGTAAAAGACAAATTTTTGCTGATGACTTTCAATTCAACATGCCCAGCAACGATTTTTCGAGACGCCCGAAAGTATCTACGCCACTGCGGTATTCGAGTAGCCAAACCGCTTAGAGGCTTGAAAGTCCTTCACGCTCGCGCTGGTGGACGGGCAAGCCACCAACCCTCGAAAGTAAGAAGATGATTGCGTAGAGGGGAAGCGTCTCTCCAATTACCCGGCCAATGCCTCCTGGTCTTTCATTCGTCCCAATTCCGATAAGTACGATTGCTAAGACGCCGGCAAACAGTGCGATCGCGCATCGCCGGTCTCTTACGCCCACGGCCGCAAGAAGGACGAGAATTAATGCTTGAGGAACTATGGCCTGAATTACGAATTCCGTTGAAGGTCTGAAAGCGAGAATATTTGAAGCGATCAGGTACAAATCGAATTGGCCCTCATATCCGTGAACGAGGTAGGTTCTTGTAAGGACCAGAACGCCGCACGATGCGGCAAGAATAGCCGCTGCATCGAGGTAGAACCGCTCCCTTGGCCTGAAGATCGCCCACGACAAAAAAGAAAACACGAGCATAAAAACAAGAACGGTCTCGCGCGTTGTCAGCGCCACAAGGCACCCGAAAATAACCAACAGAACACGTTTTTCCAGCAGAGCGACGGCCAGAATCACCGTCGCAAGCCAGCCCCAACCGAACGTAAGTGGGGCGACCATGCTGATGGGAAAATAGAAATAGGAAAACAGGATTCCGACGTATGAAAAAAATACGATCGTGTCGCTATCGGATGTTCTCTTCCGAATAAAATTCATTGCCGCGACAATTGACAAGGCAATCGCAGCGGCGTTTGACAAAATCAGCGCGAAAAAAATTCGCTTGGATATATTGTCCGCAGCGAGGACTACGTCAAAGTTCACTTTTGTGTCATAGGACAGCCCCGACATATAAAAAATGTGCGCGACAAAGGTGGGGAGTTGGCGAAGGACAAACGGAGCTGACGTCGCGCTGAGATCAAACGGATGCAAAACCATTTCTTTGTATCGGAAAAAATCGTTATTGCCGAATTCGGGATTGCCAAATTTGTAATTGAAATAAGCAAATCCAGAGATTGCGATGAAGGCCAATAAAACATCTCGCGCGACCAGGCCTGGATTATTTCGAGGATAAGAAGGCTTGTCGTGCATCAGCGATCCGCCCGTGGGCCGCGAAGGCGAGCTGGAACCACATCAAAAGCAATACAGATTCTTGGTTCGGTTGATTGGGTGGGAATCACCGCATGCGGAACGTAAGAGGGGAACATGACGAGCCGACCCGGAGCCGGTAGTACATCCCGCGTGCCCCAAGGCGGGTCGACCTGTGACCCCTCTACTTCTACGGCTCCAAGCACCAGGTTTCCGGAGCGTGAACCGTCACGCTGGGACCCCGGTGCGCTGACGTAGTAAACCCCGCTGAGCCAGCCGTCGGGATGGATATGCGAAGATTGACGGCCTTCGCCGGAATATACGACGGCCCATGCCTGGAGTTTGGCGCGCTCTGGACGATTTTTGATGAACGGGTGATCAAGTCCATTGGGCAGTCTGTTCTCGAAGGAATCGATTGCCGAACGAATGAGCTTTAGCGCAGCCGCACTAACTTCGTCGTGGGGTTGAGGAAATCGACTCGTCTGCAGGCCGTTTTTGGTCGCCGTGCCGGATGGGTCCGGTTTGAGCGTTGGGTTGCAAGTGATCTCATGCGCGAGAGCCTTTTCGAACGCCGCATCGTTCGCGTAGCCGCCCGGTTTGGCCAGATCGACGACCTCGACAAACTGATGGAGGTTTATGAGTTGCCGAGCCTCTTCGGTGCGCCGGAGCATCATATACGCCAGCGCCAATTGGTGACGAGCGCGGGTGTGTCCCGGCGCGTGCGCAAGGGCCGTTTGGCATAACGGTATCATCAACTCGGGATTGCGGGCTTTTTTCGAGACCTTTTCCAACGCCGCAAGTGCCTCTCCGTTTGTTGGATCAAGTTCAATAAGTTCGCCGGCGATCTTGGCGGAGTCTTCTGCGGCTCTTGTGAGAATAAGAAGTTCGAGGCGAAAAATCGTCAGCTGTTTGTTTTCATTTGCTATGGCAGGAGCGCGACACAAGATCTCCCGGGCGACCTCCGATCGGCCTGCTTTGTGGTAGGCGAACGCCTGCAATAGATGCAATGCGGGCTCTCCGGGTAGCTTGCCCAAGCCTTCCGCCAAGACGGCGATCGCCTGCTCAGTTTCGTCCACGTCCAACAGTTGACTTGCTCGGGTTTGCCAATTCTTGACGGCGAGCGGATGGAGAACGGTTGCTTTGCGGGCAAGGTCTGCAATTATTGATCGATAAGTTACGTCGACAGGCGCTTCCCAAAGCATCGTTATCCCTCAAGTATCCTCAAGCTTTTTGTGCATCCGATTTGTTGTTGCGCTCTCGAATGGTTATGAATTCGACATGGACAAAGAAGCCGTAGTAATTTTATCACGGGCGGCTCTAAATCAACAGACGAGGCTCCTTGATCCCTAAAGCGCGAATTGGTTGCGCCGTCTCGGCCGCACGGATCTGATTATGAGGCGTATCGTATTTGGGCTAACGGCGGCGCTCGTCGTCATATTCCTCACGGCAGCAGGCCTGGAGCTTACGAGCCGCTTCGTCGTCGATGACGGAATGCAATATGACCTCGAGATGTGGAAATACGCCCTTCGCCTGAAGAAAGTGTCTGACGATCCCCTCATTGGCCATGTACATGTACCCGGCCGCCAAGCGCGGCTCATGGGCGCTGATTTCAAAATCAATTCAAAAGGACTGCGCGACCGCGAATTTTCATACGACAGAGTTCCCGGAAAGCGTCGCATCCTGATGCTCGGGGACTCCTTCACCGTGGGTTGGGGCGTCGCGCTTGACGACACGTTTTCAAAAAGAATTGAAAAAATGTACACGGCGGCCGGTGCCGACACCGAAGTGTTAGATGCAGGTGTCGGCAATTACAATACGGTTCAGGAAGTGCAATATTTTTTGACCGAGGGATACAAATACCGTCCCGACGTGGTCGTCCTCAATTATTTTGTCAACGATGCGGAGCCGGTAACGGCGGATGCCCCTCCCGGCTTCTTGATGCGTGTTTGCTATGCCTGCGTCGTCATTGCTGGCCGGGTTGACACTGTCATGCGTCAGTTTTTCGGCAAGCCAGACTGGTCCGAATATTACCTCGGACTCTACGGCGGCGGGGCAAGTAAAGGCTGGCGAGATGCGCGCGAGGCAATACATAAGCTCGCCGATTTTTGCAGAAAGAACGGAATAGTTCTTCTCGTGGCCAGCATCCCCGATTTGCATGACGTGCAAAGCTATCGCTTGCAGAGCATCACTGATCTTGTCGGGCAGGCCGCCCGTCAAGATGGCGCCGGTTTCGTCGATCTGTTGCCTTACCTGAAGGAGCAGCCATCATCCAAGCTCTGGGTCACGGACGCGGATCCGCACCCGAACGCATTGGCTCACAGCGTCATCGCAAAGGGAATTTTTGACGCGATGCAGAAACTCAGAGCCAGTCCCTGAAGCGGGGTTTGTGTCTGCCCAGGGTTCGTCCTCGAGTCACGATCGTTGCTGATTGAGTCATTTCAGTTGCAAGCGCATAACCGAGTCGGCGATCGCATCTCCTATCAAGGCATAACCTTCGGTGGAATAATGACGCATTGTATTCAGCGCCGCGGGGTCCGCGTGCTTTCTGAAAACGGTATCGATGTCTATGACTTCAATTCCGAGTCCATTTGCGACGTCAATGACCTGCTGGGCGTATGGGCCCGCATCCCATTGGCCGACCGTCGTGCTGTAGCGTGACCGCTCGGGCAGATAGACAAATACAAGGCGCCCGTTCCATGCCGACATCACAGCTTTCGCCCGACGCAACACCTGTTCGAAAATCCGGACTTGCCGAGGGTCAAGGCGATGACCAAGGCCTAACGCGGTGCGCAGCTCATTAAGGGTCAGAACTCCCGTGCTCAACACCGCGCTCAGAGGACCCTCGTCCGAGGCGATGGGGCAATGCCACATACTAGTGCCGCGCAGGCACCCCTTGAGATAGTTCGCAATGGCGCCATCGAGACTCTTCTCGTTGACGGCCAGATCCTGATTGAAACCCTCAGACAAATATTGGCGCAGAATCGGTGAGGTCAATTCCTCGGCAAGATCGTGGCGAAGGTCGGTGGCCTCCGCGAATGCCCAAATCGCCAACTGAGGATGCACGATCGGGGCGTACTCAACCAGGCTTGCGAGTTCGAGAAGAGGGCCGTTGCCGTTGCAGCCAAGGTTTACGATTTTCCCGATCCGCTGCCGGAGCCGATCGACGAAGCTCTGACCGATTGGCGCGTCGGCTCCAAAAGCGTAACTGTCGCCCACGACCATCAACGAGCCCTCGTGCCACTGGTCCGGTGGGTTGTTAAACCCATACTGGTCGGAAAATCGCCAGGCGCTAGCCTCCGCAGATGGATTGAGAAGGTTGTTTGTGAGGCCGGACACCGGCTGTACCGGCCTGTCGCCCAGTCGAATTGGCGGGTTTGCCAGGCCCAAGTGCTCCCCGCAGAGTTGCGGATAGGCGCGTATCCCGGCCGGAACATTCTGAATTTGAGGGGCTTCGGGCATCTCTGCCACGAATACATATTTCTTGAGCGACAGATAAATCTCAGCGCCGTATACCGCCGCCAATACCGCAAGGCCATGCGCGAAAAACAATTGACGAGCGGTGCTGCCTTTAAGCAGTGCGATGAGGGCCAACGTGGCGCCGGCGATCGGCAAATAACAGAACAAGACGAGATGCGGGATAGAAACGAATTCACCGCCTCTGATGTACAAGGCGAATGGGAACGCGAGTCCACCCAAAAAAATCGCGACGCAGAAAGCCCATGAGACGAAGCGCATTTGATTCATCGCGCCAAGATTATATCCTGAATCCAAGTTACGCAGTTTTCACTAGCTATCGTTTTGCGCGCATCTTATCGTGTCGAGCACGGTGGATACAACGATATGCGTTTAACCGAGCCGTCCACGCAGTCAGAAGCTGCCGCCGCAATTGCGCTATGCCGGGCGGGCGCCATCGAAGATGGAATCGCGCTTTATAGAAAGATTTTGAAACAAACCGACACATTGCCTGTTGGTCTGCATCTGAGATTTCTTCAATCGTCTGGCTTGCATGATATTGCTCACATTATTCGCAAGGAAGCATTAGCAGCTGGTGCTGATCTTTGCGTAAATGAAGCGATGGAGATGGCCCCGCTTGCAATCGCTAACGAATACAGTGATTTGTTTTCTCAAGGATTGATCAACGCACGGATGATATCGAATTATCTGGTCGCGTTATGCAAGCTTGGCGCCCGGGATGAACTGGGGGCGATCATTGATCCGGACAAACGTCTCGAAATCACGCAGTTAACGTTCGAGGAATCGGGAACGGCACATTGGAAACTGCTTGAACAAATCCTGCTAGATGCCGAATCCAACGACACCTGGGAAGAAGCAACTTTATCCGTCCGTAAGATGCATAAAATCTCGCATCTTGATCGTCGCCCGGGTCAGCTAATACAATCAACGATTGCCGAACTCGATCGCCAGGTCGCGCGATATGTGACGAATTGGCGCAAAAGCGATCACCCAATATCGCGGTGGGTGCCTGACAGGTTTAGAATTTCGACTTGGGCCATCATCTCGCATGGTGAAGGCTACAACGTGCCGCACACACATAAAGATGGGTGGGTCTCTGGTGTCCTGTACGTTACCGGACCGGCCTGCGCGGATGACGGCCTTGACGCGCCGGGTGCTCTACGTATCGGTCCGCCTCCCGGCGTCGAGGATATTTCGGGTTGGCCAAATATTTCCATAGTTCCAACGCCGGGGACACTCGTTCTCATGCCTTCGTACTACACGCACTGGACGGTGCCGCTGGGCCGACCAAGCTTGCGGATCGCGATCGCGTTCGATGCGATCGAACTGCGCAACGACCAAGATATTAACCCTCCGCCAAAAATGTAATTTGCCGCCGCAAGCGGTCATTTCTCAAAGTCAGCTTGAGTGCCAATTCGCTCAGGACGCGAGCCATTCTGGATTTAAGGTTTTTCAGATGATCGTCATCCGCTGGATCCACCAATAGATGGGCCAGATCGCCGACCACACAACCCCCTTGGCCAAACTCAACCCGCATCCTGCAGTGCCCGAACACACTGGGTAACGCCAATAGATTTGAACAATTAAAGTTATGATTCCAATCACGGTATAAAGTGCAAGGAGCCACTTGATCGGCGATCTCATTCCAGCCTCCCAATTCGTTTTGAATTCGATCCGCGTGACCTCTCGCCTCGGAGGCCTGTTGCGACGGCCGATAGCGTAAATCCCTTTTAATCCGATTCCAAGGCTGGTTTGGCTTCGCGCTTGAGCGCCGGTTTCTGGTCCTCTTTCCTGAGCACGCAGTCGCCGATGACCAGCATGTCGAGTTCGCTGCCCATGAAACAGCGGTAGGCGTCCCGCGGCGTGCAGACGATCGGCTCACCGCGCACATTGAAGCTTGTGTTCACGAGAACCGGGCAGCCGGTCAGCGCTTTGAATCGGGAAATCAACGCATAATAGCGCGGGTGAGTGTCGGCGTGGACAGTTTGGATGCGCGCCGAACAATCGACATGCGTGACGGCAGGAATTTCCGAACGCGAGACGCCAAGCTTTTCGAATCCGGACAGTGAATGTTCGGCTTCCGATAGGTCTCGCCGCCGACTCGCTTTCACCGGTGCGACCATCAGCATGTAGGGAGAATCAACGTCCATCTCGAACCAATCGGCAAGATCCTCGCGCAGCACCGAGGGGGCAAAGGGGCGAAAGCTTTCGCGATACTTCACCTTGAGATTGAGGGTCCTCTGCATGGTCGGTGAGCGTGGATCGGCAAGAATGGACCTCGCACCGAGCGCGCGGGGCCCGAATTCCATGCGGCCTTGAAACCAGCCGACGGCTTTGCCGGCCGCTAGGGCCTTGGCGGTCGCGTCGAGGAGGTCGGATTCCGGCGTGACGGCAAATTTCGCTTTGGCGGCGGTGAGGTCGTTCTCGATGTCGTTCTGCGCAAACGTCGGGCCGAGATAGCCGCCGCGCATGCCATCGCGGCCGTCAAAGTTTGCGCGCGGCAACCCCATTTGATGATGGCAGACTGCAAGCGCCGCGCCGAGCGCGCCGCCGGCGTCACCGGCGGATGGCTGAATCCAGATTGCCTCGAAGTGCCCATCGCGCAGCACAACGCCGTTGGCGACGCAGTTGAGCGCAACTCCGCCGGCGAGGCAGAGGTTCTTCATTTTTGTTTCTTTTGCCAGCGATCTGGTCAGGCGCAAGACGACGCTTTCGGTCACAGCCTGCACCGACGCTGCGAGGTCCATGTGCCGTTTGGTCAACGGCTCGTCGGTCTTGCGGGGAGGGGACCCGAACAGCGCATCGAAGCGCTTGTTGGTCATGGTGAGCCCGGTGCAGTAATCGAAATAATCGAGATTGAGGCGATACGAGCCGTCCGATTTGACGTCGATCAGGTTTTCGAGAATGGCCTGAACGTATTTCGGCTCGCCGTAGGGTGCGAGTCCCATCACCTTGTACTCGCCGGAATTGACCTTGAATCCGGTATGGTAGGTGAAGGCGGAATAGAGCAGGCCGAGCGAATGGGGAAAATGAATCTCCTTCTCAATCGATAGCTCGCGGCCGCGTCCAATCCCCGTTGATGTCGTCGCCCACTCGCCGACACCGTCCATGGTAAGAACCGCGGCTTCCTCGAACGGCGAAGGATAGAACGCCGAGGCCGCATGGCTGAAATGATGCTCTGCAAAGAGCAGTTTCGCTGGGACGCCAAGGCCCTCGTCGATGTCGCGCAGCTCCTTGAGGAGCATGTTTTTCTGAAACAGCTTCTCACCGATCCAGACCGGCATTGCTGTTCTGAAGGATGCAAAGCCACGCGGCGCAAATGCGAGGTAGGTTTCGAGCAGCCGCTCAAATTTCAAGAACGGCTTGTCGTAGAAAGCGACGAAATCGACCTCTCTGGCGTCCACCCCCGCATCATTGAGGCACCACATTATGGCGTTACCGGGAAAGCTAGCGTCATATTTTATTCGGGTGAAGCGTTCCTCCTGCGCCGCGGCGATGATTACGCCGTCCTTGACCAGCGCTGCCGCGCTGTCGTGGTAATACGCCGAGATGCCCAGAACGATCATTATTCAGCGAGCCTTGGAACATCAGAAAAGCGTGTAAATGAAAGGCGCCACCGCCGAACCCTTGGTCAGTATTATCAGTCCGCCAAAAAGAAGCATCGCCAGTACGATTGGCGCCAGCCAGAATTTCTTGCGCACGCGCATGAATTCCCAGAACTCCGTCAAGAATGACACTGGGCTCGCTCCCTAAAACTGCTTCGTCATGCCACCCGGCCGAGGCGCAGGGGGCTCGCGTGAAAGCCAGTAGCTCGCCGCGTCCTTATCGAATTTCAGTCGAAAGAAATTTCTGTCGCAGGCGCGCAGAACCAGTCCAATCGGAGTGAATACGATGAAATAAAGCGCGACCATAACGATCGGACTTATAACCCGATGCAGCAGAAGACCAAGCTTGGACCACAAATGATTTAGCGGTCGCAGCAAGCTCGGAAACGCAAATGCGCAAAATAGAAAAGCCGCCGCGAGCGCGATAGCCCACCAGCGCACGGTTCCGCTTCGATAGAGTGGAAGAAATCCGACAATTGCGAAGAACATCACAAAGGTAATGCCGAAATTGCGATCGGCACTGAATGCCGCGCTTCGATCAGGTCGTTTTTTGTCGTCGGAACTCATGGCGCGCGCCACTTGGTCAAGGGTGAAAGTAACAATGATTGTGGCCTATTGTATTTGGTTGCTTCATTCTTTTGGATGCGCCGAGTCCAGTCAATATGCAGCCTGCCGTCCGTCCGCTCGAGCCCTCAGGTGTCGCGATGGCCGTTCCTATGACCGGGCCACCGCGCAATGCATTGTTGCGTGAACTTTTTTGCACTCAGGCGTCACTTATAGGCGCTCGAACGGGAGGCATTAGCCTTTTCATCGAATCGTCAGTCCAAAAAAGAAGCCAAAAATTCGCATCAATGTCCGACAAGCGGTACTCGAAAGATTTCAAAAGAAACCGCCGGCGTTACAAGGGGCGCATCAAATATCGTATGACACGTTGATTGGGGTTTCTTCAGAGAGTTGTGGCTGCTCCTCCTTATAATGGACCATATAATGCTTCATGGAATGTAACCCGCCTTTTACTTTGCTCATGAGCTCCGAGTAATCTGAGCCTTTGCAAAGCATACGCACGGGGTGTTTTGACGACGAGTTGAGAACTTTTTTATAGCTGATAGATCGGCTCACAATTTCTCCATCCTTCTTGAGGAGCATATAATTCAAAAAATACTTCCAGCGGTGGAGACCTACCTTGCGGGCAAATTCCGTTTCCTCTTCGGTAAAGTCAACGTACCAGGTCAAGGCCTCGTCATAATGGCGCAGCCACAGCCTCAACGGACTTCGCTTGACGACCGTGAAATGGACTTTCATCAGAATCTCCTGACAAAATTATAGAATATCAATAAGGCCCTATAAAGAGCGTCGACGCGGGCTCACCGCATCCGAGTCAACGGTCACGGAAGAAGAAATGCTTCGTTCGTGACGCTTTACCCGCCTTCTTCTCCGAAAGGATCGGACCGGCGTCGCCGAAACGAAAAGGGAAAGCGCGATGGGGCTAGCGGCCGTTGGCGGGACCGTAACATCTCCAGCGTAAAAACAAGTTGCCGCGCTTGCCGCCATAACACGTATTCGTAGCGGTTAAGGCGATCGAGGGCGAACGATGGCTGCTCCATAAGGCTAAGGAAGCACTCCGCAACATCGGCCTGCTTGCCGCTGTCGGAATCTCTTGCCTCGAATGTGTCGAGTTGGGGCACAGCTCTAAGCGAAGGGCGATTATGCTCCTCGTCAAGGGTCACAAGGACCGGCCGATTTTGCTTGAGACGAGGTTCAGCGAGACGCTCGAAAAGAGCCGTCTCAATACCGGTCGCGCGGCGAATCCGCCACAGGACGCTCGCCAGCCGAAGCACCAACTCGCGCTCGACCGCTGTCTCGGCGTCATAATCGGCGGTCACCGCCGCTTCGAAGGCCTGGTAATCTTCCTCATCCTCAAATGCGGTAATGACGGTCTCGGCGGTAAGGCCATGGCGTATCGCATTGCCTCGTGAACGCTCTTTACCCTCCGACGTTATGGGCCCTGTGCTTTTGCGGGCATTGCGCCGGTTGGCAGCGATCTGCCGGAGCGAGCTCATTGCGAACCCGATGGTACAATTGGGTTCGTTTCGTCGTCTAACAAGGCCGGGATCTTTGCGAGGCTATCCGTATCTTTCACCGGTACAATCTCTTGCGATCGAGGTATCGGTACGGCCGAGGCCGAAGGATCCGATCTTGTCGGCAGAGGGTGGTTCTGCCGCCAGAGGTGCGAGGCAATGTTCATCGGCTCGATGTTGTGTTGACCCCACCATTCTTTCTCATTGCCGGCTTGATGCAGTTGACGATGATGTCCTCGGCACAGGGGCACGGTGAATTCATCGCTGACTTTAAGACCGAGTGCTCTGGGTTGCGCAAACTGCACGTGATGAGGGTCGGACGGGTGCCGGCCGCAGACGAGGCACGGTTGCGACGCCACAAATCTCAAATGTGCTTTGTCGCGAACGCGTTTGGGCTCGGCAATGGTCAAAACGCTCTTGTCGATTCTCATCGGGGAAATGGTCGGCGAGGAGGGGACAATCGAGGTGTTGGCCGACCGCTCGACCGCAAGGTTGTGCCGTCCCTGAGCCCGATCCCGGGTGACCAGATCCTGCCGACGGCCGTAGTAGCGGGAGGGTCGTGGAATTGGTGTCGTGTCGTCTGGTGGGAGCCTGACTTGACCTTGTTCAACCGGGTTCGGCGCAAAGGCTGTGGATTTGGCAGGCGCAGCTTTTCCGTTTGCATACAGGGCCAGGCCGAAAGGTTTGCCGAATGTGGCGAGCGCTCGTTTTGTGGCGTCAGTTTCCGCGGCTTTGAGCGCGATGTCGTGGACTTCGCCGGGAGAGGGGCCATGACCTTCACCGGTGCCATGACCTTCGCGAATGATGACCGCGCCTTCGGCATGAACAGTGACCCGGACGCGGGCGATGTAGACCGCGAGGAAGGTGCCCCGGTTTTCGCGGGCAAGGACGCATTTGGAGTCGATAGTCTCCCGGTTCCAGGCATCGAAACCGAAGATCCGGTTCGCTTCCGAGATGAGGTACGAGCCTTCCAGATAGGACAGCTCCCGGCCATGCGCTTCGCGGGTCCGGATGTGCCGGTGACTGGGATGACGCCGCAGCGCTTGCACCTGCTTTGCTGAGAAGCCCATCACTTTGTCCTCACGCTCAGTACTGGTTCGGGATTGGAGAGGGTGACGCCGGGGATATCCGCGCCATGCTTGAGCTCTTGCGCTAATTCCTGCCGCTTGAGGCGAGGCTGAACGGGTTGCCAAAAAATCGATGGGACGGCGTCTTCGCTAAGCACGATAAGGGAGGGCATTCCCTCCCGGACTGTGGCGGTAAAATCGGGCGCATTGAGCTTCTTTAGATCAAGCTCGACCATCACATCGCGGGCAATCTGCCGCCGTTTGGAGGATCGATCCTGCAGCCGATCGAGCCGGTCTTGCATGTCGGCTATCCGGCCCTTTAGCCCCGTTGCCAGCGCTTCATCGGCCAGGGCCGAGCGAATGACGGCCTGGAGGATTTCGTGGACGTCGGTGAGACCCTCCACGGTATCGGCAAGCGTTTGTTCGTCGATCTGGGGGTCATGCGCCCTGATGCGGTCGCGTAGGGCGCGGTAGGCGGTAGCGGCGAATGTCAGTTGATCCATTTGTTTACTCCACTTGACGGGGAAGTCGCTGGGATTGGCAAACAGGTCCTTTGGGTTCAGTGCTAGGCTGAGGAGCCCTATGAATCTGTGGGTCGGCCCCAACGCCCATTGTCAGAATCTCCGTTTTCGGGATGCTGCTCCCAGTTGCACTCACACCCCTTTGGGTTCATTCACCCAATATGGGTGAATAGAGCCCATATGGGCTGAGAAGTCAATATGCGAACATTAGCGATTACGAGCGCCCAACTCAGAGCGGCACGCGCGCTTTTGCGATGGAGTGCAATTGATCTGGCGCGAAAAGCTATGGTGGGCGTGAATACGGTGAGACGGGCCGAAGCGGCAGATGATGGCACGTCGTTAACCGCGGCTAACGAGCATGCCATTCGGCGCGCCTTGGAAATGGCCGGCGTCGAATTCATCGATGAAAACGGCGGTGGCCCCGGCGTGCGGCTGCGCGAGCGGCGGCAGCCAAAGGGGCGCAAATAAACAGTCTATGTGGTTGATCACCGCAAATATGACAACGCTCCTCGGAGCTATACGGCGAGCCCGATCCCTCACCTGGCAAAACGAACCCAATTAGCGCGCCAGGACCGCACCGCCGATCGAGAATTATTGTTCGATCCTTCGGATCAACATGCGCGATTGCCGCAACAACGCCTGCAATGTCCGGCGTTGTTCGATGGCTTCGCCGGTATACTGGCCACTCTTTACAGCGTTCTTGTTGCCGCGTGGGGCGCCCGATCCTGGCGCCCCACCATGCATTCTACACCGAGTCTTTCCGCCCACCGCGGGAGACCTGCAAGGCTTGCCTGACCTTGTCTTGGCCCCGCATCGCGGGCTAGCCAGCATAGGCACGGTATTGCGCAAATGATCACTCGACATCGTTTTGTCGGTCCTGAGGCAAAACGGTCGCTTCTTTTTCGTCGTCAAGCGACGGCAAAGGAATCATCCGCGCATCGGGGAGGGCAGGGACAGGCGATGCCGACGCGGTCTGCGTAACGTTGCCGACGATAGCTTGTCCACCTTCATTCACCGCAACATTATTCACGGTGACCTGCGGCTCGGATTCGACGCGGTAGCGTTTGCGGGTTTCCATTTGGACTGCGAAAGTTCGATATAATTTGTTGAGCGCCCGCTCGGCGCTATCTTGCTCCTGCAACGTTTCGGCATCGCGCAGTCGCCGCGCGAAGACCATGGATGTCGTATGAACCACCGCCATCTGGGCCAGGAGCATCGCCTCGAGCTGATCTTTCGGCTTTGCGTCCCTAACGACCGCAAGAAGGAAATTAATGTTGGCCTCGTTAGCCTTGTCGCCATCCAATCCCGCATTGGTCAACTGTCGCAAAAGCCCATCGACAAAGTCGTAATCGGTTGTGCCTAGCGCCTCCATCAAGACAGCCAAACCCACCGCACCATCTGGATGATCAACCGAGACCTGCGTCTTATTGCCGACCGTTTGCACCTTCAATCGTGGCGCGATTTGCGATGCCCTTCGAGAATTAAAATTTCTAAGTGTGTTGCGCTCCGACGCGGTAGGCTCGTATTTCTTTTTCTCTTCGTCCGGTTTGAGTTTGCTTGCCGTCATGATTAAAGTTCCTTTCTGGTTGCTGCGATGATCTGCGGTCCTACATTTTCACGTGACTACGGATCAGTTCGAAATTGAAGATCGTCATGACACCTTAATTGCGCGTGAATTATCTGACGTTTTGTCCTTCGTTTTAAGAAGTTCCTCGGCCCCGCTTACTCGGGCTGGTCTGCGAAAGATTGACGGCGAGCTTATGCATGAGACCGACGACATCAAAGAATGTCGTCGCTTTGCCATTATGCTTCCCAAAAAATTCGCCCAGTTCGCCCCGACGGCATACCGCAACGGCAGGGTTGTGAGGGTCGACCGATGAGCCTGTTAGTCCTGCGAAGACAAGAAAAACGGGGTCTGTATTGTCGGTCGCAATCATCCCAGGCAGCGCCTGCTTTAAAATTTCTCGTTCGTCGAAAAGCTTGGCTGGATCTTTTGCCAACGTCGCGACGTGAGCCATCTCGTATTGCTTGCGAATGAGCCTCATAATTTTTACGACGCTCAATTGCGGCAATCCGTGCTCGAGCAGAATGATCGCCGTCAGGATAGCGAACGCCTCATACCCCGAAAACATCACCTCAACACCCGACCCTGGCGGCCTCGCGCTGTAAAATGCGTAGTTGCGTTTTTCTTCTCGGTTCGACCCTACTCTGGTGCCTAAGCGTCGATCAGCCACCAGCAACCGCTTAAGGCGAAACCTCAGCTCGTCGATTCTCTTATCTCGAGCGCCCAGTGTCTTATAGATCGCCTCTTCGACTTGGTTTCGTTTGTACGGCCCCATTGAAGAGCAACCATAGTATTCATTGAATCAATAGTCAAGGACGGGCAGGGGTGCATCGCGCCGTATCGTTGCCATCGTTGGCGATCCCTTCAGGCCGCCCTTACATCGAAAACTACTTTGCATGGGGTTGTTTTTCAGAAAAGTCTTGAATAGCGGGATGTCGGAACCGCCTGGACTAGCATCAACATGGTGGGCCGGGCGTGCGACTTCGTAAACGTCAGCACGTCAAAAAATCCAAATAGTTGTCATTCAGCTAGCAATGGCGAATTGTCGCCGCGTTTATTGTCGCTGACTTTTCGGCAGCCTAGTCTTTGCAGTGGCACGATAGGAATCCTCCATTGTGCCGGTCTCTCCTTAGCCCCGGTCCTAAAGCCATTGGACCGGGGCTATTTTTTCTAGCGGGGCAGCTTCGCTGGAGGCTGCCAACTAAGGCGGCCTTAAAATGCGGAGAGCCCTGCCAGGAAATCCAGCGGGGCTCTCTTAAGCATGGACTCCGTGTGGCTTTTGGAGACGACGCTAGCACCTGCTTACTCAACTAATTTAGAACCCGCTGATCTAAACAGACCACTTTTCAAAATAGGCAATCGACAGCCCACGGCCCCGTGATGATTAAGGCCGTATCCGGCATGCGATCCAGAGAATGGAACTAAACGCATCGGCCGACGTTGATACACAGATATTCGATGATTCTACTCGGACCGCTTTTCTCGTAGGGCATCGTAGAGGCAAGGGCCGCCAGAGTTGGCGGCCTTTTGTCAAAACTGCAAAGAAAAAGTGTAAGGAGTGACAAAATGAAAATGAATTTGAAATTGCTCATTGCGAGCGCATGCGTCGCCGTGCTTGCTCTTCCGCTTGCGGCACAGGCTCAAGGCGTTCCGGGTGGTGCGGTGCACGGCTTTCATGAAGGCAACCGGATTGCAGGGCCGGTAGGCGCTGTCGTCGGCACCGCGGTCGGGGGTGCTGTCGGCGGTGTCGAAGGCGTACTTGGAGTGGACGATCATTACCACCACTACCACCACTATCGTCATCGCTGGCATCGCCACTACGATTAAGCTACGCGACTTCATTACGAATTAAATGGGGCGCCACGCGGTGCCCTATTTTTTTCAATCGCAATCGTTGCGATGGCGCCGGCGGCAGCAGCGCCGCTTGGTCCACGATCCTCTCTCATCGTAGCCCATGAAAAAGGGCCGCATCGTTGATGATGCGTGATCTGCCCCCATTGAAGTGGTCCTCCCTGAGGTATGTTTTTGCAGAGGAGGATACGGAGATGGGCAGGAAGAGGCATACGGCAGAAGAGATTGTTTCGAAGCTTCGGCAAGTTGATGTGCTCATA
>Ga0209579_10000164_pt1 | contig 98711 bp, 92 predicted proteins | sample Coa_R1_2_FD_187152 | JGI IMG/M metagenome (GOLD analysis project Ga0209579, IMG submission 187152) | Surface soil microbial communities from Centralia Pennsylvania, which are recovering from an underground coalmine fire - Coalmine... | ecosystem: Environmental > Terrestrial > Soil >... | reverse complement strand
GCGAGACCTCATAGGTGCGGTGCTCGCAGAAGTTATCCCGCCACGGGTAGGCGAAGTTTTTTGCCTCGTCGTTGACCAGCCGCTTGTCGTTCACCCGGCAGCGATAGGCTGTGTCGCTGCCGCTGCTGCCGAGTCCGACCCGGCCGGTGAGGTCGCAATTGCCCCAGTTCATGAATGACTGCGAGACGGCGTAATCCGGTGCCTGCGCAATCGGAAAACGAATCTTGGCATACACCGTATCGTCGGCGCGGCCGGATTGGCCGCGCATGCCGGTGCCGGGAAGAATGTCGCCCGGCGCGTAATAGGTGAAGTCGGGCGAGACCGGATCCGGACGATCGATGGTCTGCAGCGTGATAGCGGCGGTGCCGGTTTGCAGCGCGCCGCCGACGACGTTGAGTGCGTTGAGAAAGCGTAATGCCACCTTGTCCGCGTCGCGGCACGACAACCGGCGTGCGCTCGATGGACCATCGAAGCACCCGATCGAGACGACGTAGGGCACGCCGAAGCGCACGAAGGTGTAGCGCAAATGACTTTCGAGCAGCGAGCGGCGAATTCCGGGAAACTGGCCGTCGAGTTTTTCCACCGGCTCGCCGTCGGCGACCGGCGGGCCATCAAGCTCGTAAACCAGCGCCGAGCCCGATATCTGCACGTCCACCGGCTTGGCGAACGTCAAATCGAGGCCACGCGTTCCCGGGCGTAGCGACAACACGGCGTCATAGCCGGACGGGCCGGGAAAAAACACAGCGGCAGCGTTGAATCCGGAAAGATACGTGCTGGCGTCGCCGGCGCTGTCTTGCGCGATATCGCGCAGAAAGGCCGGCGTATCGAACGGCAGTAAAACCGGAACCGGGCTGGCCGCGATATTTGCAAAGATTTTTGCGGTTGCGGCGTTGAGCCGTGCCAGTCCGTCGTTCGCGTCATCGGGTATGCCGAAATTTGCCAGCGCTGCACTCACTGCGTTCCTGTCGACATCGGCCAGTTCGACCTTCGGCGCCTTCATCTCCGGCGTGCCGTCTTGCGCCGCGGCCGGCGTGGCAAGGATCAATCCGGCCAGGCAGCAGGCTCTCAAACTCTGGCGTAGGGGCTGCATCGTTCGACAGGAAGTTACTGGCGCGCCGCCTGCGCCGCTTCAGGACCGCGCAGTTTTTCGATGAGCAGAGTGAGGCTGCTGCCAAAGCTCTCGGCATCGAAACCCATCGGGTCGTCGTGACCGTCGCGAATGCCGGCATCGATGGCAGCATGGTAGGCCGGAATGAGCCAGCGGCCGGCACGCACACTGGCGATTGTATAGAGCAGCGCCAGCCGGTCATATTGCGCCGTGGTGAATGCCGGATTTGGCGGTTGCGCATCGTTACGGCGGCTGTGCCCGGGTGCGCTGCGCCGCGGCTGGATCATTTCGACGTGCAGGAAAAGTCCCTTGAGCGTGCCGACGAAATCGACAGCGCGTTCGAATTTTGTCTCACGCCACGGCGTGGCGAAATCGTGATCCAGCAGCATTTCGCCGGAGCGGTTGACGACGACATGGGCTTTGCCCCAGCCGTCGCTACAGACGAAATTATTCAGATTGTTGAGACTTGCCGTGCTGTCGATATCGTCTGGAAAGGCCCGGTGTCCGTAATTCGGTCCGCTGGTGTCGTGGATCACGAAATAGTTGGCCGGAGGTGCCTCGGGATTGTTGTCCTCGGCGCGCGATACGGGCTGCCAGAGATTGGCCGCGAAATCCGTTTCCAGATCCTGCTTCGACAAGTAGCTGCTCAATGTCTCGCGCGACGGCAAGCCGGTATCGCGGCCGACACGGCTTGCCAAGGCGTCCGGCAAATTCTCGAGAGGCGGGCCGAGATTGCGGGTTTCATCCTCGCCACGCATCAGGCACTTGGCCTGCTCTTGCGGCGTGCCGCGATAGGCGAGCGAGTCAAGGTTGAAGTCGCAGATACCTCTGTCCTTGAGAACGACGGTCGGCAGCGGATGGGACGGCTTGCAGGACGCACTCAGCGCAATGTGAGCGGAGGCGCACAGCGACGCGCCGGCAAGCGCTACAGCGATGATCCTGGCGCGCATAGACCGAGGTGAAATTGGCAGTACAGGCACCGGTCGGTTCCAAGCTCGAACGCTGCACTATCGGCTATCAACGCATGTCCTGCCAAGCGCTGCCGAAGGTTTTCACGGCGCCGGTGATGAATGAATATTCAGGATGGCGGGCCACAACGGCGCCGCGCGTCAGTCCTTGGCGCGTTCGACATAGCTGCCATCGGCTGTCATCACCACGATCTTGGTGCCGGTGGTGACGAAGGGCGGCACCATGGTGCGCACGCCGTTCGAGAGGACCGCCGGTTTGTAGGACGAGGCAGCGGTCTGGCTCTTGATCGTCGGCTCGGTGTCGACAACCTCGAGCGTTGCCTTGGGCGGCAGTTCGATGGCGACCGGAACGCCTTCGTGGAGGCTGATGGTCACTTCCATCTCGGGCTGCAAATAGGCCGCCTGATCGCCGATGATGTCGGCCGGTAGCGCGACCTGGTCGTAGCTTTCCATATTCATGAAATGGAAGCCCTCGGCGTCCTGATACATGAACTGGTGCTTGTGGTCCTCGACGAACGCGCGCTCGACCTGGTCGGTGGTCTTGAAGCGCAGCGCCACCTTCACGCCATCGGCAATGCGGCGCACGTCCATCTGGGTCACCGGCGTGCCCTTGCCGGGATGGATGCTTTCGACGGTGACAATGACTCCGAGTTTGCCGTCGATTTCGACGATATTGCCTTTTCGCAGCGAGCTGGCGATGACTTTCACGGCTTCCTCAAGGTTTGCCTCAATTCCGGGCGCACCATACTGATCTTGAGCCCGACCGCCAGTAATTTCGTCAAAGGCCCGCAGACAAGCTATGCCCGCCGACCAGCCTAGTTCCTCGCCTTTTTGGGCTCCCCATGTCCACGCCGACCGGCGGCCGGCGCTCTTGGCGCGGGGGCGGATCACGGCGGCACTGCGCGCTTGGTTCGAGGGGGAAGGATTTGTCGAGGTCGAGACAGGTGCGCTGCAGGTTTCGCCGGGCAACGAGACTCATTTGCATGCGTTTGCGACGGTGCTGGTGTCGCCGGCCGGGCCGAAATCTCCACTTTATCTGCGCACGTCCCCCGAATTCGCCTGCAAGAAGCTGCTGGCGGCCGGCGAGCGGCGTATTGTCGAATTCGCCAGAGTGTTCCGCAACCACGAGCGGGGCGCACTGCATCATCCGGAGTTCACGCTGGTCGAATGGTATCGCGCCGGCGAGCCGTATCAAATGCTTATGCAGGACTGCGCGGCGTTGCTGGCGCGGGCGGCGGACGCGGCGGGGACGAAGCAGTTTCGGTTCCGTGGCCGCAGCGCCGATCCGTTCGCCGAGCCGGAGCGGCTCACTGTCGCCGCGGCGTTCGAGAAATTCGCCGGCATCGATTTGCTGGCGACGCTGCCGGACGGCAAGCCTGACCGCGAACGACTTGCCCGCGCGGCGCTGGCCGTCGGCACTCGCATCGCCGATGACGACAACTGGGGCGATATTTTCAGCCGCGTGCTGGTGGAACGTATCGAGAGCAACCTCGGCCTCGGGCGCGCGACCATTCTCGATGAATATCCATCGGTGCAGGCGGCGCTGGCGCTGCCGGCCGGCGACCCGCGCATCGCCGAGCGCTTCGAGCTTTATGTCTGCGGCGTCGAGCTTGCCAACGGTTTCGGCGAATTGACCGACGCCGCCGAGCAGCGCCGCCGCCTTGACAACGAAATGACGGAGAAGGAGCGCATCTACGGCGAGCGCTATCCGATCGACGAAGATTTCCTGGCCGCGCTGGCGCAGATGCCGCAGGCCTGCGGCATCGCGCTCGGCCTCGACCGCCTTGTCATGCTGGCGGTCGGCGCTTCGCGTATCGATCAGGTGATCTGGACGCCGCTTAGCGGCTGACCATCACGTTGACGATCGCCGTGGTGCCCTCTTGCACTTTCTTCAAACCGGTCTGGATCGCGGCCTTGAGCTTGTCCGGCTCAGTGACCTTTTCGCCGTGCAGGCCGAAATGCGCGGCCAACCCGTCATAGTCGAAACCGTTTAAGCGCGAACCAAGATGCATGTGGGCGTTCTCGGCGGCGCCATCGGGATAATGGTGCACGTGCCCTTTCTGCATCGCCATGTAGCCTTTGTTGTTGAAGATCACGATCAGGATCGGCAACTTGTGATCCTTCGACGCGCCGAGCGCCTGAATCGCCGGATTGTAAAGGAAACCGCCGTCGCCGATCAGCAAGGCGACCGGCCGCTTTGGCGCCGCAAGCTTGACGCCAAGCGCGGTGCCGAGACCTTGGCCCAGTCCGCCAAAGCCTCGGAAGAAACTCTGCGGGGTGGTGAACGGCAGGTGCTGCCGCAGCATCGGACCGTGCAGGATCGTCTCGTCGACATAGACGGTGTCGGACGGCAAGACTTCGGCCAAGGTGCCGATCAAAGCCAGCGGATCGATGGCCTTGCCGCCGCCATTGGCCTTGTTCTTTTCCGCGTTGAGGCCGGCAACGAATTTGTCGTGCACGCCCTTCCAATGCTCGCGCCGCTTGCTTACGGCATCGGCGTCAACCTTGGCGGCGCGCGCGGCTTGCGTGAGCGCTTGCAGCGCCGCCGCGATATCGCCTTCGAGATAGGCGTCGGCGTGCAGGTTTTGATAGATCATGTGGCCTTTGAACTGATTGTCGTTGATGGCGACGATCTTGCCTTTGGTTGGCTTGGTGTGCGGCGGATACCAGGGCGCGCGACCACCGACGAGAAGAACGAGGTCGGTGTCTTTGAGATGCTCATAGGTGGCGACGCCGAGGTAGAGCGGATGATTGGTCGGGAAATTGGCGAAGTTCGCCACGCGGCCCCACATCACCCCGATTCCCAGGAGGTCGGCGAGTTCGACCAGAGCCTTGAACGCTTCCGGATCGCGGCCCGATTGCTCGGCGACGACGACGGGATTTTTCGCGTTCAGGAGGAGCTCGGTGACCTTGGCCACTTCGTTCGGATGGGCCTCGACGCGCGGCGCGAACGGCACGTCGCGGTCATTCGGCGGCGGCGCCCAGTCATGCAGCATGTGCTCGAGCGCGACGTTGAGATAGATCGGCCCGCGCGGTGTGCGCTGCGACATCTCGCCGGCGCGGATAACCTGTTCATAGAGCGTGAAGGGGCTGGTCACCGGCCGCGCCGACTTGGTGATGTTCTCGACAAAACGCTCGATACCGCCGACGCTCAGGCCGCCGTACCATTGCTGCTCGATGGGAAGGTCCGGGTCTTCACCGACTGTGGTCGACTCGCCCGACATCACGATCATCGGAACTTCGGATTGCAGCGCGCCGTGCACGCCCATGCTGCCTTGCAGAAGGCCGACGCCGGCATGCACCAGCACGGCCTGCGGCCGGCCGGTCATCAGTGTGTAACCGGTCGCCATGTTGACGGCGAGGGTCTCGTGCCAGCAGTCGATGAATCCGGGGCCTTGGCGGTTACCGGTTTTCTGCCGCACAAGGGCTTCCCACACCGGCGACCATTCGGAGCCGGGCGACGTCAGGATGTAATCGATCTTGAGCTTCCGGAACGCCTCCAGGATCGCTTCGCCCCCGTCCATGTAGTTTTTCATTTTCTCGTCCTCACTATGGCACTGCTCGCCGGCGCTCGGCCTTGCTAGCCGGGCATTGGCTCAAGCATAAGGTGCTTGTTCCAAGGAATCGAGATGCATCGAGGCCTGCCATGACTGCCGCCGCCCGAAGAACCCTCCGCACGCCGTCAGCGCTTGCCGAAGCCAAGCTTGTCAGCCGCGACCGGCTGCGGGCGCTGGAACAGGTCGCCGCGCGCTATGCCGTGACTATCACGCCCAACATCGCCGGCCTGATCGATCCGGCCGATCCGCGCGACCCGATCGCGCGGCAATTCGTGCCGGATGCGCGGGAACTGGTCGTGGCGCCGGAAGAAAACCCCGACCCGATAGGCGACGATGCGCATACACCGGTCGAGGGCGTCGTGCATCGCTATCCGGACCGTGTGCTGCTGAAGGTCGTCAGCGCCTGTGCGGTGTATTGCCGGTTCTGCTTCAGGCGAGAGATGGTCGGGCCGGGGCAGGGTGGGCTTTCGCCGGCGGCGCTCGACAATGCGCTCCACTATATCCGCAGCCAGCCGCAAATCTGGGAAGTCATCCTCACCGGCGGCGATCCGCTGGTGCTGTCAGTGCGCCGTTTGCAGGACGTGGTCGCGCGGCTTGCCGCCGTCGGCCATGTCAAAATAACACGTGTGCATACCCGCGTGCCGGTCGCCGCTCCAGAGCGGATCACGCCCGCGCTGGTGCGGGCGTTGCGCGCGCCGAAAAAGGCGACCTTCGTCGTGCTGCATGCCAATCACCCGCGCGAGATCACGCGGAAGGTCCAAGCCGCCTGTGCCCGTTTTGTCGATGCCGGCATTCCGATGCTGTCGCAATCGGTGCTGCTGCGGGGTGTCAACGACGACGCCGAGACGCTGGGCGCGCTGATGCGCAAGCTCGTCGAATGCCGGATCAAGCCCTATTATCTGCACCACGCCGATCTTGCGCCAGGCACAGCGCATCAGCGCACCAGCATTGCCGACGGACAGGCGTTGATGCGGAAGCTGCGCGGACGCTATTCGGGCCTCTGCCAGCCGTCCTATGTGCTCGACATCCCCGGCGGCTACGGCAAATCGCCGGTCGGCCCGAGCTACGTGAGCGAAGACGCCACCGTGATCGAAGACTTCAACGGGCGGCGGCACATCTATGCGGCGACTCTCTCGAGCGCCGGAAAAAATACCGCGGTCTCGAACTCATAGCCGCACGCGTCGCACGACCAAATGTGCCGCACGCAGCGTTCGTTGAGATGTTCCGACCAGTCGGGAGCAAGCAGCCAGGCGCTGCACTGCGGACAGATGTTCTTGCTGTAGGTCGTCAGCAATGTGCGTGTCGCAGGCTCCGTGCGCAGTGTCATGATCGATCTCCCGAACCGACCCCTCTGCCCAGCGCAACCGTAACCCGCCTCTATGGCGATCCCAAGACAAAATTGGCGCAGAAAATATCCTTCGCGCGATTTTTGCCCGGAACATTACCTAAAATTCAACGTTGTTTTGCTCTGCACAATTCGATGCGTCACGTGCGATCCGCTGGAACGCCAGCGCGGTGGCGCCGTTTTGCGATTGGGGACGCGGAAATATCGGAGGTCGCCATGCCGACCAGGCGTTTCGAGCGCGCCATGTTTGCGACTTCTTTCGTTGGTGCTTGCGTTGTGTTCGAGCGCGCCTGTGTAACCTTCGGTCAGGCCAACGGCGCCGTAGCAACGCCAGTAACGGTTGCGCAGGCTACTATTGTACAGCAGCCAGAAACTTCCGTATCGCCGACCACGCTCGGAACATTGCCCGGTACTACGGCCGGCCCCGACACCTCCGTTGGTGCCAATCCGGTCACCGGCCAGCCATGTCTCGGCAGCGGCTCGTCGGCTATCAATGGCGGCATCATCGGCGCGCCGACAACCGCGGGCCAGCCATCGGAGCCTGGGACCGACGCGGCTGGTCTGCCGCCGAATAACAGCGTTTACAGTTTGAACAACGGCACAGCGCCGGGTTCGTGCTGATCGCTATCCGGCTGCCCACAATGAGGGGCGACGGCAGCGGCTATGGCGTGGAATTTCGGATCGGCTGAAACGTCAGTGTCTGCTGGCGCCAGCTTCAAACTCCACAAAACCTCCGATCTTGATGCAGGTGTCGCTGCCGGGGATCTGGATAAAGCCGGCGCCGAATTGCGGACACGGCTTGGCGTGCGGCTTCGCGGCGGAGGTAGCCGCGGGCGGCGGAGATGAACTCGTTGGCCGGTTCGGCTCGGCCAATGTCTGCGCAAGAGCGCCCCAAGCGGCCGTGACGGCAAATCCAATCGTCAACGCAACGCGAGCGACGGCTTGATGGATACTGGCGGGGCCGTTCATGGAGTGTGCCCTAACAGACACGGCTGTCGCCGGCCGAAGCCGCGTAACGGGTAGCGATTTCGCTGAGCGGGGGTCGCGGCCGATCCTCCGGCACGCCCGGTGGCCGGCCGATGTGCACGAAACCAACGATGCGCTCGTGGGCTGCAAGGCCGAGTGCGTCAAGTACACCACGATCGTAGGCGTACCATTCGGTGATCCAGCATGCGCCATAGCCCAATGCATGCGCGGCGTGAACAAGGTTCATAGCGGCGGCGCCAGCCGAGAGCACTTGCTCCCACTCCGGGATTTTCACGTGCGGGCCGGCGCAGCTGACAACCGCGACAACAAGCGGAGCGCGCGCCAGACGCCCGCGCTCGAACTCGACCTGCTCAGGTTTTGCGTCGAAATACTTTGCACGGAACGCCGCCGCGATGGCGTCGCCGGCGGCAACGCGTGCGTCACCTTCGAACACGATGAAGCGCCAAGGCGTGAGTTTGCCGTGATCCGGTACCCGTGCCGCGATGGTCAGAAGCGTGTCGATCTCCGCGGCGGTCGGAGCCGGGCCGGCGAGTTCGGCTGCCTTGAAAGAGCGCCGGGTGGTGAGGAGCTGAAGAGCGTCGGGCATTGTGCAGTCCTGTGTGGTGACGACTTAGGCGAGGTACCGTTTCTTGCTGCCATCGATTGTAAGGCCATGCCAAAGTCGAAAGCAGTAACAGCTTTGATGGAACGTAGTGCACTCACAGCCGTTATCACGTTTGGGCAGGAAATATTGTTAAGCCCGCAACGACCGCTTTCCGGAGATCGGGGAATGGACGCGAAACAATTGCCGCGGCCGGCCTCGGCGAAACTTGTCATTGCTCTGACCGCGATTGCCATGTGTTTCGCGCTCGGACAAGCGCAAGCGCAACTTGTGAATCCCGTTCCTCCTCCGCCGCCTCCAACATTCAACCCATCGAGTCCGTCAAGTCCGTCTACATCACCGCAACCGCCTGAGACGCCCGTTTCGCCGGGACCGTCAACTGGCCTGCCGGGTTCTGGGGCGCCTTCGGGTTCAAATGAAAGCACGCCGAGCACGGCCAGCCATTTGGGCACAGCCGCGCCGGTCGTTGCTACGCCCAGTGTAGCTAGCGCCAAAGTCAGTCACCACGGCTATCTGCGCCATCGGAGGCACGGCAAAACCTACGCAGCCCGTGTTATCGGGCCTTCCTACTTTCCCGGTTTGGGACTCGTCTATCCGCCGTATCCGGATCCCTGCCATTGGCGTCCAATAGGAGGCGGACCTTGGGTGGGAAGTTGGACTTATACTTGCTCTTGAGCGTTTAGCCGCCGCACTTACAGGAAACGACCGCGACGCCTACACTTAAACTCATGAAGTCAATGGTACTCATGAAGTCAATGGCGCGCCCTACGGGACTCGAACCCGTGTTACCGCCGTGAAAGGGCGGTGTCCTAGACCGCTAGACGAAGGGCGCAATGAAGGCGCGGGAATGCACGCCGATCAATGCGGCGGACATATAAAGAGGTTCGAAGCCAGCGGCAAGCAAAGCGGGCGGCGGTCACCAGTGCCCGATATTGGGCATCGAGGTCCACGGTTCCTTTGGCGGCAGCGGCGAGCCTTTCTGTAGCAACTCGATCGAGTGTTTGTCGGGGGATCGCACGAAGGCCATGTTGCCGTCGCGCGGCGGTCGGTTGATGGTGATGCCCGCCCTCATCAGCCGCTCGCACAGCGCGTAAATGTCATCGACCTCATAGGCAAGGTGGCCGAAATAGCGCGCCTCGCCGTAATCTTCGGTGTCCCAGTTGTAGGTCAGTTCGACGAGCGGCGCCTGCCGCATCGCCGGACCGTTGGCGACCAATTCGTCGTCCGCAGGCGCGCCCAGGAACACCAGCGTGTACTTGTTCTTCTCGTCGACGCGGCGGCGAACCTCGGTCAGGCCGAGGCCCTTACAGTAGAAATCGAGCGCGGCGTCGAGATTGCGCACGCGCAACATGGTGTGCAGATACCGCATTGTGGGACCTCATTGTTGGGCTAGTCTGCGCATACTTTAGGACAATGGCCGCAGGATTAGGAAGGATGATAGCGCCCGATCTCAGCACCGCCATGGCGAGCCTCAATGATCTCGTCGGTCGGGCCAAGGTTGCCGTGCCGTTCACGGGGGCCGGCATCTCCACAGAATGCGGCATTCCGGACTTCCGTTCGCCCGGCGGGCTATGGACAAAGAACCGGCCGATCCCGTTCGACGAGTTCCTGGCGAGCCAGGAGGCGCGCAACGAATCCTGGCGGCGCCGCTTCGCCATGGCTGACGAGTTCGGTCATGCCCGGCCGGGACGCGGCCACCGCGCGCTTGCAAGCCTCTATCGCGCCGGCAAGGTGCCCGCCGTAATCACACAGAACATCGACAACCTGCATCAACTGTCGGGCTTTCCGGCCGAGCATGTCGTCGAACTGCACGGCAACACGACCTATGCGACGTGCCTTGACTGCGGCGAGCGCTACGACCTGTCGTGGGTGCGCCAGCGCATGAACGCCGCAAATGGTTGCGCCCCGGACTGCCGGTGCGGCGGCTTCATCAAGACGGCGACCGTGTCGTTTGGGCAAGCAATGCCAGATGCGGCAATGCAGCGCGCCCAGGACCTTGCGCTCGCTTGCGATTTATTTCTGGCGATCGGGTCGTCGCTTGTAGTCTGGCCGGCGGCCGGCTTTCCGTTAATGGCAAAGCGCAACGGCGCGCGACTCGTCGTTATCAATCGCGAGCCGACGGAATTCGACGACATTGCCGACCTCGTCGTGCGCCAGGACATCGGCACGGTGCTCGAACCATTCATCGTGCACTGAATCCACTTTGTACACAGGCAGTACCGCTTTTCAGCAACTGTTGCATTTTTGTCCTTTTCCCCCCGATGGCGAGTGTTATCTTCGATTCAACAGATTCGTGATGCGCCCGCGCGGGGCGCCAGCAGCGGCAGCCACGGCGTCATGGCGTCGGACGGACTCGATCCAAAATCATCTAACCCGGGACTCGGACCCGATGTCGATCTCAATGACGAGTCGACCGCGACCGTCATCGAGGTGTCGGGCGTCATCAAGTGGTTCGATGTTGCCAAGGGTTACGGCTTCATCATTCCGGACAACGGCATGGCGGACGTGCTGCTGCATGTGACCTGCCTGCGCCGCGACGGCTATCAAACGGCTTATGAAGGCGCCCGCGTGGTCTGCGAGGTGCTGGCGCGGCCAAAAGGCCTGCAGGCCTTCCGGGTCATCTCGATGGACGAATCGACGGCGATCCATCCGGCCCAGATGCCGCCGCCGCGGACCCATGTTACTGTTGCTCCGACAAGCGGTCTCGAACGGGCACAGGTCAAATGGTTCAATCGGCTTCGTGGTTTCGGATTCCTGACCCGCGGCGAGGGCACGCCCGACATATTCGTCCACATGGAGACGCTGAGGCGATTCGGCCTGACCGAGCTGCGGCCTGGCCAGTTCGTTCTGGTGCGCTACGGGCCGGGACCCAAAGGCATGATGGCGGCCGAGGTTCGTCCCGAAGGTGGCCCGTCTGGACTGACCTCGCACTGATCGCTGTTCTCGCCAAGCTTGTATCGGCGCGCGGAGCTGTCGTGCGCCTTGCCGCGGCCTTGCTCGTCAGCGGTTGCGCTGTTCTCGTCGCGCTCGCGGCGCAGGCATCCGAGCAAAGTACGGTCGAGATCGTCAGCAGCACGGGGGTGCATGCCTTCAACGTCGAGCTCGCCACTACCGACCAAGAGCGCGAGCGCGGCCTGATGTACCGCAAGGAACTGCCGCAAGGCCAAGGCATGCTGTTCGACTTCTTCACCGATCAGCCGGTCTCGTTCTGGATGCACAACACCTATATCTCGCTCGACCTGATGTTCATCCGCAGCGATGGCCGTATCATGCGGATCGCCGAGAGTGCCGAACCGATGTCGGACAACCTCATTCCTTCCGGCGCGCCGGTGCGAGCGGTGCTTGAAGTTATCGCCGGCACGGCGCGTGAGCTAGGCATCAAGGCCGGCGACAAGGTGATCAACCCGATTTTCGGCAACGCCCGCTAAAAGCCTGGTTTAGGTGCGTTTTTGCTCGGCTTGATGGTGACAGGCGAACCATGTATCCAGAGCCGCGACAGGCGGGGTATAGCGCAGCCTGGTAGCGCGGCAGTTTTGGGTACTGCAGGTCGCAGGTTCAAATCCTGCTGCCCCGACCATCCGCCAACGCCACGGCGTTTGTGACCGCAAGGAACGAAACCCATGACGGCCCGTATCTACAAGCCGGCGCGCACCGCGATGCAGTCGGGCACGGCAAAGACCAAGGAGTGGGTGCTCGACTTTGAGCCTGAGCAGCCGCGGCTGGTCGAGCCGCTGATGGGTTGGACCAGCTCGGGCGACATGAAACAGCAATTGCGCCTGTCGTTCGACACCAAGGAAGAGGCCATCGCCTACTGCGAACGTCATGGCGTCGGCTATCAGGTTTTCGAGAGCAAGCCGCCGAAACGTTTGCGGATTTCCTATTCCGACAATTTTTCCTTCACGCGGCGCAGCCCCTGGACGCATTGAGCAGCAGCGGCGCCATGCGCGCAGCTTGCATGACCTACGCGGAAGCGGCTCTGCGTGGCGGCGTGGCGCGCTGACGCAGCAGCGATATGAACCGCTCCTCCGGCATCGGCTGGCCAAGCAGAAAACCCTGGCCGTAGTCGCAGCCCATGCTGACCAGCGCCACGGCGGCTGATGCCTTCTCGATGCCGATAGCGACCGCGATGGCACCGAAGTTGTGCGCCATGTCGATGGCGGTCTTGCACAGCGGTGCGTTGATTCTGTCGGTGCCCGCCTCGGTGACAAAAGCACGGTCGAGCTTCAGCTCGGCAAATGGCAATGTCTTTTGCCGGGCAAACGACGAGTAACCGCGGCCGAAATCGTCCACTGCGAGCCTGACGTCGAGATGTTGCAGTTTCTGACTGATGTCGTTTGCCAGCGCCAGTTCGGAAATGATCTGATCTTCCGGAATGTCGATGATCATGCCGGGCCATTTTTCGAACTTCGGCTGATAGGTCCGCACGATGTCGGGTATCGCGACCTTGACCAGGACATCGACCGGTATGTTCACGGCAAGCCGCAGGTTGACGCCGAGCTGGGCGAATTTGCCGTTGGCGCTGAGCGACTGCGCCAACGCGAGTTCCGAAAGTGCGATAACGCTCGACTCTCTGGCCCCCGGCATGAATGCTGTCGGCAGCAGGACGCCATTGGTCGGGTGGCGCGCGCGCGCAAATGCCTCGACGCCGACGAGCTGTTTCTTGCGCAGATCGATTTTTGGCTGATACCAGAATTCGATCCATTTCTTCTTCAATGCCTCGTCGAGATCGATACGGCCCGCGAGCGCCGGCGGATCGCCGAGCTTGAGACCTTGCAGGATCTTCAAGATGGCATTTGTCTCGAACGGCTTTTTCAAAACCGGCAGCATTTGCAGGTGATGCTGTTCGCCGATGCTTTTGACGTGGGCCAGCACGGCCGCGCCGCGACCGCTCATCAGTTGGACATGGCCGCGATAGCCGCCGCGGCCAAGCGTGGCGACACACTCGATGGCTTCGGCGGAATCCAAGGCGATGTTGAGGAAGACAAGATTCGGAGTCCGCTTGTCCAGCGCCGGCCGCATAGCGTGGCTATCGGCAAATCCCTCGGTGTCGATGCCCGCGCCGTGCAGGACCAGCGAGAGGAATTGCCGGATGCTGGGATCCGTATCGATCACGAAGCAGAGGGGGGCGCGGGCCTCGTTGCCGGGCGCATCGGCAGAACGGGGCGCCGGCGCCGTTTCGGTGAATGACTGCGCCGGGGTTGCGCTGATGACCAAGGTTTAGGCGCCTGCTTGACGCGATACCCTGACATTGGTGCAAATTTGTTAACTGGCGGTTTCGGTGGGCGGCGAGCGATGCAATGGTGAGCAGTTACAACCGTGGTGCCGTCACATCTGCGCATGCCACCCCAATTCCCGGCGCAATAGCTGCACGCTGCGGCAATCTCCGGGTTATGCTACGTTGATCGCAATCGCTTCGCCGCTTTGCTGGCGCGGCGGACCAAGCACTAAGGGGAGAGAACAATGCCCAAGAAAGATGCCGGCCCAAGGCTCGACCGCCGCAAATTCCTGACCGCGGCCGCTGTCGCAGGTGCAACCGGGGCGGTGAGCCCCGCAAAAGCCGTCACGGCAACCGGGTTGGAGACGCAGCAGCGTGTACCCTCTGCGTTGCCGCCGAATGCCTATGTTGCCGCCAATGAATCCGGCACACCGCAGATGCCGCAAACCGAGGGCGGCCGGCCGACCTCCGACTTCATGGTCGATGTTATCAAGACGCTCGATATCAAGTACCTGCCGGCCAATCCGGCGGCGAGCTACCGCGGACTGCACGAGTCCCTGATCGACTACGGCAAGAACACGATGCCGGAATTCCTCACCTGCATGCATGAGGAATCCGCCGTCGGCATGTGCCACGGCTATTTCAAGGCGACCGGCAGGCCGCTCATGACGCTGGTGCACGGCGTGGTCGGCCTGCAGCACGCCAGCATGGCGATCTACAACGCCTGGTGCGACCGTGTGCCGGTACTGGTGATCGGCGGCAACGATCTCGACGCGGCGCATCGGCCGCCGGGTGTTCCGACCTTCCATTCGGCGCAGGATATCAACGCGATCGTGCGCGACTTCACCAAATGGGATGATAATCCGGTTTCGGCGCAGCATTTCGCCCAATCGTTCGTGCGCATGTACAAAATGGCGACGACGCCGCCGTACGGCCCGGTGATGATGTCGCTGGACGCCGTGTTGCAGAACGAAGCGACCCGCGACTTCGGCGAACCGCTCTACATACCGAAATTTTTCGCCGCCGCGCCGCCGCAGGGCGATGACGCTGCCGTGAGGGAAGCGGCGCGCCTCCTCGCCAGCGCCGAGCGCCCTGTCATCGTCGTCGATCGCGCGGCACGCACGCAGGATGGCGTGCAGATGCTTGTCGAGCTGGCCGAACTTTTGCAGGCGCCGGTAGTCGATCAGGGCGGCCGGATGAACTTCCCGAACACGCATTATCTGTCCCGGCCGGCCGCGGTGATTGCCGACGCGGACGTCGTGATCGGCATGGAGCTCTCCGATTTCTGGAATACCGTGAATGGCTTCGTCGACAACGGCGACGACGGCTTCGGCAAGAATCTCCACAAGCTCAAGCCGGGCACCAAGCTGATCAGCATCAGTTCGGTCGATTTGATCACCAAATCGAACTATCAGGACTTCCAGCGTTTCCAGAGCATCGATATTTCAATGCCGGGCGATGCCGAAACGACGCTGCCTTCGCTCATCGCAGCGCTCAAATCTGCGATTCCTAACGATCGCAAAGACGCAATGGCCAAGCGCGGTGACGCAATCCGCCAGGCCCACGCCAAGGGCCTTGCGGCCACCAAGCAGGCAGCAGCCATCGCCTGGAACGCAAGCCCGGTTAACACGGCGCGATTGCTCTCCGAGGTCTATGCGCAGGTCAAAGACCTCGATTGGTCGCTGGTCGCGACCTCCGGCAACACCAGCAGCTGGGCAAATCGGCTGTGGCCGATGGAGAAGCATTATCAATGGCTCGGTTCGTCGGGCGGGTATGGCGTCGGCTACGGCGCTCCGGCATCGGTCGGCGCCGCGCTCGGCAACCGCGATCTGGGACGCTTCTCGGTTTCGATCCAGTCGGACGGCGACTTGATGTATGCGCCGGGTGTGCTGTGGACTGCGGTGCGGCACAAAATTCCGCTACTCGCGGTCATGCATAACAACCGCGGCTATCACCAGGAAGCGATGCATGTGCTGCGGTTCGCCAATTTCCGCAACCGCGTCGTCAATACCGGCAACGATCTCGCGCCGATCGGCACCAGCATCATGAACCCGGATATTCAGTATCACGATCTGGCGAAATCGATGGGCTGGTGGTCGAAAGGTCCGATCACCGATCCAGCCGATCTGGGGCCGGCGATCAAGGAAGCAGTCAACGTGGTCAAGGAAGGCCAGCCTGCATTCGTCAACGTGCTGACGCAGCCGCGCTGAGGGACATGAGCATGAAGTTTGTACATATACCCACAGCGTTCCTTCTTGTGGCGTTTGCTACCAGCGTTGCCGGACAAGGCGCCGCGCTGGCCGACGGTGACGCGCAAAAGGGCAAGGTCACCTTCGTCAAGTATGGCTGCTGGCAATGCCACGACTATGACGGCCAGGGCTCGATCGCGACCAGCGGCGGGAGGGTTATTGCGCGAACGCAACTGCCGCTCGATGCCTTTATCTCCTTTGTGCGTACCACAAACGGGCAGATGCCGCCGTTTCGGGACCCGGTGATCTCGGACGCCGACCTCACCGATATCTACGCCTATCTGCAATCGCTGCCCGAACCGAAAAAGCCGGCCGACATCCCGCTGTTGAACAACGGTGTGCGTTCGCAATAGCCGGGGGCCTGCATCGCGCCGAGAACGACATGACCGTTAAACGCCAGATGCGGCTCGGCGCCTTCTTCAATCCGACCGGGCATCATGTCGCGTCGTGGCGGCATCCGCGCGCACAGGCCGATGCCGGAATCAATTTCCGGCATTACCTCGAGATCACGCGCACGGCCGAGCGCGGCAAATTCGACATGGTGTTTCTCGCCGATAATCTCGGCGTGCGGCATGCGCACATGGAGGCGCTGAGCCGTTCCGCGCAGTATATCGCCAATTTCGAACCGTTGACGCTGCTCTCGGCTCTCGCCACCCATACCAGCCATATCGGTCTCGTGGCGACCGCCTCGACGAGTTTCAACGAGCCGTTCCATGTCGCGCGCAAATTCGCGTCGCTCGATCATTTGAGCGGCGGGCGGGCCGGCTGGAATCTGGTGACGTCGGGTCAGGAGAACGAAGCGCACAATTTCAATCGCGAGAAGCACTACGAACACGGCGAGCGCTACGATCGTGCCCGTGAGTTCGCCCGCGTCGTGCTCGGACTGTGGGACACCTGGGACGACGACGCCTTCGTCCGCGACAAGGCGACCGGGCAGTTCTTCCACGCCGACAAGCTGCACAACCTCAACCATCGCGGCGAGCATTTCTCGGTCCTCGGCGCGCTGAACATCCCGCGCAGCCCGCAAGGCCATCCGGTCGTCGTTCAGGCCGGAGGGTCGGAGGACATGATCGGCGTCGCCGCAGAGTTCGCCGAAGTGGTCTTTTGCGCGCCGCTGACGCTCGAAGCGGCACGGAGCTTTTACGCCAACATCAAAGGGCGGCTTGCCCAACATGGCCGCACACCCGACCAGATGAAGATCATGCCGGGGCTAAGCTGCGTCATCGGCCGTACCGATGCCGAAGCGCAGGAGAACTATGAATATCTCAACTCGCTCGTGCACCCGATCGTCGCCCGCGAGATTCTCTCAATGTCGCTCGGCAATGTCGACCTGACGCCCTATCCTTTCGACGGGCCGCTGCCGGAAAATCTGCCGCGCTCGAATGCCAGCCAGAGCATTTTTGAGCAGGTCACCGAGATGGCGCGGCGCGAGAAACTGACCATCCGGCAGACTGCCATGCGGGTCGCCGGCGCGCGCGCCAAGGCGGTCATTCGCGGCTCGCCGCAGACGATCGCCGACTATATGGAAGAATGGTTCCACAAGGACGGCTGCGACGGGTTCAACATCATGCCGCCGGTCCTGCCCGGCGGGCTCGACGACTTCGTCGCGCTGGTGATCCCGGAATTGCAGCGGCGCGGACTGTTCCGCACCGAATACGAGGGTGCGACCTTGCGCGAGAACCTCGGCCTCGAGCGTCCCGAGAACCGCCACGCCATCGAAGCGCGGCCGCAGCCGCGCGCCGTGTCGGGAGGTTAACGTGATCAGCGTCAAACGGCTCGGCCATGCGACCCTCACATCGCCCGATATCGAGCGGCAGATCGCCTATTACACCGATGTTATCGGTCTCACGCTGGTCGAGCGCGGCAAGGACCGCGCTTACCTGGCCAGCAGGCTCGGGCTCGAGGCGGTGGCGCTGGAGCCGGGCAGGGGGAATGCGCTGTCGGCGCTGTCCTTCCAGGTCGCGCCGGGAACCGATCTCGGCGACATCGAACGCGGGCTTGCCAAGGACGGCGTGAAGAGTATGCGCGCCAGCGGAATTTCGCCCGGTGTCGCGGATGCAGTCGTCTTCACCGATCCAAAAGGCACTCGAATCGAAATCTTCTCCGACTATGTCTTCGCCAAGGATGACGGCCGCACCGCAGGCATCATGCCGCTGAAGCTCGGTCACGTCGCCTATCGGGTCGACGACGTGCAGAAAATCGTGAAGTTCTATTGCGACGTACTCGGCTTTCGTGTCTCGGACTGGCGCGCCGACGATTTTGCCTTCCTGCGCTGCAATACCGATCACCACACGGTCAATTTCGTCTACGACGCCGAGCCGCAGCTCCATCACATCGCATTCGAGGTCAAGGATTGGGCGGAAATCCAGCGTGCTGCCGAAACGCTGGCCAAGCACGATATCCATTTGGTGTGGGGTCCGGGCAGACATATTATCGGCCATAATATCGCGATCTATCACCGCAACGCCGACAAGGTCCGCGTCGAGTTCTTTTGCGAGATGGACCAGATGCGCGACGAGGCGCTCGGCTATTTCGACCCGCGGCCGTGGCATCAGGACCGGCCGCAATACCCGAAAGTGTGGGGCCCGGAAACGCTGCGCAATTACTGGGGCTATGGGTCAGAACGCATTATTCGCGGCTACCAGACGATCGAATGAAAACACGATCTCGTGAGCGCGGTGCGGGGCAGCCTCATGGCAATTGTGATTGGCGCATCGGGCACGATTTGCCTTAAAGACCCGGCGGTACAGGCGCGGAGAAAGCCGATGACAGCCTTGAAGTGGACGAGTGTCGGCGCACTGTTGTTGATTCCCTTCCTCGGCCTTGCGGCCGGTCTCGCCCGTGCGGAAGAGCCGGCGGTCGTCATTCCGGCTCCGGCGCAGGACATGGCCGCGCCTGCGGACGGCGGTACGCAGACGGTGGTGCTGGCGGGCGGCTGCTTCTGGGGCGTGCAAGGAGTCTTCGAGCACACCAAGGGCGTGACCCAGGCCGTGTCCGGCTATTCCGGCGGCAAAAAGGAAACGGCACACTACCAGATGGTCGGCACCGAACGAACCGGCCACGCCGAGTCGGTTCAAGTCACCTACGATCCGAAGCAGATTTCATACGGCAAGATTTTGCAGATTTATTTTTCCGTCGCGCACAATCCGACGGAGCTGAACTATCAGGGCCCCGACAGTGGCCCTTCGTATCGCTCGGCTATCTTTTTCGCCAGCGACGAGCAGAAGCGGATTGCCGAGGCCTATATCGCCCAGCTCGACCAGGCCCATGTCTTCAAATCGCCGGTCGTCACAAAGCTCGAGCCACTCACCGGATTCTATCCGGCGGAGGATTACCATCAGGATTTCCTGGTGCTGCACCCGACCTATCCGTACATCGTGTTCAACGATCTGCCGAAGGTCGAGAATCTCAAGCGTCTGTTCGCGGATCAGTATCGCGATGCGCCGGTAACGGTGATGGCGTCGAACAAGCCGAGCCAGTAGTTCGCGGCCGAAACATCCAGATTTTGCACTGCAACAATTGCAGCGGCCCGCGCCCCGGTTTCGCGGCGCGGTTTTGTCACATGGTCTCTGGTCATTGACGATGACGTACAGTACCGTGATTTCAGGAACGGGCCAATCAGAAGTCCGCTCTGGAACATGGACGAACGCAAAAGGGGGAGGAAGCCAGATGGCTGTGGCAACGACGGTCGGAGCGCTACCCGACGCTGAACATAGTGCGCAACTTCGGAAAGCGGTGATAGCGTCCACGGTCGGTACCGCAATCGAGTGGTACGACTTCTTCCTCTACGGAACCGCCGCTGGGCTTGTGTTCGGCAAGCTCTACTTTCCCAACCAGGATGCGCTCACGGCGACACTGCTCGCCTTCGGCACCTACTTTATAGGGTTCGTCGGGCGGCCGATCGGCGCGGCGATTTTCGGCCATTACGGCGATCGCATTGGCCGCAAAGCCACGCTGATTGCGACGTTGCTTTGCATGGGGCTCGCGACCTTCGCGATAGCCTTTGTGCCGACGTATTCGTCGATCGGCATCTGGGGCGCGGTCATTCTGACCGCCTTGCGGGCGATCCAAGGCATCGGCGTTGGCGGCGAGTGGGGCGGTTCGGTGCTGCTCGCGATGGAATGGTCGCGCACCCACGGCCAGCGCGGTTTGGTGGCCGCGTGGCCGCAATTCGGCGTGCCCTGCGGGCTGCTTCTGGCGAATCTTGCGATCCTTGCCTTCAGTTCGTGGGCGGGCGCAGATTTCCTGACGTGGGGCTGGCGCGTTCCGTTCGCGCTCTCGATCATCCTGGTCGGCGTCGGCCTGTGGATTCGCCTCGGCATTCTTGAGACGCCGGTGTTCCAACAGCTCTTGGATACCGACAAGATCGAGAAGGCGCCGATCATCGAAGTCCTCAAAAAGCAGCCGAAGGAGATCATTCTCTCGGCGTTGCTGCGGATGTCCGAGCAGGCTCCGTTCTATGTGTTCACTGCCTTCGTCTTCTCGTATGCGGTCGGCACACTGAAGATGGATCGGAACTTCATCCTCACGGCGGTCATGGCGGCGGCATGCGTCTCGTTCTTCACCATTCCGTTGTCAGGCCACATCTCCGATCTGATAGGCCGCAAGAAGATGTATCTGATCGGCGTCCTCACCATGGGCGTGTTCGGTTTCCTCTATTTCGGCATGGTGGATACGGCGGCCCCGGTCTTGGTCTTCATCGCTATCGTGGTTTCGCTTGTCCCACACGACATGCAGTACGGACCGCAGGCGGCGCTGATTGCGGAATCGTTCACGCCGCGCTTGCGCTATAGCGGCGCCTCGCTCGGCTATCAGTTGGCGTCTATTATCGCTGGCGGTCCGGCGCCGCTCATCGCCACTGCGCTGTTTGCCGCCTACCATACTGGCTATGCGGTCGCGATCTACATTGCGGCATGCGCCGTGATCAGCCTGATCTCGGCGTCGATGATGCCCGACTTCACCGGCAAGGATATCTCCGCCGAGTACGACGCCAAATAATCCTGCATTGAACAACCGTTGACGCCGGGGCAACGAAGCCCCGGCGTTATTTATTCGGCGGATCAGATTTGTCTTACAGTACCGCACCGCTTTGTGGATCGATAAGGTGCATGCGGTCCATGTCGGCATAAAGCTGCATCGACTCGCCCGGCCCGGCGGCGCTGTCCGGGTCGACGCGGCCGCAGACCTCCTGGCCGTCGACGGTGAAATATACCATCGTTTCCATGCCCATCGGTTCGACCACGTCGAGGGTGACGGCGAATTCGCAGTTTGGATCGCGGTCGTTGCGACGCGGCTCGGTGATGTGCTCCGGCCGCAGCCCGAAAATTAGGTCCTTGCCGGTCGCGGTTTGGAAACGCGCCGATTGGGCTGCCGGCACCGGCAGGCTGATCTTGTCGGATACGCGCACGCGCAAGCCCACGCCGTTCTGTTCCAGCCGGCAGCGCAAGAAGTTCATTGCCGGCGAGCCGATGAAGCCCGCGACAAAGCGCGTCCTGGGATGATGGTAGAGATCCTGCGGCGTCGCAATCTGCTCGATCACGCCGTTGTTCATGACGACAACACGGTCGGCGAGCGTCATCGCCTCGACCTGATCGTGGGTGACGTAGACCGTGGTAGTTTTCACCATCTGATGCACACGCTTGATCTCCGTGCGCATCTGCACGCGCAGCTTGGCGTCGAGGTTCGACAGTGGCTCGTCGAAAAGGAACACCTTTGGGTTGCGCACGATGGCGCGGCCCATGGCGACGCGCTGGCGCTGACCGCCGGAAAGCGCCTTCGGCTTGCGGTCCAGAAGCTCGGTGATGTCGAGAATGCGCGCGGCATGATCGACGCGCTTCTTGATCTCGGCCTTGGGGAATTTGCGCAGCTTCAGCCCGAACGACATGTTCTCGAACACTGACATGTGCGGGTAAAGCGCGTAATTCTGGAATACCATGGCGATGTCACGGTCCTTCGGCGGTCTGTCATTGACGACTTCGCCGCCGATATAGATGTCGCCCGACGTGACCTCTTCGAGGCCCGCGATCATGCGCAGCGTCGTCGACTTGCCGCAACCCGACGGTCCGACCAGGACGACGAATTCGTTGTCCGGAATATCAAGGCTGATGCTGCGGACGGCCTCCACATCGTCATAGCGCTTGATCACATTACGCAACGCGACTTCAGCCATCGGTATCAGCCCTTGGTGGCGCCCGCGGTCAGCCCCGCGATATAATAGTCCATCAGGAATGCGTAGATCACGAGCGGGGGCGCCGCGGCGAGCAGCGCGCCTGCCATCAGCATTCCCCACTTGTAGACGTCGCCGCGGATCAGACTCGTCACCGTGCCGACGGTGAGGACCTGCTGGTCCGCGGAATAGAGGAACGCCATCGGGTAGACGAACGCCGCCCAGGATACGGTGAAGGCGAAAATCATCGCCGCGATGATGCCGGGCAGCGCTACAGGAATGAAAATCTTGGTGAGCATCTGCATGTGGCCGGCGCCGTCGATGAGCGCCGCCTCGTCGAGCTCCTTAGGGATCGACTGGAAGTAGCCGATCATGATCCAGGTGCAGAACGGTACTGTCAGCGTCGGGTAGACCAGGATCATGCCCCAATAGGAGTTGAGCAGGCCGACCCCCTTGACGATCTGGAACAGCGGAATGAACAGCAGCGTATCGGGAACGAGATAGGTGAGGAAGATTCCCGTCGCCAGGATGCTCGATCCCCAGAATTTCATGCGGCCCAGCGAGAAAGCGGCCAGCACGCTGACGACCATGGTGATCGCGACCACGGCGACGGTCACGATGACGGTATTCTTGAAGAAGGTCAGAAAGTCGGTTTGCGTCAGCAGGATCCTGAACTGATCGAGCGTGACGCCGTCGGCGATGATCCACGGATTGGTCGCCATGCGCGCCACCTCGGCGTCGCTCTTGAGCGCCGTGACGACCATGTAATACGGCGGGATCAGGAAGAAGATCGCGAAAATAACGAGGAATACGTAGGAAGTAATCAGCGCCCAGCGCCGATTGCGGCTGAGGCTTGAGCCGATGCGTAGACTGCGTCCGGCGGGGACGGTGACGGCGGCCGTGCTCATCCGATCTCCCTGCCGCGCTTGCGTACGCCGCGCAAAATCAGGATCGCCGCAAGGCCGAGGATCGGGAACATGAACAACGAGGTTGCGGCGCCGAGCGGCAGGTCGCCGGAACGGATGCCGAGCATGAAGGCATAAGTCGCGAATACGTGCGTCATGTTGCGCGGGCCGCCCGCCGTCATGATCTGAACGATGTCGAAATTGGCGAACGTGACGATAAGCGAGAACAGAACGGTGATGGCGATGATGTTGCGCATCATCGGCAGCGTGATGTGGACGAATTTCTGCCAGGCGCTGGCGCCGTCAATGGATGCGGCTTCATAGAGTTGCTCGGGTACCGATTTGAGCGCGGCCAGATACATGATCAGAAAGAACGGTGCCCCGTACCAGACGTTGACGAGAATGACGGAAAAACGCGCCCAATATGGACTGCTCAACCACGGAATTTGGTCGAAGCCCAGGCTTTCGAGGATGTAGTTGAAGGCGGAGTGGGTCGGATCGAACAGCCACCACCATCCGAGCGACGACAAAGCCAGCGGAATGACCCACGGCACCAGCAGCATGCCGCGCCATTTGCGCTGGCCCTTGGCCGGCAGATTGTTGATGAGATGCGCGGTGATGAGCCCGATAAGCGCTTTGAAGAACACTGCGCTGAGAGCGAAAATGGCGGTCTGCTCCACCACCATCCAGAATGTGTCGCGCGACAGCAGATAACTAAAATTGCCGAGGCCGATGAAGCGGGTCTGCGCCTTGTTCAGCATCGACAGGTAGATCGAATAGAACGCCGGATAAACGATGAGGCAGCCGACGATCAGGATCAGCGGCAGGCACATCAGGAAGGCGATCGAGGAGCGGCGGCGCAGGAACAATCGCAGGTTTGGGCCGGCGGGCGAGCGCGCAGCGGCGCCCTGCAGCGCCGGCGACCATGTCTGGACGGTGTCAGCCATTCCTACGTCGCCTCCGATCAGCCTCGCGGCAGCACGTTGTTATGGCGCATGCCGGCTTGTCGGGCCGGCATGCAGGTGTCGGCAGAGGAACATCGCTCAGGCGCGAAGCGTTCCTTCAAGCTCGTTCTCGGCCCACTTGATCACGTCGTCGATCTTCTCATTGCCCTGTGTGACCTTGGCGACCATGACGGTGTTGATCGCCTGGTTGTAGATTTGGGCGCCGACCTCGGAGCGCGCCGGCGAGCCCGCAATCGAAGTCTGCTCGTCACCGCGCGGCGGGTAGCCGTAGACGGTGCCGACCGGCGGCTCGACTGTTTGCCAGGTGGGAAGATCGTACATGGTTTTGAACGACGGCAGATCGTAGCCGTAGGAGGCTTGTACCAGTTGCGCTATCGATTCCTTCTGGGAGATATAGGTCAGAAGGTCCTTCGCAGCCTGCTTGTTCTTCGAGAACGACCACACGCCGTAGAACTGCGGCAATTGGCCGACGAAGCGGCCTTTCGGACCCTTGGGCATCGGATGGGTCCAGCAATTTGCCGCAACGGTCGGATTGTCGCGCTTGGCGACCGCCCAGGCGCTCGGCGGGTTCATGATGCTGGAACCTTTGCCGGAGATGAGCCAGCGGTTATTGCCGGCATCGTCCCAAGCGTAAACCTCAGGCGGGTTCACCGCCATCAGCTTCTTCATATACTCCAACGCCATCCGGGTTTCGTCGGAATTGACCTTGATATTGTCCTTGGCGTCGACCAGCACCACGCCGAACGAATTATAGAGCGCGCCGACCCAATCCACCGCATCGCTGGTCTGTCCCATCGGCAAGCCGACCGGGAAACCGGCAGCGTGAAGCTTCTGGGCGGACGTGAGATAGGTATCCCAGGTCCAGGTATCGGTCTTGGCCTTGTCCCACTTCGACTCGTCGGCCGGGAACAAGTCGCGTACGTTGATACCGGCGTGCTGCTGATAGAGGTCGAAGCGCGAGCAACAGGGTTTGACCTGGCTGCCGACTGCGGTCGGAATGCCGCGCCAAGTCCCCTTGATCTTGGCGAGATATTCGGCGACCGGGCTGATCGGGCCATATTGCTTGATTAGTCCGCCGACCACGTCATCGAGCGGCTCGAGCACGTTCTGATGAATGCGGATGTTCCAGTCACGGTGCGACATGATGTCGTGACCGGTGCCGGCCTGCGCTTCGGCGGCGGCCGTCAATTTGTCCTTCTCGCCTTGCGAGGTGATGTAATCGATCTTGACCTCGCAACTGTTCTTCGCGCCCCACTCGTTGCAGAGTTTTGTCAGTGCGTTGTTGGCGCCCGGAACCCAATGGTCCCAAACGCCGAGCGACAGCGAGCCGGCGGCGTAGCTGTCTTTGACGAAGGGCGCGGCAATAGCGGCGGCAGAACCGAGCGCGGCGCTTTTGAGAAGGCTGCGGCGGCTCGGGCGAGATTGCGTCGACAGGCGATCGGTCATCATGTCCTCCCAAGGGTTCGCCGAAATTATTGCTCTTATGATCGGCGGATTGGAGAACATACCCTCATCGCGACAGGCCGGCTAGAGCAGCTTTAGTTCAATTCAGAGCATCGCCTGCGTCTTTGTGTCGGGCCACAATTGCGGACTTTTTCGCCTTCGCGACGCGCTTCGGTCGCAGCTCTGAAAACGGCGCCCGACAAGTGTCTAAGTGTCTGAAATAGCATAAAATAACCTGTCTATAACCCCAGTACGTGCGGTAGCCAGAGCGAAATCGCCGGGAGGTAGGTGACAAGCAGCAGCACGACCAGCATGACGCCGTAGAACGGCCAGATCTTGCGCATTACCTCCTCGATCGTGGTCTTTCCCACTGCACAGCCCACAAACAGAATTGCGCCGACTGGCGGATGGCACAGTCCGATGCCGAGATTAAGCATCATGATGATGCCAAAGTGCACCGGATTGACGCCGAAATTCATCATCACCGGCAAAAGGATCGGCGTGCAAATCAAGATCGACGGGGCCATGTCGAGCAGGCAGCCGAGCACGAGCAGCATCACGTTGACGAGAAGCAGGATGACGTATTTGTCGCTGGAGATGGTCAGAAAGAATGCGGTTATCTTTGCCGGCATTTGCGTGAGCGCCATCACGTAGCCGACGCTGGACGCGCAGGCGATGAGTGTCAGCACCATCGCGACTGTCCGTAACGTGCGATGCACGAGTTCCGGCAGATCGCGCCAGCGATAATCGCGGTAGATGAACATCGTCACCAGGAACGCCCATACGCAGGCGACCGCGCCGGCCTCGATCGCCGTAAACACGCCGCCAAGAATGCCGCCAAGAATTATCAGGAGCGTAATCAGGCCCCACAGAGCGTCGATCGAGATCTTGATCGCGTCACGGAGCGGAACAGTTTGTCCACGCGGATGTCCATCGCGATAAGCGATGACGAGGCAAAGCACGATCAGCGAGAAACCGAGCAGCAGGCCCGGCATGACGCCGGCCATGAACAGGCTGATGATCGAAATGGTACCGCCGGTGGCGAGCGAGTAGATCACCGCATTGTGGCTCGGCGGCACCAGCAGAGCCTGCACCGAAGCGGTGATCGTCACGTTGGTGGCGAACACGCGGGGAAATCCGCTTTTCTCCATCTGCGGGATCATGACCGAACCGATGGCGGACGTGTCGGCTACCGCGGAGCCGGAGATGCCGCTGAGAAATGTCGTCGCCAGGACATTGACCACCGACAGGCCGCCGCGCACGCGCGTGAAGCCGACCAGCACGTCGGCAAATGCTACGAGGCGGCGCGCCATGCCACCCTCGGCCATGATTGCGCCTGCGAGCACGAAGAACGGAATGGTCAGCATGGCGACCTTGCTGACACCGTCCGAAATCTTGAGCATCACCGCTTCGAGTGGAATACCGATCCACAGCGCGCTCGCGATCGCCGCGAGCGCGAGCGAATAGGCGATCGGTACGCCGATTGCGAAGCAGAAGAACATCGTTGTCAGAAGGACGGCCACATCCATTGGACGGTCTCGCGTGGCCTAGTCGGAGGTTTCGGGAAGGGCTGACTGCGCATCGGCAGGCATGCCCAATATCGCGCGCTCGATGACGAATAGCAGGAGAATTGCGCCGCCGATGGGAATCGGCAGATAGGTGACTCCGACCGACAGCGACGGGAAATCCGGAATCGTGTTGTACCAGGTGACCCCGACCAGTTTTCGGCCGTAGATCGCCATGAAGATCGCCATTGCCGCGACAAGAAGCTCGGCCAGATATTCGGCCGCGACGCGCAACGGTGCAGGCAGCATCAGAACGAAAAACGAGACATTCATGTGCAGACGACGCCGGTAGCAGGCCGCCGCGCCGATGAATGTCAGGACGATCATCAGAAGTATCGCGGTCGGCTCGGGCCACGACGCCGCGCTATTGAGAACGTAGCGGGTGAACACCGCCCAGGGCATGACCGCAGAAATCAAGACCAGCGCGACGCCGGCAATAAATATGCAGGCGAGATAGAGCGCATCCATCAGCTTGCGATAGAGATGCGCCATCGGCTGATGATTCTACTGGACCGCCTGCACGCGCTTGATCATGTCGGCGAAGCGGGGGCCATATTTGTCCCACACCGGCTTAACGGCGTCCTGGAACGGCTTCTTGTCCGCCACGTCGATGATCTCGTTACCGGCGGACTTGGCCTTTTCCAGCGCCGCCATCTCGTACTTGTTCCAGAACTCGCGTTCCTCGGCCTGAGCCTCGCGGCCAAGTTTTTTCAAAAGCGCCTGATCGTCCTTGCCCAGCGTGTCCCAGGTCTTGCGCGAGAATACGAGGATCTCGGGTACGATCAGATGCTGGCTCAGCGTGTAATATTTGGCGACAGTATAGTGGTTGTCGAACACATAGCTCGGCAGGTTGTTTTCGGCGCCGTCGACCACTCCGGTTTGCAGCGCGCTGAACACCTGATCGTAGCCCATCGCGACACCATTGCCGCCGAGTGCGTTCATCATATCGACGAACATCGGATTGCCGATGACGCGGATCTTCAGTCCCTTCAGATCGGCGATGCCGCGGATCGGCTTCTTGGTGTCGTAGAGATTGCGTGCGCCGGCATCCATCCAGCATAGGGCAACCAGACCGGCCTTGTCGTTGTTCGTCACCTTGTCGAGCAGTTCCGTTCCGATATCGCCGTCGATGACCTTCTGCATGTGTGCGGTATTGCGGAACAGGAACGGCAGGTTGAACACGTTGAGGTCGTCGATGACCGGACCGATGGCGCCGACCGAAACGCGCGCGATCTGAATAGCCCCGACCTGGGCCTGCTCGATGGCCTCTTTCTCGCCGCCGAGCTGCATCGCCGCGTACATCTGCACGCTGAGCCGGCCCTGCGTCGCCGATTCGAGCTTTTTACCCATGCTTTCGACCGCGGCTACGGTCGGATAGCCCTCGGGGTGCACGTCGGAAGCCTTGAATGCGACCTTCTGCTGCGCGGCCGCGATGCGACCGAAATCTCCTGCCAGTCCGGCTGCAGTCGTGCCGGCGGTGAAACGAATGAATGTGCGGCGATCCATGGCTTATCCTCCCGTCGCGTTTCCCCGGATATCAAGGCGCTGTCGAGCGTTGAACGGAGTGCCCGCGCGTGCTAGTTATCAGGTCATACGATGACCAGATAAGCAACAGGTGTCAAGTTTGACCGCTAGAGCTTCGCCGCAACAACCGCCGACTTTTCGGCCGCTAGCGGCGACACGGGGCTTGACCGAGCAACTGGTCGCCCGCGTCTCCGCAGACATCACCGCGGGTCGGCTGCCGCCCGGTTCGAGACTGCCCACGGAAAAGGAAATGATGACAGCAACCGGGGTCAGCCGCACCGTGGTGCGCGAGGCGGTAGCGTGTCTTCGCGCCGACGGTCTCGTAGTTGTACGCCACGGTGTCGGCGCGTTCGTCGCCAAGCATGTGCTCCGGCCGTTCCGGATCGAAGTCGACGAACTGGATTCGCTTCGCGAAGCGCTGGAGATCATGGAATTGCGAGCCGGAGTCGAAATCGAGGCGGCGGGCCTGGCGGCAGAGCGCCACGACAGCACGCATTTGAAAAAAATCGCGGAGGCTTATCGGTGGATCGAAGACGCGATCGGGCGGGGTGAGTCTGCGGTCGATGAGGACTTTTCATTTCACTGCAGCATCGCCGATGCCACGGGTAATGCCCAGTTCAAACGGTTTCTGGAATATCTCGGGCGCTTCATCATTCCGCGACAAAGTATCCGCAAGAGCCGCGTCGAAGGGCAGCGCGCTTATCTCAAATGCATCCAGGATGAACACATGGAAATCCTTGACGCCATACGCGCCGGTGCAGCGAGCACGGCGCGGGCGGCGATGCGGCATCACCTTGTCGACAGCCGGAAGCGCTATGAGAAGCTCGCGGCGGAAATTGGCAGCGCGCCGGCAGGGTAGGGGGCGATCATGCGGACTGTTTTAGTGACGGGCGCGGCCGGTGGGATCGGCACGCGACTGCGCATGCTGCTGGACGGCGTCTACCAGCGCATCATCTGGAGCGATATTCGCAAACCCGACGATCTGGCGGGCCACCATGACTTTGCGCAAGCCGATCTGGCCGATCTGGCGCAGGTTGAGAAACTCGTCGACGGCGTCGACGGTGTAGTCCATCTCGGCGGCGAGTCGATCGAGCAATCGTGGGAGCGCATCCTGCGCGCCAATATCATCGGCTGCTACAACCTGTTCGAGGCGGCGCGACGCAAAAAGGTTCAGCGCGTCGTATTCGCGTCATCGAACCATGCGGTTGGCTTCTATCCGCGGCAGCGCAGGATCGGCACCGACGAGCCAGTGCGCCCGGATTCCCGCTACGGCGTCAGCAAGGCGTTCGGCGAAGCGCTCGGCGCGCTCTACGCCTACAAGCACGGTTTGCGGGTGACGTGCATCAGGATCGGCAACTTCGCCGATGCGCCGGCCGACCTGCGCCGGCTGGCGATCTGGATCGGCCCGGAGGACCTGGTGCAGCTCGTCCGCATCGGTCTCGATCATCCGGACCTGCACTACGAGATTTTCTTCGGCGCCTCGCATAACGAGCGGAGCTGGTGGGACAACGAGGCGGCCTATCGCTACGGGTACCGTCCCAGCGGATGCGGCGAAGATTTTGCCGCCGAGGCCTTAGCCGCGCAGAAGATGCTTGCGCCCGATCAAATCGGCGATTGGTATCAGGGCGGGCCGTTTTGCAGCGACGAATACGATAGCGACGGCGGCCCGTTTGCTGTCTAACGCACCCGAAAGACGAGCTTGCCGCGGAAATGCCGCGACTGGCTGAGGCGATGAGCTTCGGCGGCTTGCGATAATTTGTAGAGCTTCACTTCCGGCGGCCGGATCGCGCCGGCCACGAATAGTTCAGCAACACGCTCCATGGCCTTGCGTGATCGCGGTACCGGCGGACGAAGCGCCGTAACGTCGGTGCGATCGGGCTTAGGCGCCTCGGCCCCGGAGGCGATGAACGCAGCGCGGCCGCCGGGCTTGAGCACCAGGAATGATTTCTTCGCCACATCGCCGCCGACAGTGTCGAACACGGCATCGCAGCTGCCGATCGCCTTGGTGAAATCCTGGGCGTTGTAGTCGATGACCTGATCGGCGCCGAGGCCGTGCACATAATCGATGTTCGCGGCGCTCGTCGTCGTGATCACCCGCGCGCCGAGATGTTTCGCAAACTGGATGGCAAAACCGGCAACGCCGCCGGCGCCACCCTGGATCAGGATCGTCTCGCCGCGTTGAAGTTTCAGCGTGTCCTCGACGGAATTGACTGCAGTGAGCCCCGTGAGCGCAAGAGCGGCGGCATTGATATGAGAAAGCACATCGGGCTTTTTCGCGATGATGGCGGTATTGATGGCGATCTTTTCGCAATAGGTGCCCTCTTTGCCGGCTGCGATCACGCCAAACACCGCATCACCGATCTTGAGGTCGACTCCAGTGCCCACGGCACCAATCACGCCGGAAAAGTCACGGCCCGGAATCTGGGGAAATTTGACGTTCGCATGCCGGCCATATTCGCCGCCGCGAAACTTCCAGTCGGCGGCGTTGACGCTTGCAGCATGAACGTCGACGACGACCTCACCGTCCGCTGCGACAGGGTCCGGCAGGTCGCCGTAATGCAGCACTTCCGGGCCGCCGAATTGATCGATAAATGCAGCTTTCATCCCTTGAGCCTCGCCTCGCGCACGCTTCTGATTTTACTTGGACGCGAAGGTCAGCCTAGCCACTGATACGGCGGGAGGCCAGTTCTATTTGGCGGATGGTATCAGGCTCGGTAAATGTGCTCACCGTGGTCAATCATGTCTTTCGGCTTAAGCATGGCAGCATCTGGCTTCAGCCGGCGAGCGATCAAAATCTCTCGATCAAGAACATCAATAACATCAATTCGGACATTCGATTTTTTGTCGGCCAACAAAAAGAGGCTCCGACGTCGAAGTCGGAGCCTCCGTCTTGGTGATGGCTTATCCGGCGCTTGTGATCCCGGGGAAGAGGCATCTTCTCAAGGCTCGATAAGACCACCCGCGCCGAGATGGAGCCGCCAGTTTACGATGCAACAGCCATGCCACGTTGCCGCGTCGTTCATGTTTGACGAACGCAATGTCACTCGCCTGCGCGGCATTGCCGCAGGCCGGCACAGCAATCATTTTCATTTGCCGTCTGCGTTGGCGGCGATCACTTCGACCTCGACTTTGAACTCTGGCCTGGTGAAACCTGAAACGATCATCAAAGTGGAAGCCGGTGGAGGATTTGCCACGTAGCGGTCGCGGACTGCCATATAGCCGCTCATGTAAGCCCGGTCGGTGACATAGGCGTTGATCCGGACGATATCGGCAAACGACATTCCGGCCTCGGCGAGACAAGCTCCGATCGCCTCAAGGCATAGAATGGTCTGGGCCTCTGCGTCCTCGGGAATTTTGTCGTCCGCTGAAATGCCGAGTTGCCCCGAACACACCAGCCAGCGCGCCCCAGCCGGAGCTTCGACCGCGTGGCTGTAGCGCGCAAACGGCGCGCGAATTCGCTTCGGCACCAGATGGCGAAGAAGACTCATCGGATGGAGTCGACGGAACTCATGGCGCGGCGGAGCGCCGTCGACGCCAGCCGGCAGCATTCGCTGTAAAGCGGCGACAAGCGAAATTCTTCCGTGCGCGGGTAAGGTACTTCGATCGGAAGGTCAGCCGTGACCTGGCCGGGCCTGTGTCCCATGACCACGATCCTGCTCGACAAATAGACAGACTCGTAAACGCTGTGGGTGACGAATATGACCGTCAATTTCTGGCGCGTAAACAGTTGCAGAAGCTCGTCGTTGAGTTTCGTCCGGGTAATCTCATCAAGCGCGGCAAATGGTTCGTCCATCAGCAGGATCTTCGGCCTGGTCACCAGCGCGCGCGCAATCGATACGCGCATTTTCATGCCGCCGGACAGTTGCCGCGGATAGGAATCGCCAAATCCGGAAAGCCCGACCAGCTCCAGGGCCTCGTCGACGCGTTCACACGCGTCCCGCTTGTTCACGCCAGCAAGCAGCAGCGGCAGAGATACGTTGTCGGCTGCGGTCCGCCACGGCAGCAGCGTCGGCTCCTGGAAGACGAAACCCAGTGAAGGCTCCGGCTCGCCGTCGGCGCTGTAGGCGGACTGCGGCCAATCGATGGTGCCCGACGAGGGTGACGCAAGGCCTGCAATCACCTTGAGCAGCGTCGATTTTCCGCAGCCCGAAGGTCCGAGCAGGCTGACGAACTCTCCGGGAGAAATCGCCAGGTCGACGCCGGCGAGCGCCATCGTGCCGTTGGCAAAAGTCTTGGAGATGCCGTCCAGCCGAAGCAACGGCCTTACCGGCGGAGCGGACGCCGCTTGCTTGATTGAGACGGGCTCCGTCATGGCAATGATGGGAACGACTGCGGCCATGTTGCTATTCAATGCGTCTGCGGCGTGAAACTTCGCATCTTGCCCGGGTTGAGCAAACCCATCGGGTCGACTTCGTGCTTGAATCCGAGCTGGTCGGCATCGACGCGTTTGTACCGGCTGCCGTCCTCGAGCGTCACGACATGCGGATTGGCGATCATCACGCCGCATGCCTCGAACGCCGCCATGATTTCGTAGAGCCGTTCCGGCGAGCGATAACGAACGACTGGAATGCCGCTCGCCGTCATGTAGCCGTTGAGACGGATGAACTCGAGATGCTGGCGAACTTCGTCGCCGAATTGATCGCTGAGCCGCGCCGCCGCGTCGGCAATCCGGTCGTGCGGGTAGAGGCATTGCAGGTAGGTAACGCCGCGATCGTTCTTGAGCATCTGCAATGTGGTGTGGTTCCAGGTGTGTTCATAGAGCGGCGTCTTGGCGAGCACGTCCTCGCTCGGAGCCTTGTAGGTGATCTTGCCGCCGGTCGCGGCGAGCAGCGTCTCGAAGCTTTCCAGCGACATCTCGCCGATCATGCCGAGCAGCAGGCTTTTGCCGTCGGGACAGTATGAACGAAACGCCGCGAAGTGCTGCGGCAGCGGCCATTGGATCGGCGACAACAGCTTCTTGACGATGCCGTCGGCCATCGCGATGGTCTGGCCGAACCGCACTGCCTCGATGAGATCGTCGAAAGCGACAATCACGTCGACCCACGCCTGCGCTGGAGCCAGCGGCATTTCGAGAACGGTGATGATCCCGGTAGTGCCGTAGGCGCGGCTGATTTTCTGTGCCGCATCACCTCGTAATTCGATGGTGCGCGGGGTGCGTTCGAGCGTCACGATTCGCGCCGCCACGATGTTGCCAGGCTCGCGCATGCCGCCGAACGTCACGCTTCCCACGCCACCGCTGCCGCCGGCGACAAAGCCGCCGATTTGCGCCGACCGCTTGGTCGAGGGGTGCATGCGCAGTTCGAAGCCGTTGGGCCGGGTCGTAGCATCAATGTCGAACAGTTTGACGCCGGCTTCGACCCGGACGAGACCGGGCTTCTGCCATTCGATGCGGTTGAGCAGCGCCATGTCGAGCACGACGCCGCCCTCCAGCGGTACGCATTGCCCGTAATTGCCGGTCGCGCCGCCGCGAACCGTCAGAGGAATGCCATACTTCGCGCAAGCCTTGGCAACGCGCACGACTTCGGTCTCATCCCGGGGCGTGACGACCACGTCGGCGAGCTTGTCCTTGAGCGACTCGTAAAGGATCGGGCTGTACCAGAAATAGTCGCGTGATCGCCGCCGCCGGTCGATGAGATCGGTAGTCGCGTTTATTCCGGACATGTCAGCGAGGAACTCATCCAGCCGGTAGCGGCCGGTCTGCTCCGCGCTCGCCAAGGCGGCCGTCTGGGGCATGACGCTCAATCTCCGCTCACTCTGCCGCTACGGCGACCGGCGCGCCGGCATTGCGCGGCGCGAAGGTTTCGGCCTCGCCGTGGTCGTCCAGAAGCTTCTTCAGCCGTCGCCGCATCATCATTCCGGGGCGGTCGGACGGCATGTGCGCTTCGATGCGCCGCGCCATATCGACCGACGTATCGGGGTCGGTCGATTCGATAATGTCCTTGTCTTCGCGCGTGATCTGATAGTCCCAGTCGATTAGTTCCTTGGCCGAGCAGTCCGCTTCCGTGTCGTTGCGGTACAACCACTGCACAACCTGTATGTGATCGTCATCGATCGGCGTTGCCGAGTTGAAAATGATGTGACGAAGTCCGGACGGATATTCGATGTCGAGCTTGCGGCAGAACGGCATGTACCACTTGTTGCGCATGTGGCGCCTGGTCGTCGGTTCGGTGGTCCCGGCAATCCGATATTGCATTGGCGGATTGGCGATCGTGATGATCGTCTCGGCCTCAAAGCCGTAATCGGTCTCCTTGATTTCGTATTTTTCCGGCTTCGGCTGGCTGAGTTGGCCGAACGTGCCCTTATGGACGAAGGAAAAGTGGGCATTGTCGAACGAGTTCTCCATCAGCCGCAGCGCCGAGGTATTCCAGACCTCGTAGAACTGCGGAATGCGACGATAAGCCGGATCGGTCTCCTCGCTGGCGTCGAGGATCGGCGCGAGCGGTTCGTCGAGCGCGACCCAGGCGTAGCCATAGCGCGCCTCGCAGTAATAGGCTGGCGTGGCGTAGCTTGCGAGTTCCGGCTGGGCCGGAAGCTGCGGCACCTCGACCACTTTGCCGGTCCGATCGTACGTCCAGCCGTGATAGCCGCAGACCAGCCGGCCGTCCTTGCACCAGCCTTTGGACAGCTTGGCGGTGCGATGGCAGCAGCGGTCTTTCAAAGCCGCGGGTTTGCCGTCGGCGGCGAGGAACAGCACGATATCTTCGCCTAAAAGCCGAAACGGCTTGGGACCGCCGGCAAGGTCTTCGAGCGGAATCACCGCGTACCAAAATCGGCGCAAAACCTCCTGTTTCGATGTCAGCACGTCATCCTCCGAATAGTTTCGTCGCCCGCATTCTCAATGTTCTCTCTCGACGGCACTGTCGTGCCAGGAACCAAGCGCGAGTTTCGACACGCCGACCACGACCATGAACAGCGCCACGCCGGCGATCGTGATTAGAAACAAGGCTGCGAACATCCGCGGAATATCGAGCTGATAGCCGGACTGCAGGATCTGGTAGGCGAGGCCAGTGTTGCGGCCGCCGGTGCCGGCGACGAATTCCGCGACAACCGCGCCGATCAAGGCGAGGCCGCTGGAAATTCTCAAGCCGGCGAAGAAGTAGGGCAGGGCGCTCGGAATCCGCAGATACACCAGGCTCTGCAAACGTGAGGCGCGGTTGATGGCAAACAGGTCTTGATGTCCGGCATCGATGCTGCGCAACCCGACGGTGGTATTCGAAATCACCGGAAAAATCGCGATGATCGTGGCGCAGATGATCAGGGCAGTCTGCGTGTTTTTCACAAGGATGATGATGAGCGGCGCGATGGCGACGATCGGAGTGACCTGAAGAATGACCGCATAGGGAAAAAAGCTGCGCTCCACGATCGGGCTTTGCACGAACGTGAATGCGATCGCCGTGCCGATGACGATCGAAAGCGCCAATGCGATGAATGTGACGCGCAATGTCACCCAAAGCGAGTGCAAGAGCGCGGGCGCGTTGAGAACGAACGTCTTGGCGATCAGGCTCGGCGCCGGGATCAGATAGGAGGGGATGTGAAAGGCCCAGCAGCACGCCTCCCAGCCGGCCAGAAACAGAACGCCGACAGCCAGCGGCGGAAGAACATCGGCGATCCTCTTGCCGCTTGCCGAAAGGGTCATTGCGTTGGCCGCGCCGTTCGATGGTCAGTTTCTGACGTCAGGCCGCGAGTTTGCAACCTGATTGTCACCACATGACCTTGAGGTCCTTCACGAATTGCGTCGTGAAGGCTTTGGTCCAATCGGTGTCCTTCGGCAACAAGCCGTTGCTCGCCATCAAATCGTAGTCGGCTTTCCAGCGCGCCTCGGTCATGATGCCGATTCCCATCGTCTTGGCGTCGCCGCCGTCGACGATGTGCAATTCGTTCATGCGCTTGATGCCGAATGCAATCTGGGCATCGGTCATGTTCGGATTATCCGCCTTTATCAGCGCGTTGGCGGCGGAGGGGTCGCCCTCAAGGTAGTTCTTCCAGCCTTCGAGCGACGCTTTGACGAAACGGCGCGCAACGTCGGGATGTTCGCTGACGAATTTGGTCGTGGTGACCATGGTGGTGCCGTAGGGCGGATAACCATAGTCGGCGAACAGATAGAAATTCACCGGGACGTTCTTCTGCAAGGCCTGAAACGGTTCCGACGACGGATATGACTGCTGCGCGATATTGTCGTCGGCGAAGAACGGTTGCAGGTTGAACGTGTAAGCCTGGGTCTGATCGTCGGTATAGCCGAATTTCTGCTTTAGCCACGGCCACCATGACGTGCGCCCGGAGGTGGCGATGAGGATGGTCTTGCCTTTCAGGTCGCCCAAATCCTTGACGTCGGCATGGGTCATCATGCCCTGGAGGTCCTTCTGAAACGACGTGGCAATGGTGGTGACCGGCAGACCCTTCGATACGCCGTTCAGAACTTGAAAGTCGTAGCCCATGATTACGTCGGCTTCGCCGCCGAGCAGAAGCTGCATGCCGTTGACCTGCGGGCCGCCCATCTTGATCGTGACGTCGAGATTTTCCTTGTCATAAAGGCCCGTCGCCTTGGCCTGATAGAAGCCGCCGTGCTCCGCTTGCGCGTACCAGCTCGTGAGAAACGTGACCTTGTCGGCGGCGTGCGCCGATTCGGCCGCAAACAGGGCGGCCGCCGCGGCGGTCATGCAACCAAAACGCAATCGAGACATGGCATGTCCTATCTATGCTGTGTGTGACAATCGCACGCGTTATCCGGCGCAGGCGTGCGAGTCCTCTTGACAGTACTGTGCGCGAATTGAATGATAACAAAAGCATCAAAATTCGTTCTGAGCGATGCCTTTAAGGCACCATTGGCCAAGCTTTATGCAGGCCGATTAAGGCGCAGGCAGGCGCCATCAATGCTCCATTCGCGGCTTCTCAAATATCTCGACGAGGTCTCCCGATTGGGATCGATCCGCAAGGCGGCGGGCCGGCTCAATGTTGCCTCGTCGGCGATCAACCGCCAGATTTTGGCTCTGGAAAACGAGCTTGGCGCGCCGATCTTCGAGCGTATGCCGCGTCGCCTGCGATTGACCGCGACAGGGGAAGTATTGATCGCTCATGTGCGCGACACCCTGAAGGGACATCAGCGAGTCGAAGCCCAGATTGAAGCGCTGAAGGGCCTCGCCCGCGGTGAAGTCACCATCGCCACAATGAACGGGCTCGCCGCCGGTCCATTGCCACGCTTTTTGAGCAGTATTTTGGACCAGCATCCGCGCGTTCATCTGCGGGTGAAAGTACTTCCGTTCGATCAAATGACCAACGCCGTCCTGACCGGCGAAGCCGATCTGGCACTGACCTATAATCCGCCGAACAGCCCGGGCTTGCGGGTCGTGGCCAGCCACGACCTCGCCATTGGCGCCGTGGTGTCGCCGAAGCATCCGCTCAACAAGCGCCAGTCGCTGCGGCTGGCCGACTGCGCCGAGTTTCCAATGGCGGTCGCCGACGCGTCGATGACGATCCGTCCCGCCGTCGACCTTGCCTTCACCCATGCCAATATTCCGCTGCATCCGACCATCGAAACGAATTCGATCGAATTCATGAAACGGATTGCCCGCAGCGGTCAGGCGATCACTTTCCTCAACGCGGTCGACGTCGCCGAAGACGTTGAAGCCGGCGATATTCGATATTTGCCGCTGGACGAGCTCGCGGGCCATCCCATTGCACTCAAGCTACTGGTTCGTGCCCGCGGCGGCCTCGACACCTTCCCGAGCTTGGTGGTCGAGGAACTGCGCAAAGCGATGCCGAAGCTGGAGCCTATCGAATAGCGTTGCTTGGCACGACGCTTGCGTGAAATCCGAGCAAAGGAGACGAGCGTGCCGGGACGAGCGTTTTTCTGGGCTGAGTTGCGCAGCAACGACTTCAGGGATTTGGACCCTGAAAAGACGATTACGATTTTGCCGGTGGCCGCCACCGAGCAGCACGGCCCGCATCTGCCGGTCATGACCGATACCGCGATCGCCGATGGCATGATCGCTCGGCTGAAGGATCGCCTGCCGCCCGAACTGAGCGTTCTTGTGCTGCCGGTCCAGGCCGTCGGAAAATCGAACGAGCATCTGTTGTCGCCGGGAACGTTGAGTCTTTCGGCCGAGACGCTTCAGAATGTGCTCATCGAAATCGGGGAAGGGGTGTACCGCGCCGGTTTGCGCAAGATAATCCTTGCCAATTCGCACGGCGGCAACGGCTCGGTCTTGACGACGGTCGCCCGCGAGTTGCGCGTTCGCTTCGGCATGCTGGCTGTCGCGACGCATTGGCGCTGGTTCGGCCTGCCTGAGAAAATGTACGATGCCGTGGAGGCGCGGCACGGCATCCATGCCGGCGACATCGAGACGTCGCTGATGCTGTCGTTTCGCCGCGATCTCGTGCACATGGACGAGGCGAAGAATTTTGTCTCTTCCGCAATCGCGATGGAGAAGGAATTCAGCCATCTGGGTCCGACCGGAAGCCACGCATTCGGCTGGATTGCGCAGGACCTCAATGCCGACGGTGCGGTCGGCGATGCCAGCAAGGCCACGGCCGAGAAGGGCAGCAAAACCGCCGACCACCAGATCGATGGCTTCATCGCGCTGCTGCGCGACGTGACGGCGTTTTCACTCAACCGCCTGTACACAACCAATGCCGATCCGGTTCGCTGACATCGTCTGGCCTTCTGGGCGCCGCTTTTGGCTCGCGAATGCGCGTGTGCCCGTCTGCACGATAGCCGGTGTAACAGAGTTGCCGACGCCGGCCGATGCCGAAGGCGTTACCAACGCGGATTTGCTGATAGATACCGGCAAGCTCGCGCGCATCGAGCGGCCTGACGGCGCCCGCGCTGACGGGATCGATCGAGTCGATATCGGTGGCCGGCAAGTCTGGCCGACACTGATCGACATCCACACCCATCTCGACAAGGGCCACACCGTGGAGCGCAGCCCGAACGTCGATGGCACGTTCCTCAACGCTCGGCTTGCCGCCGCCGCGGACCGCCCGAATTGGACCGCGACGGACTTGCGCCGCCGCATGGATTTCGGCCTGCGCTGCGCCTACGGGCACGGCGTGTCGGCGATCCGGAGCCATATCGATACCTATCACGAGACCGCCGAACGAAGCTGGCAGGTCGTGCGCGAGATGCACGACGAGTGGCGGGACAAGATCGATCTTCAGGCCGTGGCATTATGCCCGATCGATTTGCTGGAGGACGAATTCGGCGATCGGGTCGCGGCGATCGTCGCCAAGTCCGGCGGCCTGCTCGGCGGCGTGACACGCGCGTCAATCGGCAATCACGGCAAGCCGCTCGACAATATCGACGTGCTCCTCGACCGTGTCTTTGCACTGGCGACGCGGCACGATCTCGGCATCGATTTGCATGTCGACGAGACGCACGATCCTTTGGCCGCAACGCTGCCGTTTGTCGCTCGTGCCGCGATACGGCACGGCTACAGAGGCCGCGTCGTGTGCGGTCACTGCTGCAGCCTCGCCATGCAATCGGAAAGTGAGGTCGACCGCACGCTCGATCTCGTGGCCGAGGCTGAAATTGCCATCGTGACGCTGCCTACCGTGAATATGTACCTGCAAGACCGCAAGGAAAAGCGCACGCCGCGATGGCGCGGCGTCACCGTCGTCCACGAAATGCAGAGGCGCGGGATTGCGGTAGCCGCGGCGGGCGACAATTGTCGCGACAGTTTTCACGCCTATGGCGATCACGATGTGCTGGACACCTACCGGCAGGCAGTGCGCATCCTGCATCTCGATCATCCGCTGACCGATACGCCTGCATTGGTCAGCGCCGTGCCGGCATCAATGGGTGGATTTTCGGATCACGGCCGGCTCGCCGTCGGCGCGCCGGTCCGGCTCATCGTTTTCAACGCGCGCACCATCAACGAGATCATCAGCCGGCCGCAATCGGATCGGGTTGTCATCGACCGCGGGGCCCGGCTTAGCGCGATCGTACCGGACTATTCCGAGCTTTGGCAGGACGATACGGCCGCTTCGGAACTCACCAGCCATTTCTGAACGTGTATCGAGGCGGCGGCGATGCGCGTTCTGTATATTTACTGCCACCCGCTGCCGGAAAGTTTTCACGCCGCCATACGGGAGCGGGCGTTGAGCGCTTTGGCCGGCGCTGGACACCAGGTCGATCTGCTCGATCTATATGCGGAGAAATTCGACCCCGTGCTGTCGGAAGACGGCCGCCGCCACTATCACGATTTGTCGCGCAACCGCGTCGGACTCGAGGATTACGTGGCGCGGCTGACCTCGGCCGAAGCGCTCATCATGCAATTTCCAACCTGGTGCTTCGGTCTGCCGGCAATGCTCAAGGGTTTTTTCGACCGCATGATCATGCCTGGCGTCGCGTTCGACCTGAGCGATCCGGCGCACGTCAAACCCATGCTGCTGAACCTCAAACGCATTGTCGGCATCGTCACCTACGGCCGGCCACGCTACATGGCGCTATGGATGAGCGATCCGCCGCGCAAGATCGTCAAACGCTACATCCGCTGGTTCACCGGCGGCAAGGCGCGCGTGGATTATTATCCGCTTTATCACATGAATGTCGCGACCGATGCGCAACGCAAGACCTTCATGGACAAGATCGAGCGTGAATTGCGCCGCATCTGATGTTTGTCCCAGTGCTGGCGGATGGGCCTAAAGACGAAATGTCGCGTCGGGTCATCGCCGCGCTCTCGGCCGCACCTCGGCAATGGACCAGGCCAGAGTTTCTCCGCCGCGAAACGCAACGACCTCGTCGCCATCGACCGAGATCGACGGAATGGCGCGGTATGGCTGGCGCTCGAGCACCATGGTTCCTGGATTGGGCTTCATGCCGTAGAATCGAGCTCCGTTCAGCGAAGCAAAGGATTCAAAACGGTCCAGCGCATTTTCCTCGTCGAAAACCTGGACATAGGTTTGCAGGGCGACGGCTCCGCCGAAAATGCCGGCGCAACCGCAGGCCGCTTCTTTCAAGCTCTTTAAGTGCGGCGCGGTGTCGGTCCCGATGAAAAAGCATCTCGATCCGGAGGTTGCAGCTTTGCGGAGCGCCTGGCGGTGGCGTTCGCGCTTGGCAACCGGGAGGCAGTAGAGATGCGGGCGCAGGCCGCCTTGAAACAGCGATGTGCGATTGATGACGAGATGATGCGGCGTGATCGTGCCCGCCACGCGCGGAGCATGGGCGCGGATGATGTCCGCGGTTTCGGCTGTCGTGACGTGTTCGACGACCACCTTCAATCCGGCATGACGTTTGAGAAGCGGAATCAGGCTTTGCTGCATGAACACCGCTTCGCGGTCGAAAATATCGATGGCCGGATCGGTAGCCTCGCCATGAATGAGCACCGGCATGCCGATCTTCTCCATGCGCTCGAACACGCGGGAGATTCCGGCGATATCGGTAACCCCGTGGTGGGCGTTTGTAGTCGCACCGGCCGGATACAGCTTGGCTGCAACCCAAACTCCATCCGCATGGCCCTTCTCGATTTCGTCCGGCGACGTCGTGTCGGTGAGATAGCACGTCATCAGCGGCTGGAAATCGGAGCCGGGCGGCCGGGCGGCGAGGATGCGGTTGCGATAAGCAGCGGCTGCGGCGGCGGTGGTCACCGGCGGCACGAGATTGGGCATGATTATGGCGCGCGCGAACTGGGCCGTGGTGAATGGCAACACCGCCTCGAGCATTGGACCGTCGCGCAGGTGAACGTGCCAATCGTCCGGCCGGCGAATGGTGATGGAGGCAACAGCCGAAACCGCTTTGGGGCGTTCGAACAGCTGATCCATGCTCATGCGGCGGCCTCCTTCAGCGTTTCCCGCGTGAGTGCAACGCCCGCCAAAAAGTCGGCAATTTCAATGCCTCCTCTGGATTATGCCAGTCATTCTCGTTGCGAGCAAAGATCATGGCGATCGGAATGCCTTCGTTGGCGAAAGTCGCGGCATCATGGCCGATGCCGCTCGGGATTCCTCACCCGTCAGGATGTAGTATCCCAGCCACGCCGTGAACTTTTTTCGGGTCGCGCGGTCGACCGGCCCTCAGATCAATTCGGCCGCGATGGCCCTGGAACTGACGACGAAGCCAAAGCACTGTTTCACATTGTAGATCGTTGCCGACATGCAGAAGTCCGGCGATGTTGTTGCCGTGCAGTCTTCGACCAAAAGATAGTCATAGCCGAGGAAATTGGCGCTTTGCAGCGTGCACAGCACGCATTGATCCGCATTGACGCCGGCGAACAGCAGCGTCGTGATGCCGAGATTGCGGAGCACGCTGTCGAGTACGGTGTCCTGGAAGCCGGACATCCGGTATTTCGGCACGTGAATGTCGGCGGGCGCGACGGCAAGTTCGTCGACGATTGCCGCGGCCCAGCTGCCGAATTCAAGCACCCTCGCGCCGTTGGCCGGGAGGGGATCGCCGAGACCGATACCTTCGCCGGTGGGCTTATAGACGTGCAGCAGCGCGGGGCTCAGATTGAGCCTGTCAGGGCGGTTGCCCCAATTAAGCCAGATCACCGGAACGGCAGCCCGCCTCAATAGAGGAAGCAGCCTCGCGAGCGGAGCGATCGGCCGGCGCGCCGGCATGACATCGACGCCGATATGGGCGAGCCAGCCGTTGGGATGGCAAAAGTCATTCTGCATGTCGACCACGATGATCGCGGTCCGTGCGAGGTCGAAGGTCACGACACGGTTCTCGGTTTCAACCGTGACGGGTCGAGCCTTTATCGGAACGCGCACGAGGTTGGCGTGGGTTCCGCTGACGCGCCACTGATTTCCGGGAGCAGAGCCGAGCGGCACCCCGGAATGATTCAGCTCGTCGTTCATTGTGCCGCTCCCAAAACCTTCAAATCCTCGTCATCGAGGTCGACAGGCTGACCGCCGCGGATCAGTTCGGCAAAGCCTTCGTTCGGCGTCATCACTGTTAGAGTGTAAAGCTTGCCGGGGCCGGTATTCTCGATCACGTGCTCGCTGCCGGGCCGCAAAAGCAGGGCATCGCCACGCTTGATCGGCATCGTCTTGCCGTCGCAGCGCGCATTGCCCGACCCCTCGAGCACATAGAAAAACTCGTGGGCACGGGCATGCTCGTTCGGCGGTGTCGCGCCGCCTTTCGTGAAGATCTCGACTACAAAAATGTTCTCGATATCGTCTTTTTCCCGATCGAACAGCAGTACAAAATAATTCGTGTCCGCCGGACCGATACGAAAGGCCTTCGCCGTCGTTGCGTTCTCAAAACTGAACTTGGTCATGACTGTTCATCATCCTTGCGATCCGAGTCGACGACGTTGAGGCTATGTGCCCGTGTTATCTGAAGACCGTTCACGGCGCATCGGCCACATCGAAATTTCAAGTTCGGAGGAATGGATCGCGCAGGCTAGATGCCGGCGGCGATTTCCCGGATCGCCGCGCGCAGCCACACCTGCAAAGCATCGGCATGAGTGCGGCGGTGCCAGAACATGTGCGGCGACACTTGGACGTCGGGAAGCGGCGGCGTCAGCATGCGCACGTTCGACATCGGCAGCAGGCCCTTCACGATGCGGCTCGGCAAGGTTGCTATCAGGTCGGTCGCCGCGACGACAAAAGGAATTCCCGCCGAGTTCGGCAGCACCAGCGCGATGCGCCGGCGCAATCCGCGCGCCGACAAGATAGCGTCGACGACGCTGGTACCGACACCCTCAGCCGACACCTGCACATGCCCGGCATCGACCAGATGCGCGGCTGCCGCATAGGCTTCGATGGATAACGGCTCGCGAAGCGGATTGTCGTTGCCGACCAGCGTCACCAGCCGGTCATTCCAAAGCGGCTCGGCGCGGAGCTCGGCAATTTTGGTCCCGAGAGGCGCGAACGCAATGTCGATCTCGCCGGCAGCAAGCTGGTCGTGGAGATGGGAACAGTCGTTGGCACGCACTTGCAGATCGACGCCCGGCGCCTGCTGCCGCAAATACTGGACCAGCGATGGCAAAAGCTTGGTGTGGTAAAGATCGATGGTGGCGATTTTGATCGTCGCTTTGGCGATCGACGGCTCGAATGCCGCCGGCTGCGTCAAAGTGCGGGAAATGTCGGTCAATGCCCCGTGGATCGGACCGGCGAGCTCCAACGCCCGGGCGGTCGGCTCCATGCTGCGGTCGCGCCGCACGAATAGCTGATCGTCGAACATGAAGCGCAGGCGATTAAGTGCCTTGCTCACGGCCGGCTGACTGAGCCCGTTGCGTTCCGCTGCCCGGGTGACGTTGCGCTCGGCCATCAGCGCGTCGAATACGACGAGGAGATTGAGGTCGACTGTGCGTAAATTCCGTTCGGCTATGACATCCATATTGCTTTGTCATTTCCCTGGCGGCGCTTGTTTCGGCATCATTGCGCCTGTCGTCGAGGCGATTTTGCGGGCCTGCGTTCGTAGGCCGGAATTCTCGGAGCCGGTGCAAGCGCCGGTTCGCCAACCCACGTCCACTCCGTGGACCAGAGGCTGTTGCATTCTATGAGCACGCTCAATGGCTTGTCTCCTGACCTTGGAGTTCTAGCCGAAATGCGCTTTCGCATCATGCCCGCGAGGCATGGCGGCTGGGCCTACTATCACAAAGCAAAATACATGCCGGCAAAATACCTGGCGCGGATGTCCGGGCGCCTCAAAGCGAGACCGGCCCAAATATGACGGGCGACAGCGAAACGCCACTCCTCGAAGCGCGCGGTATTGTCAAGCGTTTCGGTTCGCTTGTCGCCAACGATATTGCTCAATTCAGCGTCCACAGCGGCGAAGTCCTAGCGCTCCTCGGCGAGAACGGTGCCGGCAAGAGTACGCTGGCCAAGATCCTCTACGGCTACTACGCGCCCGATGGCGGCGAGATCAGGATGAACGGCGAGCCGGTGAAGCTCTTGTCGCCGCGCGATGCCCGCGCTCTCGGCATCGGCATGGTCTTTCAAAATTTTACGCTCATTCCGGCGCTGAGCGTGTTCGACAATGTGGCGTTGTTTCAGAAGGACCTGCCGGCCGTGGTGCCGCGCGCCGAGATACTCGAACGCATGCGCCATTATGCCGACCGCTTCCGTCTCGCGGTCGATCCTTGGATGCCGGCGCGTCAGCTTGCGGTGGGGGATCAGCAGAAGGTCGAAATTCTCAAGCAGCTTCTCGCCGGCGCGCGCGTTCTTATCCTAGACGAGCCCACCAAGGTCCTGGCGCCGCAGGAAAGCGAGGGCTTGTTCAAAACCCTGACGGAATTGCGGAGCGAGGGGCTGGGCATCGTTTTGATCACCCATAAGCTGCGTGAGGTTCTGGCGTGTGCCGACCGCATTGCCGTGCTGCGGCAAGGCCGCGTCGCGGGTGTTGTCGGCCGAAGTGAAACCAACGAGGAAAACTTGCTCGCACTTATGTTCGGCGATGCGCCAATCCAGCCGGCACCGCCGCTGCTACATGCTGCGGGCCGTTACGACAGAGGTATCTGCGCAGTCGAATTAGCCGGTGTATCGACCGCCGGTGGCGGCGGAGAAACCCCGCTCCGCAATATTTCCTTGAAATTGCGTTCCGGTGAGATTGTCGGCGTCGCCGGCGTTTCGGGCAATGGTCAGCGGGAGTTCGGCGACCTCATCCTGGGCTTGCAACACCCGCAGGCAGGAACGAAGCTGCTGTGGGGCGAAGATGCTTCACGATGGTCCGTGGCCAAGGTTCGGGAAAAAGGGGTTGCGGCAATACCCGACGACTCGCTCGCTCTTGCCTGCGTACCAGGAATGACGGTCCGCGAAAATCTCGCACTGGGCACGGGCGCCCGCTACGATTTGGGGCTCGGCGTCGATTGGCAGCGGCTTGACGCCGACATGCAACGGAGCTTTGCCCGGCTGGGATTTCCCCGCCCGAGTTTTGAGGCGCACGCGGCAAATTTGTCGGGCGGCAATTTGCAGCGCATCGTCCTGGCCCGCGAACTGGCCCACGAGCCCAAAATAGTTGTCGCGCTTTATCCAACGCGCGGTCTCGACGCGCGCAGCACATTCGCGGTGCGCACGTTGCTGCGCGACCTGCGCGATCGCGGCGCCGCCGTGCTGTTGATTTCGGAAGATCTCGACGAACTTTTTGACGTCAGCGATCGGCTCCTGGTGCTGTTTCGCGGCGCCGTAGCAGCCGAATTCGAACCGGAAGATTTTCGCACCGACGTCGTAGGCCCGTTCATGGTCGGCGTGACGGAGCAGTCCGATGCAGCGTGACGGCAGCACGTTGTGGGATTGCGCCTCGGCGCGCGCAAAGGCTTTTGCGCTGATCGCGGCGGTCGCGCTCGGCGTCTTTGCAACGTTGCTCATTGCTGCCGGCAAGGATCCGCTTAAGGCCTACCTGGATACCCTTACCTACGTGTTCGGTAACGCTTACGGGTTCTCCGAGCTTCTTGTGCGCATGATACCGCTTATGCTCACCGCGGTTGCCGCAGCAGCGCCGGCCCGCATTGGGTTGATCAATGTCGGTGCCGAGGGCCAGCTTTATATGGGCGCGTGGCTTGCCACAGCGGGCGCGCTCGCGCTGTCCAATCAGCCGGCATTCGTGTTGCTCCCGCTGCTGACCGTGCTCGGCTTCGTCGGCGGCGGCGTGTGGGCGCTTATTGCGGGTGCGCTGCGGGCGCTAAAGCTTGTTAACGAGACGATCTCGACGCTTCTTCTCAACTATATCGCACCGCTCATCGTCAGCTATTCCATTTTCGGGCCGTGGCGCAGTCCGGAGAGTTCGTCCTATCCGCAGTCTCCGGCTTTTGCCGAAGCCGCGCGGCTGCCAACATTCTTTCATTCGCGCGTGCATCTCGGCGTGGTTTTCGCGCTGGTCTGTCTTATCCTCTATTGGCTGGTCATGACGCGCACGCGTTTCGGTCTCGAGATGCGGGCGATCGGCGGCAATCCCGAAGCGGCACGGCGACTGGGCATACCGACAATCCGTTATATTTTGATCGTGATGTTCGCCGCTGGCGGCGCTGCCGGACTCGCCGGAATGGCGGAAGTCGCGGCAATTCAGGGGCGCCTCGTTGCCGAGCTTTCGCCAGGATACGGCTTCATCGGGTTCCTAGTCGCATGGCTGGCCGGGACCAGCGCGAGCGGCATCGTCACAATGTCGTTTCTGTTCGCGCTGATCAGTTCGGTCGGCGATATTCTTCAGATTACCCAGGGCGTGCCCTACGCGGTCGTCAATATTTTGATGGCCGTCATCCTGTTCGTCGTGTTGGGGCGCCGGCCCGTCGGGAGAGCCGCGCGATGAACTCCGCCCTGATTGTCGGCGTCGTCGCGAGCTCGATCATGTCGGGGACTTCGCTGCTTTATGCGACGCTTGGCGAGATCTTCGGCGAGCGCGCCGGTATCGTCAATTTAGGTCTCGAAGGCGTCATGCTGATCGGCGCGGCAGGCGGCTTTGCCGCTACGGCAATGACAGGATCGCCATATCTCGGCATTGCGGCGGCAGCGCTGGCGGGTGCCGCAATCAACTTGATCTTTGCCTATGTCGTGATCGCTCGTCATGCCAATCAACTTGCGGCAGGGCTTAGTTTGATGTTCTTCGGCATCGGTCTGAGCGCGTTGATAGGCCGGCCTTTCGTCGGCACCTTGATCGCGGGTCTGCCGCGCTTGTCTGTTCCGGGCCTCGATCCGGATGGGATTGGCGCGCGGCTCGTGAGCTACGACGCTTTGGTTTATCTTGGCGCCCCGGTCGCGCTGTTTGCCTGGTGGCTTGTGTTCCGCACCCGCTGGGGGCTTGGCTTGCGCACGGTCGGCGAGAGTCCGGCGGCAGCCTTCGCGGCCGGCCTCAATCCGCAACGGCTCCAGTATCAGGCTTTGACGCTTGCCGGCGCGCTCGGCGGCGTCGCCGGGGCGCACATCTCGGTTGCGTTGACGCTGACCTGGGCCGAGGGGATGACTGCCGGGCGCGGCTTTATTGCTATCGCGCTGGTGATTTTTGCCAAATGGAATCCGTTGTGGGCCATCGCCGGCGCGCTTTTGTTCGGCGGCGCCGAGGGCTTGCAGTTGCAGCTTCAAGCGGCGGGCGCCGATGTCTCGCCTTTCATCATGAACATGACGCCGTACCTGCTCACCTTGCTGGTGCTCATTGCATGGGGATGGAGCCGCGGGTCGGCGGCTCCGGCGGCGCTGGGTCGCAACTTTGTCGGGGTGGAGTAGCAGCTTCAAATGAATTCGCGTCGGTGCCGGGCCGCCGCACAATCAGAGGAGAGAACGATGATACGAAGCATGATTGCAGCGGTTGCGGGAGCGATGCTCCTGGCACTGCTGGCGGTGGGCCCGGCCGCCGCCCAAGACAAGCCCCCACTCATCGTCGGGGCGATCTACGTCGGCAGCGTGAACGACTACGGCTACAACCGGTCGATGAAGGACGGCCTCGAAGAGATGAAGAAAAACATTCCCGGTCTCAAGCTGATCGAGGCCGAGAACGTACCGGAGACCGCCGAGTCCGAGCGCGTCATGGAAGGGATGATCCAGCAGGGAGCGAAACTCATTTTCGCTACCAGCTTTGGCCATCAGCAGTTCGCGTTCAATCTCGCGAAAACGCATCCGGACGTCTACTTCGAGCACGCCGGCGGCTGGATGCAGGCGCCGAATTTCGGCAACTTCTTCGGCGCAACGCAGGCCGCCTGGTACCCGATGGGCGTGGCAGCCGGGAAGATGACGAAGACCAACACGCTTGGCTTTGTCGTCGGCGTGCCCATCGGCTACGCAATCGGCAACGTCAACGCCTTCGAGATGGGTGCGCATTCGGTCAATCCAAAGGTGGAGACACGCGTCGTCGTAACTGGCGGCTGGTCTGACAAAGCGAAGGAGGCTGCCGCCGCGAATGCGTTGATCGATCAGGGCGCCGACGTCGTGACAATGCACGTCGATTCACCGGCAACCATCATCCAGGCGGCGGAAAGCCACGGCAAATATTCGATCGGATTCCAGTCCATCGAAGCCCGGCAGCTTGCCCCGAAAGGCTGGCTGACAGGCCTTGGCTTCACCTGGGGGCCGTTCATGACCGACACCGCGAAAAGCGTGATTGCGGGAACGTTCAAGCCCGCCATGGTCCGTGAGGGTCTCGGTCAGATGATGGCCATTGCACCGTTCGGGCCTTCGGTGCCGGGCGATGTGGAAAAGCTCGTCACCGCTTCGGCCGATAAGGTCGAAAAGGGCTTCAATCCGTTCACCGGACCCGTCACCGACAATACCGGTGCCGTCAAGATCGCTGCCGGTGAGTCATGGGGCGGCGACAAGATGGGTAATTTCGACTGGTATGTCGAAGGCGTGATCGGCAAGGCCAAATAGCTCCGCCGATACGCGCCTGCATTAGTCGTTCAACTGTGAAGCAACACCGGCGCCCGCATGTCGCGAGTGCCGGTGAGGGTGAAAGTGTCGCTGAGGAGATGCCAATGCTGGAGATCAACATTCCCGAGGTGGTTGCCGAGGTGACCGCAATCTTCCAGAGCTATGAGCGCGCTCTGGTCGCCAACGACGTCAAGGCGCTAGATGCACTGTTCTGGAATAATCCCAACACGCTGCGGTACGGCATAGCCGAGAATCTCTACGGTTACGCAGCGATCGCCTCTTTTCGCAATAGCCGCGCGCCGATCGATCTGACGCGGCACTTGAAGAACACGGTGATCGTCACCTACGGGCGGGATTTCGCCACCGCCAATACCGAATTCCAGCGCGTCGGGTCGAGCGTCACGGGACGGCAGAGTCACGTCTGGGTTCGGACCGAGGACGGCTGGCGCATCGCCGCGGCCCACGTCAGTTTGATGCCCGCGCCTGCGCGGGACGCCAAGCGCGACGTTGCCAACGCGGCAACGCATGCATTCGGGACGTCATAGCGCGAACCGCGTAGCGGTCCCGCGATCAGTGGCGCTAAACGATAAACGGCAATTCGCCGATGCTGGCGATTTCATGCTCGGGACCAAGCGCCCGGCAGCGGTCCGCCTCGCCGTACCCGTAGGACGCCCAGCACGACGTTAGCCCTGCGCTCTTGGCGAAAAGAATATCGGTCTCGGTGTCGCCGACGATCAACATCTGCGCGCGTTGCAGTTCGGCATATCTGGGCAGGATATGATCCACCACGATGGCCGGATCCGGCTTCTTCGGCAGCCCCGGCTCATCGCCGAATATCAAATCCACGAATTCGCCCAACCCGCTTTCATCAAGTGACCGGCGGATTGCAGCAATGCCCTTGTTGCTGACGACGAGACATTTGATACCGCTGGAGTGAAGTTGCTCCATCGTTTTCCAGGCGCCCGCAAAAGGCTTCAAGAATGGCGCACTTTCGTCGAGGTAAAGTGTTCTGTAGGTTCGCACGAGCTCGTTGATCGCATTCCGATCAGCCCGCAATTTCCCATCCAGCGTCAGAAACGTATCCTGCAATGTAATGCCGGTTTTTACGGTGGCCATCACCGGCTCGCGCGCAGGGATCGGCCGGTTCTCCTCCTCGAAGGCGCGCTGGATGCAATGAACGATCGCGGGACGCGTGTCGAACAGCGTGCCGTCATAATCGAAGACGATGGCCTTGAATGCGCTCATTTGCGCCGGCGCGTCGCCGTCAGTGCCCCGCCATGTGCTTGCCGATGGTCGATCGATCGGTCTCGCCGACCGGTGCCACATAATTGATCGTACCGCCGGACATCACGGCGACTCGATCGGCAAGCTCCAATACCTCGTCGAGGTCTTCCGATACCAACAGCACGGCCGCGCCGTTATTGCGCTGTTCCATGATCTGCGAGCGGATTTCCGCAACCGACGCAAAATCGAGACCGAAACAGGGGTTCGCGACGATCAGCACGTCGACGTCGCTCGAGAGTTCGCGCGCCAGCACCGCTCGTTGCACATTGCCGCCGGACAGATCCGATATCGCCGTTTCCGGCGACGGCGTCTTGACGCGATAGCGCGCTATCAGCTCACGGGCTTTCTCGCGCATCGGGCCAGGCGACAGCCACCAGCCGAGCTTCGCCGCTGGCGGCCGATCGAAGGTGCGGAAAGCCATGTTCTCGGCCACAGTCATCTTCGGCACGGTGGCGTTCTTCAGCGGCTCTTCGGGCAGGCCGAAGATCTTGAGGCGGTAGAAGCTGTCGCGGTTTGGTTCAAAAGGGTGCTGCTTGATGATGATCCGGCCGTCGCTGAGCGGACGCTGTCCGGCCAGCACCTCGACCAGCTCCGATTGGCCGTTTCCGGAGACCCCGGCTATGCCGACGATTTCGCCCGCGTGCACCTTCAGATTAACCTGATCGAGCGCGCGAAGTCCCTCATCGTCGTCGGCAAAAAGCGCGGCAAGCTCAAGCACCGTATCGCCGGGCGGCTTTGAGTTGCGCACGGCGCGGTCCCGGATTTGGGTATCGCCGATCATCATGCGCGCCATGGCGTCGGTCGTAAGATCCTTGACATCGCCGCCGCCGACCTTGTGACCACGGCGCAGCACAGTCACGCTGTCGCAGAAGCTCAGGACTTCGCGGAACTTATGCGTGATCATGATGACGGTGATCTCTTTCCGCCGCGTCATGCCGCGCAGCAGACCGAGCATCTCGTCGGCTTCGTCGGGCGTGAGCACCGACGTCGGTTCGTCGAGTATCAGAAGACGCTGATCCAGATAGAGCAGCTTCAGGATTTCAAGCTTCTGCTTCTCACCCGCCGCCATGGCCGAGACCGGCACATCGAGCGGCACGCGAAACGGCATCTGGTCGAGAAACGCCTCGAGCGTGCGCATCTCTTTTTTCCAGTCGATGACGGCAGGCGCGTCGGCACGGCTGATGACGAGATTTTCGGCGCCGGTCAGCGACGGCACCAGGGTGAAATGCTGATACACCATGCCGATGCCGAGCGCGCGAGCATCGCGCGGGTTGCGGATCGGCACTTCCACGCCGTCGAGCAGGACTTGGCCTTTGTCCTGCGAATAGAAGCCCATGATGCATTTGACGAGTGTCGACTTGCCCGCACCGTTTTCGCCGAGCAGGGCGTGGACCGTTCCTGGCTCGACTTTGATCGATACGTCACCGAGGGCTACTAGCGGGCCGAATACCTTGGTCATCCCGATCGTTTCGAGCGAAGGGGCGCGCATTGGGGCGGAGGCGCCATTTGTCCCCGTCACGGGAGCGACGCTCATGGCAAGTTCTCCATGAAAGCTTTGGAATTGGAAACCGATCCGAATACGCCGCCCTGCATCTTGACCATCTTGATCGCCGCGAGGTGATTGCCGTGATCGGTTGCGGCGCAGCAATCTTCAAGCAACAGGCACTCGAAGCCGCGATCGTTGGCCTCGCGCATGGTCGTATGCACGCAGACGTCCGTGGTGATGCCGCTCAGCACGATGTTGCGCCAACCCTTGGTCCGCAGCAGCAATTCAAGGTCGGTTGCGCAGAACGAGCCCTTGCCGGGCTTGTCGATGATCGGCTCGCCGGGCTCCGGCTTGAGTTCCGGGATGATGTCCCAGCCCGGTTCGCCGCGCACGAGGATGCGGCCGCAAGGACCGGGATCGCCGATGCCGGCGCCGATCTGGCGCGAGCGCCAGCGCTTGTTCTCCGGCAGATCGGCAAGATCGGGGCGATGACCTTCGCGGGTGTGAATGACGCCGTAACCCTTTTCGCGCATTGCATTGAGGACCGACTTGATGGGCTTGATCGGCGCCTGGGTCAGTGACAGGTCATAGCCCATGGTATCGACGTAGCCACCCTTGCCGCAGAAGTCGGTCTGCATGTCGATGATAATCAGGGTGGTGTTCTGCGGCGTAATATTGCCGTCGAACGGCCACGCATAGGGATCGCCGGGAATGGTCGGCATGAGTTACTCCGCTGCCCGATCAAGTCGTTCGCCATAGCGGCGCGCCGGCGCCGGGAAGCCGCATGATGTACCGTCGACATGCACCACATCGGCTTCCCACGGCAGTCGATAGCGTCCGGCGATCAAATCCTGCATGTAGGTGTAAGGGCAGTCCTGTGCGCCGCCGCGAACTGCGGTGAAGCCGCGGTGGCCGAACTGGTAGATGTTGTTCTCGACCGACCAATGACGGCGCGCCTCGCGCACCAGATCGGGACGAACTTCCGCGGTGATGATCTCGTCAGGCCGCCCGCTTGCGCCGTGCGCGATGATGGTGCCGTCGAAATTGACGATCATGCCTTCACCCATGGAATCGAACGTGCCGTCCGAGCCACACATGCAGACATTGGCGGTGACCATGAGATTGCAGAACGCGTTGGCCTGGTTGGTAAAGCGCCATGCGTCTCTGACCGGGGCGGTATAGCCCGCGGTTCGGATCATGATCTCGGCGCCTTTATAGGCACATTCGCGCGCCATCTCCGGGAACATGCCGTCGTGGCAGATGATGAGCGCGATCCTCGCGCCGTTCGGCCCATCGATCACCGGGATGCCGATATCGCCGGGCTCCCAGGGTTCGACCGGAACCCAGGGGTGCATCTTGCGATAATAGAGCCGGAGCGCGCCGGTATCGTCGATGACGATGCCGGAGTTGAACGGATAGGCGCCAGGGTTGCTTTCCATGATCGAAAAGCAGCCCCAGATATGATTATCCGCGCATGCCTGTTTGAAAGCCGCCACTTCGGGCCCATCCAGCGCGCACATGATGGCCGGATTGGTGTCCATCGAGAGCCCGTGCAGCGCGTATTCCGGAAATACCACGAGGTCCATCGTTGGCATATTGCGACGCGCCTTGCCGACCATGGCGACGATGCGCCGGGTCTGGGCCGCGAGATCGTCAGGCGTTTTGACCGCCGGCAGCTGCAACTGAACCAGCCCCAGGACTACGCCGTTCGGAGTTTTGTTCAGTCCGCCAAGTGCGCTCATGGATGGGTACCCATCGATGCGTGGTTACTCATGAAGCTGTCCTTCCGAGCCAGCGCATCGGCCATCTCACTTGGTGATGCTGAGCTCGCCCGGCACGTCACGTGCTGCACGCTTCGAGCCCGCCGACGCGATCATGATGAACAGCGTGAGGATGTAAGGCGCGGCGTTGAAGAAATAGTAGCCTTGGGTGATGCCGACGGATTGCAGAGAAGGGCCGATGGCCCCGGCGGCGCCGAACAGCAATGCTGCGACGATGCAGCGGATCGGGCTCCAACGGGCGAAGATCACCAGCGCCACGGCCATGAGGCCTTGGCCGGAGGATAAGCCCTGGTTCCACGACCCGGGATAGAACAGCGACAGGAACGCACCGCCGACGCCGGCCAGAAAACCGCCAAAGGTGGTGCACAAAAAGCGCACCAGATCGACCGATACGCCCATCGCTTTCGCCGACGCCGCGCTGTCGCCGGTCATCCGTACGATCAATCCCCATTTGGTGTTGGCGAGTGCCCAAGCCATGGCGATGCCGACGGCGATGCCGACAAGCAACAGAGGATTGATCTGCAAGGCCGAAGCGATTTCAGAATTGCCGGTCCATGCGCCGAGTGAGAACGAGCTGAGTTGCGGCGCCGACGGCTGGATGTAAGGTTTGCCGAAAAAGAACGCGACGCCGGTGCCGAACAGCATCATGGCAATTCCGACCGCGATGTCGTTGACTCGCGGCAGTTTGCAGATATAGCCGTGCATCGCCCCCAACACCGAACCGGAGCAGCCGGCGGCCAGCACGCCAAGCCACGGCGATCCGGTTTGGTATGAGATCGCGTAACCCGTCATGGCGCCGAGCACCAGCGTGCCTTCAAGGCCGAGATTGACGCGGCCGGATTTTTCGGTGAGGCACTCGCCGAGCGCGACGAACATGAAGGGCGTCGAAACGCGCAACGCACCGCCGATCAGCGCCACCAGCACGATCAAGTATGCGCTCTGGCTCATGTCCGATCCGCTGCTCCCCGCACCTGGAAAATCTTGAAACGCCCGTACAGCGTTTCCGACATCAGCAAGACGACGAACGTCATGCCTTGCAAAACGAGGACTGTGGCGTCGGGAAGTCCCATGCGGCGTTCGATCAGGCCGCCGGATGCGACGATGCCGCCGAACAGGATAGCGACCGGGATGATCGCAAGCGGATTATGGCGGGCGAGAAACGACACCAGGATTCCGGTATAGCCGTAGCCGGCGGCAAGCGAAGCATTGGCGCGGCCCTGGATTGCCGCGACCTCGAAGAAGCCGGCGAAGCCGGCGCAGGCACCGGCGATCGCGCAGCAGATGATGATCAGCTTGCCGACGGGAAGGCCCTGTGCAAGCGCGGCGCGAGGATTGCCGCCCGCAACCCGAACGGCGAATCCGAAGGTGGTTCGCGTGAGCAAAATGTACAGCGCGATCGAGAGCACCACGCCCGCAACCAGGCCCCAATGGACGTCAGTGCCCGGAATATTGCCGACCATGTAGGCGTCGCCGATCGGCATCGTCGAAGGCTTATTGGGGTTGGAAAGGTCGCGTAGCGACCCCTCCACGAAAAAGTTCATGATCGCGATGCCGATATAGGTCATCAGCAGCGATGAGATGGTTTCGTTGACGCCGCGGGCGTAGCGAAGATAACCGACGATGCCGATCCAGAAGCCACCGACGAGCATGCCGGTGGAAGCCATGATGCACAGCGTCAACAGGGGATACACGTGGCCGAGGACGAGCGGGATGGCGACAACAGCGGACGCGAAACCGCCGAGCACGAGCGCGCCTTCGCCACCGATGACCACGAGGCCGATGCGCGCGGGCAGCGCCACGCATAGCGCGGTCAGGATCAAAGGCGACGAGCGCTGCAGGGTGTTCTGGAGCGAGAACGCCGTGCCGAAACCGCCGCGCTCGACCAGCTCGAAAAACTCGATGGGAGACTTTCCTAGCGCGAGCAAAAGCAAGGAGAACAGCAGCGCCGTAATACCGAGCGCCAGCAGCGGGATGACGACGTATTCGGCCCCGCGACGAAGGCGGATGGACATATCGCCCCAATGGCTCGAGGCGACGGCCGCCGACGGCAGCGGCTCTGCGATGTCAGCCATGCTCTGATCCCGTACTCCCGAACTTTTAGATCGAGGCTCCGACGATCCGATCCAGCCGAGCGGCGAGCACTGAGCCCACCGGCGCCGCCTTGCCCCCATCGCAAGCGGGGAGGGCAAGGCCGACAAGGCGGATGGAAATCAGGTGATCGAACCTTGGACGCCGTCGAGGAGATAATCCATCTTGTCCAGGAACGGATCGAGATTGTCGTAGGTCTTGCTGATGACGACGTTGCCCTTGTTGTCCTTCAGCGGACCCACATAAATCGGTTTTTTATTCTTGAGGTCGGCGATCGCTGCTGTGGCGGCTTTTTGTGCCGCCTCGCTGGCGCCGGCCCCGAACGGTGTGTTCTGCACCATGTCGGCTTCGTATCCGCCGCTCACCATGTTCGGCAGCGTCTTGCCCCCGGTGAGATCCGTCGCATAACCCTTGTAGATCGTGATCCACTTGTATTCAGCGCCGGTGATGAAGCCTTTGGGCGCGAGCGGCGCCTGCGAGGCATTATGGCCGCAGGTTTTCACGCCGCGCTTTTCGGCGGTCGAAATCACGACTTTCGGACTGTCGACGTGGCACGTGATGACGTCATTGCCGGCGTCGACAAGCGCGTTGGTCGCCTCGGCCTCACGCACCGGTAGCGACCAGTCGCCGGTAAAGATGACCTGGACAGTGGCTTTCGGATTGGTCGATTTGGCGCCGAGCATGAACGAATTGATGTTGCTGAGCACCGATGCAATCGGCTTTGCCGCCACAAATCCGAGTTTGTTGGACGTGGTGGACAGGCCGGCCGCGACACCATCGACGTAATGGGCCTGGTTAAGGTAGCCGAAATAGCTGCCTAAATTCATCGGCAGGGCCGGCGTCCAGAGCGGCGCGGCATGCCGGAATTGGACTTTTGCATACTTCTTGGACAGGTCGATCATAAACGGGGCAAAATAACCGAACGACGTCCCCAGGATGATATTGGCGCCATCGAGGTTGACCATCGACTCCATGGCTTTGGCGCAAGCATCAGTTTCGGGAACGTTTTCCTCTTCCACGACGGTTACGCCCGGGATGGACTTCAAGGCCTTGGCGGCCACCGCATGGGCCTGATTCCAGCCAAAGTCGTCGCGGGGGCCGACATAGACGATGCCGATTGTTGCCCCTGCCGCCTGTGCCATCCGCGCCGCCGAACCGGTTGTCACCAAAGAGACCGCGCTCGCCTTGAGAAACGCGCGCCGGTCGAATGTGAACTGGGACATCTTAGCCATCTCCTCCGCCTCTGATTATGCCGCTCCGCCAAGACCAGACCGTTTGCAAGCATCATGCCAGCGCCATGCCCTGGCGGCCTGTTACTTGCTTCGTTCCAAAGGCGAAGAAATGTCTGAGGAGCGGGCGATAATGCTGGATGTTATCGATCTCACCGGCCTTGGATCGGGCGAGGTGGGGGCAATGCAGCGGATCGCGTCAGAGCTCGGGCGCGCATGCCGCGACGTGGGCTTTTTCTACATCCGCAATCACGGCGTGCCGGCCGAACTCCTTTCCGGCATATTCACCTGCTCGCAGGCATTCTTCGCGACGCCTACGGCCGCCAAGGACGAGTTTTCGATCAAGCGCTCGAGACACAATCGCGGTTACGTCGGGATGGCTACCGAGAGCCTCAATCTGGTCCATGCCGATCTCAAAGAGGCGTTCAATATCGGTCTGGATCTGGCCGATTCCGATCCTGAAGTCGTTGCCGGCAAACCGTATCGCGGGGTCAATTTATGGCCAAAAACTCCGAACTTTCGTGAAACTGCGCTAGCCTATTTCAATGCTGCGTGGCGGCTTGGGGTTGACTTGCATCGCGCCGTCGCCGCCGATTTGGGGCTCCCGGACGGCTTTTTCGCCGACAAATTCGATCGCCCGATGGCGACGTTGCGGCTGTTGCATTATCCGCCTCGAGCAGCCGATCAACGCGATGCTCCCGGCGCCGGCGAACACACCGATTATGGAAGTTTGACAATACTGCTCACCGACCCTGTCGCCGGGCTCGAAGTGCGTCGTCGGGACGGCACCTGGATCAAGGCTCCGTATGTGCCCGGGACTTTCGTCTGCAATATTGGCGACTGTCTGATGCGATGGAGCAACGACACCTACGTGTCGACGCCTCATCGTGTCAGTAGTCCTCCCGGACGCGACCGTTATTCGGTCGCGTTCTTTCTCGATCCCAATCCTGAAGCCCTGATCGAATGTCTGCCGGGCTGCAGCGCGCCGGGACAAGCGCCGAAATATCCGGCTATTCTCGCCGCGGATTACTTGACGCAGCGGCTGGTCGCAACCTACGGCACGAGTTAGGCCTAGGGCGCAAAGCGGCGCGCCAGTTCGCGGAGGGCGGGCGCTTTAGGCATGACGGCCGACTTGATCCTTCGCAATGCCTGCATTGGCGGCCTTGCGCCGCGCACTGTCGACATCGTCATTGCCGGCGGGCGCATTGCCGACATTGGACCGGACATCGAGGGCAATGCAGCGGAGGAGGACATCGGCGGCCGGCTGGTTTGCGCCGGTTTTGTCGATACCCATATTCATCTCGACAAATCCTGCATTCTCGATCGTTGCACTTCACAGCAGGGAACGCTGGCGGAAGCGATCAGCGAAGTCGCGGCCGCCAAGCGCGCGTTCAGCGAAGACGATGTCTACCAGCGTGCACGGCGCACGTTGGAAAAGTCGATCCTGCAAGGGACGATGCGCATGCGCACCCATGTCGAGGTCGATCCGCGAATAGGCCTCAAGGGCTTTCACGCCATCCGTCGGCTCAAGCAGGATTACGCCTGGGCCATCGATATCGAGATTTGTGTCTTTCCCCAGGAAGGATTGCTCAACGACCCGGGCACCGAGGAATTGCTGATCGAAGCTTGCGAACACGGAGCGGACCTCATCGGCGGCTGTCCTTATACCGATAGCGATCCGCACGGGCAGATACAGCGTATCTTTGCGCTGGCGCGCCGGTTCGACTGCGATATCGACTTCCATCTTGATTTCGACCTCGATCCATCGCGCATGGACCTCGAAGAGGTCTGTCGCCAGACCACGGCCGCCGGCTGGGGCGGACGCGTCACGATCGGCCATGTTACCAAGTTATCGGCGCTCGATCCCGCACGGCTCGCCGCGGTAGCCGGGCAGCTTGTCGATGCCGGCGTTGCCGTGACGGTGCTGCCGGCGACCGATCTTTATCTCATGGGACGAGATCGCCCTCGCGATGTGCCGCGCGGCGTCTCGCCGGCGCATCGCCTGCTCGATCACGGCGTCGTATGCTCCATCGCCACCAACAACGTGCTCAATCCGTTCACCCCTTTCGGCGACTGCTCGCTGGTCAGGATGGCAAACCTCTACGCAAATGTCGCGCAAATAGGCCGGCCATCGGAATTAGCTGCGTGCTTCGACATGGTGACCACGTTGCCGGCGAAACTTATGAATCTGAAAAACTACGGCATCGCCTTTGGCAACCCGGCCGACCTCGTTGTCCTCGACTGTGAGAGTAGGGCAGGTGCCACCGCAGAGCTCGCGCGTCCGCTGTTCGGGCTGAAAAACGGCCGGCGCAGTTTTGTTTGTCCGCCGCCGCGGCTGCTACCCGTCTCCTGAGAGCCGTCAGAAGCAGGACCCGTTGGGCTCGAAGTGCTTGGCGATGGCGCTTTCGAGCAAAGGCAGCGCCGCGGCAACCGACGACTTGTCGGGCATGGCGTGACGTATGCGGCTCATGACCTCGGTGCGCGCTCCGGCGGCATCGACACCGGTCACCGATCCATCCTTGACGACGGTACGACCGCCGACGATCAGCTCGCGGACATGCCGCGCAGTTGCCCGCGTCAGCGCCAGCACCAGCGGATCGATATCCAGACGCAAGCGATCGTCGTCGATCGCCGCCCAGTCGAGTAACAGCATATCCGCCGGTTCTCCCGGCTGGACCGTGCCGCCGTCATCGATATTTGTGACGGAGAAGCGGCCGTGGGCGAAGGCGGCTCGCAACAGATCCTCGCGGTTGACCGTGACTTGAAAGCCATTGCCGACGTGCAGAAGGTGACCGAGCCGTAGCTCCCGCAGGGCATCGTCGTCATCGTCAAGCGCGCTGCCATCGATTCCGAGAGCGATGCGGCATCCTGCCGCGATCATGCGCGGCATCGGAGCGATGCCGGAACGCAGATTGAGGTTCGAACTGGTGTTTACGACGATGGTCACGCCGCGTTCCGCCAGCAATTCGAGTTCGTCCGGACGCGCCCAGACACAATGAGCGAGCGTCAGACGCGGCGACAATAAGCCGAGAGCATCGAGATGTTTGACGATGCCTGCGGGGTGTGTCGCATCGGCCCATGCCCGTTGGTAACGTGTCTCCAGCAGATGCATATGGATTCTACGGCCTGAGCTTCGCGAGGCGTCCGCGATCGCCGCGAGCAATGTATCGCTGCACCACTGCACGCCATTGGGCCCGAATTGGACGTCGAACATCGGGCCCGCCGCGGCCGTCGCAACGTCGTCCACGAGTGCAATAAAATCTTTCGGCGGCAAAGGCTTGCGCTGCACAATGGCTTCGATCTCGGCGCGCGCTGCGGCCGGAAGTGCCGCCAGAAGGGGCTCGGACGGGCCGTAAACCAGCGGGTTGCGGTCGCGCATCGAGACGGCGAAGCCGACACGCAAGCCGACATCGCGGGCGGCGCGCGCGATGGCTGCGGCTTCGGTCGGCAGATCGGTCAGGCCCTGCGGGCGGGTCAAGTGCATCATGACAACGCCGACTCCGCCCAGAGCAGAACGCGACAGCGCTACGATTGCGGCCAGATATGGGTCAACGGCCGGAATCAAAGCTTGATATTGCAGCCATGTTTCCAACGGCTTGCCGCTGGCACCAAGCGAACTCGTGCGCACCGCGCGGCCGTGATCGTGTGCGTTGACGAGCGCCGGCAGAACAAACAGAGGCTCCGCAGCGGCGCCGGAGATTTCGCCAACTGCGTGGATGCGCCCGTCCTCAATCTGAATTTGACGTTCCGCTGCAACCGGCCGATCGGGGGCCTCGATCAGATGGACGCAATGGATGGTGCGCATGACTGCCTATGTCGTGGAGGAGGGCTCCGCAGCGCCCCACACACCAACGTGCAGCGCGGCGGCCTCGTCTTCGAGCAAGGGACCGACGACCTCGATGTGTCGTTGGCCGGCCGCGAATACGGTGCGGCAGGGCAAGTCGAGGGTAGGATTCTCCGCGTGGCTGCCCGTCATTTCCCTCAAGCGGCGTTCGGTCAATCCGAACACCACCCGACCGATGCCTGTCCAGTAAATTGCGCCGGCACACATCGCGCACGGTTCGGCCGATGTGTAAAGCGTGTGACCGGCCAGGACATCGGGCGCAAATTGCTTTGACGCCATCGTCGCCAGCAGCCGTTCGGCGTGAGCCGTCATGTCCCGATCCGGCAGAAAGCCGTTTTCTGCCTCGATCAGAACTTCGCCCGCGGCGCTCACAAGGATGGCGCCAAACGGATGGTTGCCGCGCGCATGAGCACGCCGTGCGACGTCGAATGAACGACGCAGGAAGGTCTCATCGTTACTGGGCCGCATAGTCTGGTCCGCCCGTTTTCAAGCTGTGCCGAATTTATCGACGATTGCCCGGAAAATACGGTCGGGCTTGAAGGGCGTCATGCAAAACCGGATTCCGGTCGCATCGGCCAGCGCGTTACCCATCGCCGCGGCGACCGGATTATAGGGGCTCTCGCTCATCGATTTGGCGCCGAACGGACCGACCGAATCCGATGTGTCGGCAAACAGTACTTCGGTTCGCGGCACGTCGCCGAATTGGGGCAGATGGTAGTTACGGAAGGTCGGATTAACGACGCGTCCGGTCGCGTCGAACACCATTTCTTCGTAGAGCGTGGCGCCGAGCGATTGTGCGACGCCGCCTTCGATCTGGCCGCGGCACTGCATCGGATTGATGACGCGTCCGGCATCCGCGGCGTGGATGCTGCGCAGGATTTTGATCGCACCAGTGCGTTTGTTCACCGCAATCCGGAAGGCCTGGACGTTGAATGCGACCGAGCGGGGTGTTCCCGTCGACTTTCCGATAGCCAGCAGGCTCACGCCCTTCGCTTGAGCCGCTGAGAAGAGTTCGGCGAGGCTGATGCGGCGGTCGGACCCGGCCGCCGCACCGTCAAGGAGCTGCCATGAGGCTGGTGAGCCGCCGGCATGTTTTGCCGCGAATCCCAGTATTTGATCGCGTAGCGCTTCCGCCGCGAGCTGCGTGGCGCGGCCGGCGACAACCGTGCCCGTGCTGCCGTAGGCTCCGCTATCGTGGCCGCCATTATCGGTGTCGGATTGTTGCACGTTGATGTTGTCCATCGTCGCGCCGAGCACAGTCGCCGCGATCTGACGGTGCACAGTGTTGGTACCGTTACCGAATTCCGCCGTTCCCACGACCAGTTCGAAACTTCCGTCCTCGCGCAAGGCCGCGCGAGTATCGGAAAAGTGTCCGCCGGGCGGGATGGTATCGATCATGCCCAGTGCGGTCCCTTGGCCGACCAGCCAATCGCCCGATGCTGGCGGATCGATACCGCCGCCGCGCTCGATCGCTTCCTTGACCAAAGCGAGGCATTGATCGAGACCGTAGCTGCCATATTGAACATCGTAGCCTTCGTCGGTGCCGGTCGAGATCATCGGGTCGCCGGGACGCACGACGTTGCGCAAACGAAACTCGATCGGATCCATGCCGATTCGACGCGCCAACTCGTCCATCGCCGATTCCACCGCGAAGTTGGTCTGCGGCAAACCGTAACCGCGGAACGCGCCCGCGGGTACGGTGTTCGTGTAAACGACGTAGGCATCGATCTTCTTATTGTCGCACCGATAGACGGCAAAGCATTCGCCGCAAGCGTGGTAGAGAACCAGCCGGCCGTGATTACCGTAGGCGCCGGTGTTGGAGAGAACGTCCATCTGCATGGCTGTCAAACGGCCGTCGCGCCGAGCGCCGGCCTTGATGCGCACACGCATGGGGTGGCGAGTCGTTGCGCCGATGAACTGCTCTTCCCGCGTGAATTCGAGTTTGACTGGCTGCCCGGTCTTGAGCACCGCAAGCGCCACGATGTCCTCGACCAGCATTTCCTGTTTGGCGCCGAAGCCGCCGCCCAAGCGCTCGCAAAACACGCGGACGTTTGCAGGATCGAGGCTGAATATGGCCGAGAGCGCCCGTCGGGTGAGAAACGGCGTTTGCGTGCTTGATCGGATGTTCAAACGGCGCTTCTCGTCGAACCAGCCGATTGCGCAATGCGTCTCCAGATGCGCGTGCTGGACCCGTTGAGTGATGTAAGTCTCTTCGTACACGACATCGGCTTCGGCAAAGCCCCTCTCGACGTCGCCGATATGGCTGTGGACCTCGGCTAGGATATTGCGACGCGGGTTGTCGATGCGGGCCTCCGGACCCTTGTCATGAATGACAGGAGCGCCGGGTCGTACTGCCTCATCCGGGCCCAACACCGACGGCAGCAGTTCGTATTCCACGACGAGCTTACGGCAACCTGCTTCGGCGGCTGCTTCGCTTTCGGCGACGACCGCCGCGACGCGCTGGCCGATGAACCGAACGACATTGTCGAGGACCGCGGTGTCGTCCGGATCGCCACTCTCGTTTTCATGTCTGGCGCTCGAATAGAGTGTCTGCGGCGCATCTTCCCAGGTGAGGACCGCACGTACGCCGGGGACCGACAAGGCATCATGCTTGCCGATGGATTTGATCCGCGCATGCGCATGCGGCGACCGCAGCAATTTAAGATGAAGCAGGTTCGCCGGTGCGACGTCGAGCGTGTAACGTGCGCCGCCGCTAACGACATCCGGGCCGGCGGGTGCCGGCACGCTCCGGCCGCACGCGTGTCCTGCTTCCGCATGTTCGAACGCGTGGACGCCGCGAATAGCGCCTTCGATCGCACCATAACCGGTGCAACGGCAGATGTTACCTTTCAATGCCCAACCGAGATCCTCCCGCTGAGCCTGATTCAGGCTCGCAGCCGTCATCACCATGCCCGGAGTGCAGAACCCGCACTGGAATCCTTGCGCCTGCAGGAAAGCTTGCTGCATCGGATGCAGCTTGCCATCGACGGCGAGGCCCTCAATCGTCGTAATCGCGCGATGCTCGGCGCGATACGCGGGGAAAACACAACTGTGCACCGGGTCGCCATCGACGAGCACGGTGCAAGCGCCGCAATCGCCGGCATCGCATCCCTTCTTGACCCCGAAGAAATTGAGTCCGCGCAGAAAAGTCCGCAGACATTGTCCCGGGCGCGGTTGGGCGGAATAGCTTTTCCCATTCACCACAAACGTCATGGCGAATCCTGGCCGGCGAGCTCACCGCGAATTTCCCTGGCAAATTGCAACGTGACGTGGCGGCGCCATGCCGGCGAACCGTGAATATCATCGTAATAATGATTGTCGGGAATCGCAGCTTCCAGTCTTTCAAGTAAAACCGAGTTCGACGGCACGTCGGGAAACGAAAGACGGACTGGACGGCGCGTGGACGCCGTAACGGTCAGCGTGAAGGCGCCGGTGTCCGGTGCAAACATGCCGATCAGCAACGCCGCCGAGCGCCCGAACGGGCTGAGCGAAATCTGGCGAAAGGCGGTGCGCTGGCACAGCGACGCCAGCGGCAATTCGATAAGACGAAGCAACTCGCCGGGCGCGAGCGCATTGTGTTGCGGGCCCAATACGAAATCCGTGACTGCAATCCGGCGCTCGGTCCCGTCCGCTGCCCAAATCGTGCACGTTCCGTCCAGCGCTGCCGTCAGCGAAATCATCGGCCCGGCTGGCAAAGCCATGCAAAGATTGCCGCCAACCGTCGCCATGTTCCAGATTTTGAATGACGCAAGAAACGATCGGCAGCACTGATTGAACAACGGTGTTGCGATCCACGAGGGCGGGCACGCCACGGCGTCCAATTCGGCGATTTTGCAGGTCGCCGCGATCCGCAAGCCCCGATCGGTGAGTTCGAGCGCCGGCCAGGAAAAATCGACGATATCGATGAGCCTGTTTACGGAGAGCTGCGGCTCGGAATACAGCCACGTACCGCCGGCAAGCCACGCGTCGCCCGGTCGCCATGCCGGCAAGTCCGCGCGCTGACGCGGCCTGGCAATTTCCGTGACGGTGTTAAGGTCCATCGCAAAAGCTTAGGCTATTCAGCTTGTTACAAGCTGACCCATAGGATGCAAAATCAACGCCAATGGTCAGAATGGCAAGGGTTAGTTGGCGGGCTCGCCGGCGGCAATCCAGGAGGCGAGGGTAAGTCGCTCCTTCGGCGTCATGTCGGTAATGTTGCCGGGCGGCATCGCCTGTGAGCGTACGGCGAAAAGTTCGATGAGCCGGGCATGAACGCGGATTTGCTCGTCGCTGTCGAGCATGATGCCTTTCGGCGCAGCCGGAATGCCGTCCCACACCGGCTCGGCCGCATGGCACATGCTGCAACGGGAAAGAATGATATTGGAGACCTGCTTGAATTTAGGCGGTGGCGGCAGTGCGCCGGTGGTCAACACGCGCGGTCCCGCGGCGGACAGCCACGCGATCACAGCCATACCAGCGGCCGCAACGCCCCACGTCCACCACGGACTTCCTTTGCCTTCGTGACGTGAATTGAAGAAGTGCCGGATGACCGGCCCGATGAGAAGCACGATTGCGACGATCAGCCAATTGAACCGGGTCGCGAACATCAGCGGGTAGTGGTTGCTCAGCATCAGAAAGACGACTGGCAGCGTCAGATAGTTGTTATGCACCGAACGCTGTTTGCCGAGCTCGCCCCATGCCGGATCTGGCTCCTTGCCAGCGAGCATCGCATCGACTGTTTTTCTTTGGTAGGGAATGATGATGACGAAAACATTTGCCACCATGATCGTGCCGATCAGTGCGCCGATCTGGGTAAAAGCGCCGAGACCGCTGAAAACGTGAGTGAAGCCATAGGTCAGCGCGACGAGATAGACATAACCGACCAGAGCCAGCGCCACTTCATGCCGCCCGAGCGGCGAGCGGCACAGTCCCTCGTAGACGAGCCACGAGATAACCAGGCTCGAAAATGCAATGCCCGCTGCCTGTACGGCAGTCATATCGAGCACCGACTTGTCGATCAGGAAAATATCCGCGCCGAGATAGTAGACGAGGACAAGCAGCGAGAACCCCGACAGCCAGGTCGTGTAGGCTTCCCACTTGAACCAGGTCAGACTGTCCGGCATCTGCGCCGGCGCGACCAGGTATTTCATCATGTGATAGAAGCCGCCGCCGTGAACCTGCCATTCGTCGCCCTTGACGCCCTTCGGCAGTCCAGGTCGCGCCTTGAGGCTGAGGTCAAGGTGGATGAAATAAAATGAGCTGCCGATCCAGGCGATGCCGGCGACAACATGCAGCCAGCGGAGGATGGCACTCACCCATTCGGTGAGCACAAGCTCCACGGTTTTGGGCTCCTTTAATTGAACCGGCTATGTCAGCATGCCAGACGCGTCGCGATCATATCAAGCACTTCGTCCGTAGGTTCTTGTCGCGGTGCGCAGAGCACGTACCAGACTGTCGGTAAAACGAGCATGCCCGGCACAAGGCCGGGCATGTCGACGATCAGAAGAAATTCAGATCGTTATTACTTGAAGTGATAGGTCGTGCCCACATACGCAGTGCTTTCGATCGATGTTCCAGGCGCTACGAGTGCGAACAGGGGCGCATTATGGTTCGTGCCGAACTTATTGTACCAGTAGCGATAGCCGACATAGGTGTCCCAGATGCCGGGCTTGCTCCAGAAGATCTTGGACGTATCGAAGCTGAGACGGACGTCTTCGAAAACTTCTGTCTTGGTTTCGTTGTTGGTGAACGCGGAGGCGCCCATGGCGAACGGATTAGGCGCCGTGCAGCTGCCGCCAAAACCGACCGCATTACAATTGGCTGCCGAGATGCCGGTGCCCTTCGGGCCGATGACGTTCAGGATATTCACGATATGAGCCGCATCCGCCCACGAGCCGAGAATGCCTCCGAGCGGTATGGAGTTGAATGCCTCCACCCGCCAAGTCCATTCGAACTCGCGATCGCCGCTGAAAGTGCTACCGCCGAAACACGCGCCAGAGGCACCGCCGGAAGCGACGCCGAATCCGGCGGCTGAGCACGCATTGAACTCATTATGGGTGTATTCCTTGTCGGCCATCACGCCGACGAGCATCAGGCCGAGAGGCTTGGGAATTGCCAGGTCGAAGTTCAATCCGAACACGCCGACAGTTGTTTCCTCAGCAAGGAAGTTGTTCTGCGTTCCGGCATTACCGCCAACCTCGAAGCCGATGTCGTTGAACAGGAAGCTTTTGAACATCGTGCTGTGGGTCAGCTCATTCCAGCCGATCGTGCTGCGCGAAAACGCAAAGACTTCTCGAGAACCTTCAGCACCGGGCTGCCCCTGAATCGGGTCCTTGGAGCTGTACTGGTCCATTTCGACGTGGATCAGGTTCGTACCGTATTCCCATACGTCGAAGTGATCGATTTCGCCCGACGCGCGCCAGAACTTATTGCCCGTTCCCGCGATGCCGCCAGCAACGGAGTCGCTGCTGCCGGCGACGCCCGGATCGGTGGCGTCGAAGAACCAGGTAAAGCTCACGGACGTATCGTTCACGAAAAAGAATGGTACCGGCTTTGCGGCGGGCGCCGCCTTAACCGGCATATCCGCCGCGTAAGCGAACCCGCTCGCTGTCCCTACGATCAAGGCGGAGAGTGCAGCGGCTTTTGCGTATGATCTAAATTTTGTGTCGGTCATGATGGCCCCCTGCCATATCGTCGTAGTCAATGTGTTGCGGCCCCGCGAAGTCCCAACGGCCTCCGGTGAGAGGCCATTAATCTTCAGATTCGAGATTACGCAGGCGTTCACGCACGGAAAGCTCGTACTTTGGGCAGATAAATGCCGGTTTGTTGATAAGACTGCGGGTTACGCATCGGTCAGGCGATGATTTCACGGTCCCGCCGAGGCTCAACGGCCGGCGATTCGAACCGAAAAAATCCATCAAAAACTTCGTAAAATCAGGCGTTCGTAAATGATCGAACAGACCGCTGAACATCGATCTGCGCCGGTGACCAACTCGCTCGGATGACTTTGGCTTTGCTGCCTAATTTTTGACTAGCCCGCTTCTGACCAGATTTGAATTCTGGCCAATGTGACAAAAAGGAGACATTTTTCGTGTGTCTGCGAGCGCACTCTGGGGCTGGTCAAGACGGGGTCGTTGTTCGCCGGCTGTTTGTTTAGCCGGCGAGGCGGAGGTCGTGCGGCGAGTCCAGCATTCCAACTCCCGAACCGCTCGCATTTGAGCTTGGCCACGGCGGCGAGATTGTATCGTTGGCGTATCTCGGGGGCTATGGAACGAACCTTGCACAATAAACGGCATATTCCCTGATAGTCCTATGCATGACATTTCCGTACCGAACGTTTCCTCAGGCAAAGAGCCGCTGCTGCGGGCGCTCGGCATCACGAAACGATACGGTACATTTCTGGCTAATGATTCTATCGATCTCGACCTGTACCCGGCCGAAATCCACGCCCTTCTTGGCGAGAACGGCGCCGGGAAGTCGACGCTGGTCAAGATCATGTACGGCCTCATTCAGCCGAGTGCCGGCGAACTGCGATGGATGGGTCAGCGGATTGTCCTTGCCGGCCCCTCTGAAGCACGGTCGCTCGGTATCGGCATGGTGTTCCAGCACTTCTCGCTTTTTGAGAATCTCACCGTCGCGGAAAACGTCGCACTCGGCCTGCCGCCGACTGAATCATTTGCGGCCATTTCCGGTCGGCTGGAAGAAACCGCTCGCGTTTACGGCTTGCCGTTGGATCCCAAGCGGTTGGTCTGGCAACTCTCGGTCGGCGAAAAACAACGCATCGAGATCGTGCGCGCGCTCATGCAAAATCCCAAACTTCTTATTCTCGATGAACCGACCGCCGTGCTCACGCCGCAAGAAGCCGACCAGCTCTTTGTCGTGCTTAATCGATTGCGGGAAGAGGGCCGAATTCTGCTTTACATCAGTCACAAACTCGACGAGGTCAAAAGGCTTTGCGATACCGCCACCATTCTGCGTGGCGGCAAGAAAGTCGCGACCTGTAATCCGCGTCAAGAAACAGCGGCTTCGCTCGCGCGCATGATGGTTGGCGCGGAGATCGGCCAGGTGAAGATGGCGTCCGTCGGCGCTCCGACGGTGCCGCGGCTGGTGATCCGTCAGCTTTCGCTCGAACCGGACAATCTGCACGGCACGCACCTCGAGGATGTATCTCTTGAAGTAAGAGGCGGCGAAATCGTCGGTATTGCGGGCGTCGCCGGTAACGGTCAGGATGAGTTGTTCGCCGCCCTATCCGGAGAACGCCAGGCGCCCAGCGATGGAGCTGTCGTCATCGACGGCGAGGCGGCGGGCCTGCGCGGAGTGACCGAACGTAGGCGTATGGGAGCTGCATTCGTTCCGGAGGAACGTCTCGGCCACGGCACCGCGCCACGAATGAAGTTATCCGAAAATGCTCTGCTCACCGGCCATGCCGCGAGCGGCATGGTCAATCGCGGCTTTGTCGACAAGCCGGCAACACTTGCTGCGGTCGACCGCACGACGAAGAGCTTCGATGTGCGCAAGGCAAAACGCGATCCCGAGGCCGTGAGTCTTTCCGGCGGCAATTTGCAAAAATTCATTGTTGGCCGCGAAATCCTGCGCGAGCCAGGGGTACTGGTGGTCAGTCAGCCGACCTGGGGCGTCGATGCCGGGGCGGCAGCGACCATTCGTCAGGCACTGATCGACCTTGCCGGCCGCGGCACCGCCGTGCTGGTCATCAGCCAGGATCTCGACGAGCTTGCCGAGATTGCCGACCGCATCGCCGTGATGTTCCACGGCCGGCTGTCGGCACCGCTCGGCGCGGCGGACGCAACGCGCGAGATGCTCGGCTTGCTCATGGGCGGCGCCAGCATCGAGCGTGGCGCCGGCACCCAGGAGGTGGGCGATGCAGTTGGTACTTGAAAAGCGCGCGGAGCGCTCTGCGACGATCGCTATTGCCTCGCCGCTTATCGCTATTGCATTGACACTCGTTACGATGGCGGTGCTGTTTGCGATTCTCGGCAAGAATCCGATCACCGCGCTGGGCGTGTATTTCATCGACCCGCTGACCGACCCCTATTCGCTGGGGGAGATTGCCGTCAAAGCGACGCCGCTGGTGATGATCGCTGTCGGCCTGTCGCTCTGTTACATCGCCAATATCTGGAACATCGGCGCGGAAGGCCAGTTCCTGATTGGCGCGGTTTGTGGAAGCTGGCTCGCAGTGCGAACCAACGGTACTGAGGCCGGCTACTGGGTGCTGCCGGGGATGCTGTGCCTCGGCGCGCTCGGCGGAGCGCTCTACGCGATGATTCCCGCGATCTGCAAGGTGCGCTTCGGGGCCAACGAAATCCTCACCAGCCTGATGCTCGTCTATATTGCCTATTACATCATGGACTATCTGGTGCGTGGACCTTGGCGCGATCCTCATGGGCTGAATTTTCCGACCACGGCGCCGTTCGATCCGGTCGCCACGGTGCCAATATTGATCGAAGGTAGCCGCCTGCATGCGGGTACGCTGGCTGCGCTTTTGGTGGTGATGCTGGTCGCGGTCATGCTCGGCCGGACCATCATGGGATTCGAAATACGGCTGGCCGGCGCGGCGCCGAGGGCCGCTCGGTTCTCCGGCTTTAACTCCGATAATCTGGTTCTTTTTACCTTCGCCGTCTCTGGCGCGCTGGCAGGTCTTGCCGGCATCATCGAGGTCGCGGGGCCGATAGGATATCTGCAGCCCGACATCTCGCCGGGTTATGGCTTCACGGCCATCATCGTCGCCTTCCTCGGCCGGCTCAATCCTCTCGGTATCCTGATCGCGGGTCTGTTTCTCGCTCTCACCTTCATCGGCGGCGAAAACGCCGAAATCGCGATCAAAGTGCCGCTCGATCTCACCAAGGTGTTTCAGGGCATCCTGCTGTTCTACGTACTGGCCTGCGATTCCCTGATCGTGTACCGGATCCGCCTGATTGGCGCGTCGAGCAAAGCGGTCGCCGCCAATGTTTGATGCCATCGTTCAGATTTTCGGGCTCATTTTTTCTGTCAACTTTATCCTGACGGTGATCACGGCTTCGACGCCCCTGCTGCTTGCCGCGTCAGGCGAATTGGTCGTGGAACGGGCGGGCGTGCTCAACCTCGGGATCGAAGGCATGATGATCATGGGCGCGGCTTGTGGTTTTGCCGGCGCTTTTGTATCGGATTCCACCATCGTCGGCGCATTCACTGGCGTGGTTGCGGGAGCCGCGATGTCGGCGGTCTTCGCCTTTCTCACGTTGGGTCTGGCCGTCAATCAGGTTGCCGCCGGCCTTGCGCTGACGATCCTCGGCACTGGTCTGTCGGGACTGATCGGGGCGGGGTTCGTTGGGGCCAGGATCGTACCGACGCCGCAGCTTCACCTGCCCGTTTTGACGGATCTGCCTGTTGTCGGACGAATCCTGTTCGGTCAGGACGCGTTCGTCTATTTCTCTTTTGCACTTATCATTGGAATCTGGCTGTTCCTGTACCGCACGCGACTAGGCCTCGTGTTGCGCGCCGTGGGCGACAATCACACCTCGGCTCACGCATTGGGTTATCCGGTGCTCAAAATCCGCATGCTCGCCGTGCTGTTCGGCGGCGGTTGCGCGGGGCTTGCCGGTGCATTCTTGCCGCTCGCTTACACGCCGTTCTTCATTCCGGGCATGACCGCGGGGCGCGGATGGATCGCGCTGGCGCTCGTAGTGTTCGCATCCTGGCGTCCGGGCCGGCTGGTGGCTGGCGCTTACCTGTTTGGCGCGGTGACGTTCCTTCAACTCTCGGTGCAGGGGCTCGGCCTGGGCATTCCACCGCAAGTGATGTCGTCGTTGCCCTATCTTGCAACGGTTGTCGTCTTGGTATTGATTTCACGTACGCGCGGCGCCGCCGGGTCTGCCGCACCTGCATCCCTCGGTGTGGTCTTCGTGCCAGACCGTTGAAGAATCTCCACGAGCGCGCGCGACGGGCGCTTCGCACGTGGCAGCTGAATCGCCCGTCCTTTCTAACCCGGAGTGAAGTCATGAAGAATAGAATAGTCGTAGCCGCGGCCGCGACACTCTTCGCGGTCGCTGCTGCAACTCTCGCCGCGCCTGCCGCCGAGAAATTAAAGGTTGGATTTATCTATCTCGGTCCGGTCGGCGATTTCGGCTGGACCTACCAGCACGAGGTCGGCCGGCAGGGTCTGGTCAAGGCGTTGGGCGACAAGATCGACACCACCTATCTGGAGAACGTCAACGAGGGACCGGACTCCGAACGTTCGATCGAGCAGCTCGCGCGCACCGGCCATAAGCTGATCTTCACTACATCGTTCGGCTACATGGACCCGACCATCAAAGTGGCGAGCAAACATCCGACCGTGGATTTTGAGCACGCCACTGGCTTCAAGCGCGCCGCGAACGTCAGCACCTATTCCGGCCGGTTCTACGAAGGCCGCTACATCCAGGGCATGATCGCCGCCAAGATGTCGAAGACCGGCGTTCTCGGCTACATCGTCTCGTTCCCGATTCCCGAGGTGATCTCCGGCATCAATTCGACGATCCTCGGCGCTCAGACGGTTAATCCGAACATCAAGGTCAAGATCATCTGGGTGAGCACCTGGTTCGATCCGGGCAAGGAAGCCGACGCCGCCAAGGCGCTGGCCGATCAGGGTGCCGACGTGCTGATGCAGCATACCGACTCGCCGGCCGCCATGCAGATTGCCTCGCAACGCGGCCTGCTGGCTTTCGGTCAAGACTCCGACATGATCAAGTTCGGACCGAAGAGCCAGCTTACCGCTATTATCGACAACTGGGCGCCGTACTACATTCAGCGCACTAATGACGTGCTCAACGGCAGCTGGAAGTCCACCGACACCTGGGGAGGGTTGAAATCAACGCTGGTGGAGATGGCGCCTTACACCAACATGCCGGACGACGTGAAAAAGATGGCCATGGACACCGAAGCGGCGATCAAGGCCGGTACGCTGCATCCGTTCAAGTGCCCGATCACGGATCAGGACGGCAACACGGTGCCATGCAAAGGCGGCGACCATCTCGACGATGGTCAAATCCTGAGCATGAACTTCTATGTCAAAGGCATCGACGAGAAGATTCCGGGGAAGTGACCAGCTCGTCGTGGATATCGTTGCGTGCGGAGGAGCCGTGGTTTGTCTACGGTTCGCTCCGCCCGCATTGATATCGTTGATTTAGTTACGCGCGTTGGAGGAATGGTCAGCGCCTGCGCGGTGATGAGTCCGAAAGGCGTTTGGTTGCTGCGTCGGGACTTCGTTATAATAGCGAGGCGAGGTGCCCCAGCCTGGCGCCGCCTGTTCATACGAGAAGTCGTAGGGCGACAAAGTCTGCGGATAGGCTGACGCGCCCTGCGCGGATGCCGGTACCTGCATAGCGGCAAGACCGCCGCTGACCACAACCGCCGCGAGGAGAAGCTTCGTTTGCATTGTCGTACTCCATGTTCGTTGCGGGAGCGCCGCGGTCCGCGCACGCGCCCTTTGCCCCGGCCGTGATCGCTAGCTATGGCTGCTCGGAGAAAATGCCAGAGGCGAGATCAAAAAAGATGGTGGCCATTACGCAAAGTTCAATCGTGCATTGCGAACTCACTGTGAATTGAACGCGTAAAAAAAATGCTTTGCTTAGAAAATAGCCGGGCCGAAGGCGCCGCCAAAATTTTACTCTGCCGGGTATCATCAAGGTGACTTGTTATACCGAATTGCGGGAGCGCCGCGGTCTCTGCCGCCACGCTACTTCAGCATCAACTCCATGACATCGCTGAGTCGTTTCTCGCGATTCGCTTTGCAATAATCGATGACGCTCCGGATGTTGTATTTTACACGAGGCAGATTGATGCCGCGTTTTTTTGCCGAACCGTTGTACCAGCCGCTATACCATGCGAGTAGCGCATCCGCTTCGTCGGCGGATGTGTCGGCAAGATGCCCGCAGGTGAGTTGCCGAACGTCGAGGTTGCCATTGGCGTCGGCATATTTCGCCAGCGACACCGTCGGTACTTGCGGCACTTGCGGAATCTGCGGCGATGATTGCTGGTCGTCCGATGACGGTGTTGCTACAGGTGCATTGGGACATTGCGTGTCGAGCGTACTCGCCACGTCGAGGCCACGAACCGTCGCACCGGGTCGCCAAACGCTGCCTTGCTGAATGCTGAATCCCCGGTCCGAAACAAGTGTGTTCCTCAGTGCCGTCCATGAGCCGTCGCCGGTTTTCGCGAAAGCTTCGCATGGAAGCTTGGTTTGCGCTTGAGCGCCGACACCCTGCAGCGCTATGGCGAAGAATTGCAGAGCGATTGCCAAAGCAAGACGGCGCCACATTGCGGATCTCCCAATACGAACTCTTGAAGCGCTGATCTTCGGGTTGTCCCAGAACCGATCGGCACAATCAATCGCGGCCAACCAAGTCAGTGCGGAGATTGCAGCCTGCGGGCTGCAGCCGAGTGACGAAATATGAGATCGCCCAAATCGAGGCCGGGAATCGCACCGTTCTCAACGATCCAGCGACCGCCGACCATAACGCGATCGGCGCGATGCGCCCCGCAAAGAACGAGCGCAGCGAGCGGATCCCCGTTCCCGGAGAAGCGGAGTTCGTCGAGTTTGAACAGGGCCAGATCGGCCATCTTGCCGGCGGCAATTTCGCCGATGTCCGTTCGTCCGGTGCAGGCCGCCGATCCTTTTGTCGCCCACCGAAGCGCATCCTTATGGCTAACCTTTGCCACCCCATAGCGGCTGCGCTGAAGCAGAAAAGCAGCGCGCACCTCTTGCATCAGATTCGAGCCATCGTTTGATGCCGAGCCGTCGACGCCAATTCCGATCTGCATGCCGGCCTCTTCCATGGCGCAGACCGGACACGTGCCCGACGCGAGCGTCTGGTTGCTGCATGCGCAATGGGCGACGGTCGTCCCGGCATGGGCGAGCCGCTTGATCTCGTCGGCGTTGAAATGGATACCGTGCGCGAGCCACACCCGATCGTTGAGCCAGCCGCAGTCCTCCAGATAATCGAGCGGGCGGCAATTGTAGAGCTGCTGGCAAAACCGGTTCTCGTCCTCGGCTTCGGCAAGATGAGTATGCATGCGCACGTTCAGCCGTCCGGCCAGGTCCGCAGTCGACCGCATGAGCGACGTCGTCACCGAGAAAGGCGAACACGGCGCAAGCGCGATCTGGACTGTCGCTCCTTCGCCGGCATCGTGATAGCGCGCCACCACACGCTCGCTATCGGCAAGGATTGTGTCCTCGTCCTGCACGACGCTGTCCGGCGGCAGTCCGCCGTCGCGTTGCGACAGATTCATCGATCCGCGCGTCAGTAACACGCGCAAGCCGAGCCGTTTCGCGGCTGCCACTTCGATATCGATGGAGTCTTCGAGGCCGGCGGGAAAAACATAGTGGTGATCCGTCGTCGTCGTGCATCCGGAGATGAGCAGTTCGGCCATCGCCAGCGTCATGCCCAGATCGAGCGCCTCCGGCGTCAAGCGCGCCCAGATCGGATAGAGCGCTTGCAGCCATGGAAACAATTCCCGGTCGAGCGCGGCGGGCACGGCCCGGGTGAGGGTTTGATAGAAATGATGATGGGTGTTGATCAAACCTGGCAGGACGACATGTTGCCCGGCATCGAACGTTTTGAGATTGGATGTCGCCGGATTGCGCCCCGCCGACACCAGTTCCACGATCCGGCCGTCGCGCACCACCACGCCGCGCTCGGCGCCGTCCGCCAGAATAGCAAGGGGATCCTTGATCCAGAGAGCCGCGCCTGCACTATCCATTCCCCATACCTTTTCTCGAGCATCAATCGGTCGGTGGTCGGAACAGATGGCTATTCAAGAAGCAGGCCACATCGAATCTAACGTTCGGCGGTCGCGACAGCCCCAATTCGGGGCTTGGCGCCGACTCTTTCTCGAACGGTGTGGCGATGGCCCTGCGCAAAATGCTCATGGCCGTAGGGCGGCGGAGAATAGCCAAAACCGAAGTCGTAGCCGTAGGTTGCGTAGAGGCTTTCATAGACGTTGCTGACCACCGTCCCGGGGTTGAACCCGGTCGCCTGGGCCGAAGCGGCTGAGGTCGCAGCCACAACAAATGCCGCCGCGAGAATGGGTTTCATCATAATCCGCCCTCCAGCATCCAACTCAGTTGCCGTCTGTGACCGGTTCGATTTGTAGCACGGATGCTCGTCCCAGCGTGAAGCCAAGCCATCAACTTCCCCGATACGTCGAGTAGCTCCACGGCGTAGCAAGGAGCGGTACATGGTAATGGGCTTCGGGGTCTGCGACCGCAAATCGGATCGGAATGACACCGAGGAACGGCGGATCGGCGGCTGACGTTGCCTGCCTTGCAAAATACTCGCCGATACCGAACCGCAACTCGTACTGCGCAATGGGGATTGGCTGCGCCGCGATGAGAGGACGGTCGGTGCGGCCGTCCGCATTGGTAATCGTGCGACAGATCAAACGCGAATTTCCCGACGACACGATTTCGAAAAATTCGATCGCGACACCCGCTGCCGGGCCGCCGCGCTGAGTGTCGAGCACATGGGTCGAAATCTGGCCGTGCACCCTGAGGTGGTCCGGCGCAGCGACGCGTTGATCGAGCCGCAATGCGGCAATTCGGAAAATTTCGGTCAGCGCTGCATTGCGCTCGCTGGCGTCGTCGTTGCGCAAACGCCGCTCGAATTGGCGCAGGATCGATTCCTTGCCGTGCCGACGAACGCAAACGATGAAGGGGATGCCGAATTTTGCATGATAGGCATCGTTGAGCCGATGGAAAGCGGTAAATTCGTCCGCCGAAAGCTGATCGAGTCCGGCGCTCGCCTGTTCGAGTTTGGAATCCGCAGTGATCGTTCCCTCGCGCGCCGCTTTGCCCGCGAGATCCGGGTGTCCTTTGATGAGCGCCATCTGCCGGGTCTCGCCGGTGTTGCGCACGGCGGCGGTCATCGCCTCGTACAATGCGTTCAGGCTCGGAAATGGCTTTGCTTTATGGGCTGTCTCGGCGACCCATGGCGCATGCTCGAAGATGTCGCCGAGAGCGGCGACGAACGCGGGTTCATCGATGCGGTTGAGTTCGTCGAGCGAAATTTGCGCCATGATAACCGCGCCGCCTCAATCGATGACAGGTGCGTTCGATGCGAGCGCAAGGTGCTCGCGATGCCAATGCCGCGCAATGTCGAGACGCGACGCGACCCATACGCGATCGAACTTGCCGATGTGATCCAGAAACCTGACGAGCCCTGCGGCGCGTCCCGGCCGACCGGCCAATCGACAATGAAGTCCGATTGACATCATTTTCGGCGCCTCGGCACCCTCTTCATAAAGATAGTCGAACGTATCGCGCAAATAGACGAAGAACGCTTCGCCGTCCGAAAAACCCTGCGCGTTGATGAAACGCATATCGTTGGCATCGAGCGAGTAGGGGATGATGAGGTGCGGACCCTTCGGTCCATTCATCCAATAGGGCAAGTCGTCGGCGTAGGAGTCCGACGAATACAGGAAACCGCCGTTGTCGAGCACGAGCCTTAACGTGTGCTCGGATGTGCGGCCGGTGTACCAACCGAGCGGCCGTTCCCCGGTCGCCTCGGCGTGTACCCGGATCGCCTCGCGCATGTCGGCGGCTTCGTCATCGCGTGAAAAATCCTTGTAGTCGATCCACTTCAGGCCGTGGCTTGCGATGTCCCAGCCGGCTTCCCGCATGCCGGCAACGATCTGCGGGTTGCGGGCGAGCGCGTTGGCAACACCGAACACCGTCACTGGCAGTTTTCGCGCCGTGAATATCCGCCAGAGCCGCCAAAACCCTGCGCGCGAGCCATATTCGAACATGGATTCCACGTTCATGTGGCGTTGGCCGGGCCAGGGCTTGGTGCCGATAACTTCGGTGAGGAAGGATTCCGATGTCTGATCGCCATGCAGGATGCAGTTTTCCGCGCCTTCTTCGAAATTTACGACGAATTGAACTGCGACGCGTGCTTTGCCGGGCCAACGCGGGTCGGGCGGGATACGCCCGTAGCCCGCGAGGTCTCGCGGGTATTTCGAAAATGGCAGCGACGACATCGAAAAACTACCTTGACGATCGAACTGGCCAGCGTCCGGCAGCGATCGACCGCCGGACTGTTGCACTCAACGGGGCTGTTGAAGGCGCCCCTGTGTAACTGGCCAATGGCGCGATGGGGAAGTCAAGAATTTGTCGGCAAAGGCCAGCACGTCGGGCCGCGGGCATCCATGCCGTCCCATCGGTGGCCTGGCTTTTGCACGCTGCCTTATCGATGCACGAATATCATGCATCTTGATTGATTAGGACAGCGCATGTCTGGCCATCCCCAGTCTACCCCGGCGGTGCTGCCGGTCCCGGGGGCACATCCCGACCTTTACAACGAGGATCTTGCGCCCATGGCGCCGGCGGGGCGGCACTGGGGCTACTTCGACATTTTCGCCATGTGGATGTCCGACGTGCATTCGGTAGGTGGTTACACCTTCGCCGCCAGCCTGTTTTTCCTCGGCCTCACCGGATGGCAGGTACTGTTGGCGATGGCGGCGGGCATCACGGCGGTCTATGTCCTGATGAACCTTATCGGCCGGCCATCGCTCAAATACGGAATTCCCTATCCGGTTGTCGCGCGCATGTCCTTCGGTGTCGTCGGGGCAAAGCTCGCAGCCGTCGTGCGCGGCATTGTCGGCATCGTCTGGTACGGAGTTCAGACTTATTTTGCATCGAAGGCAGTCGAAGTGCTCGTTATAACGCTCGCGCCGGGTGCGTCGGCGTTGCGCGACGGCGGCGTGCTCGGCCTTTCGCCGCTCGGCTGGGCGAGCTTCCTGTTCATGTGGTTGTTCCAGCTTCTTATCTTCCTCAACGGCATGGAGACGATCCGCAAGTTCATCGATTTCTGCGGACCGGCGGTCTATGTGGTGATGTTTGCGCTGGCGATCTGGATGGTTTCGCAGACCGGATTATCGAGCCTCTCGCTGCAACTGGCGCCGCCCGCGGCCGGGTCGAGCCTCGGCCACATGGCGAACGCCGCCATGCTGATCATCGCCTATTTTGCTGCGCTGCTGCTCAATTTCGGAGACTTCTCCCGCTTCGCCAAGGACAGGCGGGCAATGACTCTCGGCAATCTGCTCGGCCTGCCGGTCAATTTCATGGCCTTCGCCATCATCACCGTGATCGTCACCTCGGGCACAGTGAAGGTTTTCGGCGAAGCGATCATGGATCCTGTCCGTATTGTCGAGCGCATCGGCAATCCACTCGTCGTTATCATCGGATCAATGACCTTCATCGTCGCGACCATGGGTATCAACATCGTGGCGAACTTTGTGTCGCCGGCCTACGACATCGCCAATCTCAATCCGCAGCGGATCAGTTTCCGGATCGGAGGGCTCATCACCTCCATTCTTTCGGTTCTCGTCTGCCCCTGGCTCTTCGTGTCGAGTTCGCAGGCCATCACGATCTTCGTTTCGATCTTCGGCGCCGTGCTCGGCCCGATGTTCGGTATCATCATCGCCGATTATTACCTGGCTAAACGCCAACAGATCGTCCTTGATGATCTATATACGATGTCGCCTTCCGGCTCGCTGTACTATCAGAACGGCTGGCATCGCGCGGCTCTGGCAGCGCTTGGGGCGGCGGGCCTAGTGTCGATCGGGCTTGCTCTCCTGGGCGCCTATGGAATCATTCTCAATGTCGGCGACTGGGGCTGGCTGATTGGCGCTTCGCTTGGCGGGCTGCTCTATCTCGCGGCTGTTCGTTCGTTCGGTGAGCGCCGGATCGATACCGGGCGGGCGGCGGCGCCGATCCCGAGTTCAGCGCGGAGCTAGCCGCTCCTGACGGACGCGATGAAGTGTGGCAGATCGCCCGGCGCACGGCCGAGCAGCCAGCGAAGCGTATTGGGATTCCCGACCAGGCCGTGTCCGGCGTAATAGCGAAACATCGCGATGAGCGCGGCGCGTTCGTGGCCGCCCATTCCCGCAGTTCGCATGCGCGCTTCCCATGACTCCAATGGTTCCTCCTCGGCGCGGACGTCTCTCCCCAGAACTGTACCGAGCGTATTGGCGACCTGTGTCTGGCTTAGCGGCATCGTTCCTGCGAGTTCGTAGGTCGCTCCGGCGTGGCCGTCCTCCATAAGTACGCGGGCGGCAACTTCGGCGACGTCGTCGAGATTGACCAGGCTTAACCGCGTCTCTACCGGATAGGGGATGCGGAAAACGCCGTCATTGACGACGCCGCGCCAAGCGCCGAGCAGATTTTGCATATAGGCTGTCGGTTGCAGGACCGTCAGATCGAAGTCCGTCGCGAGCAGCATGGCTTCGGTTCGCAACTTCTCCCAGTGATGCGGCATCGCCTTGATCTGCGGATGCAGCACCGAGTGATAGATAAAGCGCTTGACGTTATTGGCTTGCGCCGCAGCTGCGACGGCTTGCGCATAGACGATTTCGCTGCGGCTGACATTCGGACAGATGTGATAGATCGCCCGCACGCCCGCCGTGGCGCGAGCCAGTGCGCGCGCATCTTCGAAGTCGCCGACACACACCTCGACTGCGCCAAGCGCCTTGAGCGCCGCGGTCTGCTCCGGCCGTCGTATCAAAGCTCGTACGCGAGCACCCTTGACACCTAGCGCCTTGACGATGGCGTTGCCGGTTTTGCCCGCGGCTCCGGTGACGAGGATCATCGCGGCTTTGTGGTCAGCTCGAACAGGCGGTTCGGGTTGAGCGGAATTTCCAGAAGCTCGATATTCCGGTCGGCGAGGCCGAGCGCGTCTTCGATGACTTGCGCAAACAACGGCCCGACGGGAATGGCGCCGGCTTCGCCCGCGCCCTTGATGCCGAGCGGATTGAGTGGCGACTTCGTCACCGTGTGAGCGATTTCAACGCGCGGCACTTCAAGTGCTGTCGGCAAAAGGTAATCGGCCAGCGAGGCGTTGAGCAATTGGCCGTCATCGTCGAAGACGAGCTGCTCGTAGAAGGCATTGCCGATGCCTTGCGCAACGCCGCCGTGAATCTGGCCGGCCAGGATCAGCGGATTGATGACAGTGCCGCAATCGTGCACGACGACATATTTGAGCACTTCGAGCATGAATGTCTGTGGGTCGACTTCGACGATCATGGCATGGACACCGCTCGCGGTCGCGCCGCCGGAGGGACCGAAATATTGCGTCGACTCAAGTCCCGGTTCGGTGCCGGGACGAACTGCGCCGCGCATCGGATTGGCTTTAAGCGCAAGCGCGCCGAGCTTGACCGCTTGCCCGGGCACGCCGGCCACCGAGACCTCGCCGCCGGCGATTTCCAGATCGTCTTCGGCACATTCGAAATGCTCCGCCGCTTGCCGAAGAATCTTTTGCCGCACCGCCTTCGCGGCCTCGTTGATGGCGTTACCGGCGACCACCGCGCCGCGGCTCGCGAACGTGCCGGCGCCCCAGTAGAATTGATCGGTGTCGCCGGTGACGATGTCGACGTCGCGCACTTCGACACCGAGCTGATCGGCGACGATCTGTGCGAAGCTCGTGAAATGTCCTTGCCCTTGCGTGCCGATACCGGTCGCCACGTTCACCTTTCCGTTGGCCTGCACCTGCACTTTGGCGCCTTCGTAGGGCCCGATGCCGGTGCCCTCGACATAGCAGGCGACGCCGATGCCGATATGGCGGCCCTGCGCGCGTAAGCGCGGCTGTTCTTCATCGAGGAATTTGCGATAGCCGATCATATCGAGCGCTTTATCGAGGATCGGCTCGTAATTGCCGCTGTCGTAGGAGAGCGGCGCAAAATCCTGATAGATGATCTCGTTATTGTAAGGAAATGCATTCGGCGGGATCAGGTTGCGTCGCCGGATTTCGGCGCGATCGATTTTAAGTTGGTGAGCGGCAAGGTCGAGAAGCCGTTCCATGACGAAGACGCCGTGCTGGCGGCCGGCGCCACGGTAGGGCGTGACGATCGGCTTGTTAGTAAAGACCGCCGTGAAAGTGCTGTCGTAGTTCGGCACCACATAGGGCCCGAGCAGCGTGCATTGGCTGTTGATCGGCACCGTCAATCCGTAGGGATTGTAGGCGCCGGTATCGTGCAGAAAAGTATCCTTGATGCCGAGAATGCGGCCGTCGGCTGACAGCGCGATCTCCGCATCGTGGGTCTGTCCGCGTTCATGGGTCGTGGCAAAGAAATGTTCGAGCCGGTCCTCGATCCATTTGATCGGGCGGTTGAGCTTCATCGCCGCCCACGGCACCACCACTTCTTCGGGATAGAAAAGCATGATCTTCGGGCCGAAGCCGCCGCCGACAAATGGCGCGATCACTCTCACCTGGCGTTCGCTCAGGCCAAGAATTCCAGCAAGCCCGTTTCGCAGAAACACCGGCGCCTGCGTCGTGTCCCAAACCGTGAGCTGGTTGGCGCGGCCATCCCACCGTGCGACCAGACCCCGGGTCTCGATCGGCGACGATGCGCCGTGGTCGTAAAGAAACCGACGGCTGATGATGTGGGGGGCTTGCGCGCGCGCGCCGGCGTAGTCGCCGCGATGCTGCCGGACGCGCGCTGCAATGTTGCTGCGGACATCGTCATGGACGGTGGCCGAAGTCTCCGTCAGCGCCATTTCCAGATCGACGACCGCCGGCAGCGGATCGAGATCAACAGCTATATCGCCGAGCGCATCTTCGGCGATGTAGCGGCTTTGCGCGAACACCACCGCAAGCGGCTCGCCGACGTGACGCACCTTGTCCTTGGCGAGCGGTACTTGCGTGCGCTCATTGAAAGTGATGCCGGCGATCGGTGGCGGCGGCACAAGGAGCGGGCCAGGGGCGCAGTAGTCGCCAAGATCGTCGGCGGTATAGACCGCAACGACTCCTTCGCGCGCACGCGCTGCCGATACGTCGATAGCGCGAATGCGCGCATGGGCGACGCTGCTGCGCAGAAACGCAGCATGCAACATGCCGGGAAGTTCGACGTCGTCGACGAACAGCGCCTGGCCGCTGAGCAGACGAGCATCCTCGTTGCGGATAATGGGTGCGCCGACCTGGCGTGTTGTCACCTGATCAACTCCGCAATCGCTCGGCCGCAAGCAGCACCGCGTCGACAATGTGCTGATAGCCGGTGCAGCGGCACAAATTTCCCGACAGTGCCTCGCGGATTTGCGCTTCGTCGGGCGCCGGCGTGTCCTTGAGAAAGGCCGTGATGGTCATCAGGATGCCCGGCGTGCAGTAGCCGCACTGCAATCCGTGACAGTCGCGCATCGATTCCTGCAACACCGAAAGGTGATCGCTATCGGCCGCCAGCCCCTCGACCGTCATGAGTGTGTGGCCGTCGGCTTGCGCCGCAAGCATCAGACAGGAGCGAACCGGCGCGCCGTCGAAAAGAATCGTGCAGGCACCGCACACGCCATGCTCGCAACCGACGTGAGTTCCCGCGAGCAATAGATCGTGCCGCAGGAAATCGCTCAGCAATATCCGCGACTCGACGTTGCGCCGATATTGCGTGCCATTCACCGTCACGCCGATGTCGTGCATATCCGCGGTGTGGGGTTCAGTGGTCACGCCGCGCCCGCTCGTTCGCTACGGACAACGCGCGGACGGTCAGCACTCCGGCGAGATGCCGTTGGAATTCCTTGCTGGCGTGTATGCTGCCACCGGGATCGATGGCGCCCTGCACAAGATCCGCGGCGCCGGCGAGTTCCGCTGCGCCGATCTTGCAGCCGGCCAGCGATTTGCCGGCATCCGTGGCGAAGATCGGCACTTCACCCGCATTGCAAAGGCCGATCCGCGCCTCGACGCAACGGTCGTTTTCGTCGAGCCGCAGCTTGCAGGCGACACCGATCAGGGCAAAGTCTCCGCGCCGTCGCGAAATTTCCATGAAACAGCTTCCGGACCGCGGCGTCGCGACGGGCAATTCCACCTCGATCAGCATTTCATGGGGTTCAAGGGCAGTGCGGAGTGCGCCCGCAAAGAAATCGGGCGCGGCAATCCAGCGCTCGCCGCTCTTGGAGCGAGTGTGCAGTCTGCCCCCAAGCGACAGCACGATCGCCGGCATCTCGGACGCCGGGTCGGCATGGGCCAGATTGCCGCCGATGGTTCCGCGATTGCGAATCTGCGGATGCGCGATATGGGGCAACGCTTCGTGAATGAGCGGGAAATCTCGCGCCGTGGCAGGATCGCGCTCAAGATCGCGATACCGCGTCAAGGCGCCGATGCGGCGTGCGTGTGGGCCCGCATCGCGCAGCCCCGCGCAATCCGTCAGCGGATTGATGTCGATCAGGACCGCTGGCTGGCTGAGCCGGAAGTTCAGCGTCGGCATCAGGCTTTGGCCGCCGGCAAGGAAATTGGCCTCTTCGCCGAATTCGGCCTTGAGCGCCAAAGCCTGCTCGAGCGAACGAGCGACGATATATTTGAATGGGGCAGGTTTCATGGACTCAAAGCTGAAAACACGGCTTTGTCGGCACAGGGAAGGATAAGTATGCGGAGCATCGCTGCCTCAAGTCAAAAGCCAGATGAAATCGGCTTGGAACGGTCGCGATAACAGGGATTTGCGTGCCTATTTTTCCCGCCACGTGAACAAACATTGGGCGCGCTATCTTTCGCGCCACTTGCGAATATTCGGGTCATGGCATTGGGTATGCAACTATGATGGCCCCCGGCAAAGGGGCGGCCGCGCGGCTGCCGCGTGCGAACACCCCTTTCCACGCGGTTGAACCGATGCAAAATCTGGCAAGCGTCGCTACCCTGACCGAAAAGCCTGCCGTAAGCGCCCCGCTGGCGGTCGATGTGACCGATGTGTCCCTGACCTTCGAGACCGCGGACGGACAGGTTGATGCACTTTCACACGTCAATTTGCAGATTGCCGAGGGTGAATTTGTCTCCTTCATCGGACCGTCGGGCTGCGGCAAGACCACGCTGCTGCGTCTAATCGCCGACCTCGAACAGCCGACCGCCGGCAGCCTCTCGGTCAACGGGATGAGCGCAGGCGACGCCAGGCTCAAGCGCGCCTACGGCTATGTATTCCAGGCACCCGCGCTTTACCCGTGGCGGACGATCGAAAAGAACATCATGCTGCCGCTCGAGATCATGGGCGTTCCCGACAGCGAGCGGCGCGAGCGCGTCAAACGCTATCTTGCCCTGGTCAATCTCGCCGGTTTCGAGCGCAAATATCCCTGGCAGCTTTCAGGCGGCATGCAGCAGCGCGCCTCGATCGCGCGCGCATTGTCGTTCGATCCGGCGTTGCTGTTGATGGACGAGCCATTCGGCGCGCTCGACGAGATTGTACGCGATCATCTCAACGAGCAATTGCTGCGGCTGTGGGACAAGACCAACAAGACCGTTGCGTTCGTCACCCATTCGATTCCCGAGGCGGTATTCCTGTCGACCAAGATCGTCGTGATGTCGCCGCGACCGGGCCGGATCATCGACGTCATCGATAGCAACTTCCCGCGCGACCGCACGCTGGAAATTCGCGAAACGCCGGAATTCATCAAAATCGCTCATCGCGTGCGCGAGGGTCTTCGTTCCGGACATTCCTATGACGAGTAGTAGCTACGCCACGGCGCGACCGGTCCAGATTCGGTGGCATCCTGCTATCGTCCGCTCTGCTCCCGTCATCGTGATCGTGCTGGGCCTGATAGCGGTCTGGTACGTAGCCGCCGTGCTGATGAACAGGAATCTCGTTCGCAGCCAGTTCGAGCGCGACGATACCCCCTACACGACCGGCGAATTGATTGCAGGAACCTTGGATGCGGAGCGGCCATTATTGCCGGCGCCGCACCAGATCATCGAGACTTTCTCGGAAGATGTTTTCGGCTGGCCGGTGACCTCGCCGCGCAGCCTTATCTTCCACAGCTGGGTTACGCTGTCGGCGACCTTCCTCGGCTTTGCGCTCGGTGCGGCGTTCGGCATTTTCCTCGCCGTGCTTATCGTCCACGCGCGGACCCTGCAGAAGAGCCTGCTGCCGTGGATCATATGTTCGCAGATGGTGCCGATCCTCGCAGTCGCGCCAATTGTCATCGTTGTGCTGGGCTCGATTGGGCTGCGCGGACTGTTCCCGAAGGCGCTCATCTCCGCCTATCTGTGCTTTTTTCCAGTCACTATCGGCGTGGTGAAGGGATTGAGCTCGCCCGACCCGATCCAGCGCGATCTGATGCGGACCTGGTCGGCGACGCAGCCCCAGATATTCTGGAAACTGCGCTGGCCGTCGGCCGTGCCTTTTCTTTTTACCAGTCTGAAAGTATCGATCACGATTTCGCTGATCGGCGCCATCGTTGCCGAATTGCCAACTGGGGCCCAGGCCGGAATCGGCGCACGGCTGCTGGCCGGGTCTTATTATGGCCAGACCATCCAGATTTGGGCCGCGCTTGTTGCTGCCTCATTGCTCGCCGTGCTGCTCATCGGTCTTATCAGCCTGATCGAGCGCTGGGTCGGCGAGCTCATGGGGGGCCGGGCATGACCTTGAGCTGGAAACAAGCCGCGATGTTCGTCGCTGCCATTGGCATGCTCGCGGCCGTTGCCGCGCCGCTGTCGAACGAGCCCACGGCCGATCTTTTCGGCCGCCCGATGTTGCTCGCGGCAATCTTGCTGAGCGCGGCGCTCTATGCAGCCTCGGCATTCGTCTCCGCGCGGCTGTCGATCGCGGTCACCTTTGCCGGCGTGCTTGTCGGCTGTGGTGTAACGCTCGTTCTGCTGCGCGACGATACTATCGAGGGCTACGCGGCGTCGGGCTTCTGGGTGCTCGTCCTGGCAAATTGGATCGCGGCGTGGCTGGGCGTTGCGGCGTTGGCATCAGTCAAACTGCACGACAAGGCGGCCGGTCGCATGGTCGACCTTGCCATTCCGCTTCTGTTCGGTGCTTTCGTATTTTATCTGTGGGAAGTCGTGGTCCGCGGCTTTGGCGTACCTTCGGTTCTGTTTCCGGCTCCGAGCCTGATCGGCGTGCGATTTTTCGAGTCGCTGTGGATGCTCTGGCAGGATTTCTTCCAGACCTTCATTCTCGGCGTACTCACCGGCTATGCCATCGGTTGCGGCGCGGGTTTTTTGGTCGCCATTGTCGCCAACCGTTACACTTTTCTCGGACGCGGGCTGCTGCCGATCGGCAACTTCGTTTCGGCACTCCCGATCGTCGGTGTCGCGCCGATCATGGTGATGTGGTTTGGGTTCGATTGGCCGTCGAAGGCCGCGGTCGTTGTCGTCATCACATTTTTCCCGATGCTGGTGAATACGCTCGCCGGGCTCAATGCCGCCGGCCATATCGAGCGCGATCTCATGCGCTCCTACGGCGCCGGACAAGGGCAGACGTTGCGGAAGCTTTATTTGCCCGCGGCGATGCCGTTCATATTCAACGCGCTGAAAATCAACTCGACGCTTGCCTTCATTGGCGCAATCGTCGCCGAATTCTTCGGCACGCCCACTTTGGGTATCGGTTTTCGCATCTCGATCATGGCCGGCCGCATGGCGCTTGATGTGGTGTGGGCGGAAATCGCATTGGCCGCTATTGCCGGCATGGCATTTTACGGAATTGTCGCGCTCGCCGAGCGCGCGACGACATTTTGGCATCCATCCTATCGGACCTGACTCGGCGGTCTGCATCGTCTGGAGTATGACATGAGAAAATTTACGATGATGATGGCGACGACCGCGGCTTTCGGGCTCTCGCTCGGTGCCGCCTACGCCGCCGATCCGGTGACGATCCAGCTCAAATGGGTGGCGCAGGCGCAGTTCGCCGGCTACTTCGTCGCCAAGGACAAGGGTTTCTACAAGGACGCCGGCCTTGATGTAACGATCAATCCGGGCGGACCCGACGTCGCTCCGCCGCAGGTGATCGCCGGCGGCGGCGCCGATGTGGTCGTTGACTGGATGCCGTCCGCGCTCGCTTCGCGTGAAAAAGGTGTGCCGCTGGTCAATATCTCACAGACCTTCAAGCATTCCGGCCTTGAGCTTGTCTGCCGCAAGGACACCGGCATCAAGACGCCAGAAGACTTCAAAGGTAAAACCATCGGTATCTGGTATGGCGGCAACGAATATCCATTCCTGAACTGGATGTCGAAGCTCGGCATCAAGACCGACGGTTCGCCGGGTGGCGTGAAAGTTCTCAAACAGGGCTTCAACGTAGACCCCATCCTGCAAAAGCAGGCCGATTGCGTCTCGGCCATGACCTACAATGAATATTGGCAGGTGATCGACGGCGGCTTCAAACCCGCCGATCTGATCGTGTTCAATTATGAGAAGGAAGGCGTCGCCACGCTGGAAGACGGCCTTTACGTCATGGAGCCGAAGCTCAAGGATCCGGCCTTTGTCGGCAAGATGGCGAAGTTCGTCAAAGCGTCGATGAAAGGCTGGGACTATGCCAAGGCCCATCCGGATGAAGCGGTGAAGATCATCCTTGCCGGCGACACCACCGGAGCCAAGACCGAGAAAGATCAGAAACGCATGATGGGCGAGATCGGCAAGTTGCTCGATCCGGGCAGCGCCGAACTCGACCCCAAGGATTACGACCGCACAGTCGGAATCCTGATGAGCGGCAAATCCGACCCGGTCATCACCAAAAAGCCCGAAGGCGCTTGGACGCACGCGGTTTACGAGGCGATGAAGTAAAGCCGTCGCGACTGTCAGGACAGCGATTGCCGGCCGTGTCGTCACGGCCGGCTTTTTGCCGTTGATTTGCCGGGGATCGAGCGCCAATACTGGTGCGTGAGGCGTGAGATATGATCGGTAAAAGCCCCCAGTTGCGGGTCGGGATCGATACCGGCGGGACCTTCACCGACATTGTCTGTGTCGACGCGGCGTCCGGCTCGATGCGTGTGACCAAAGTCGCGAGCACGCCGGCGAATCCGGCTGTCGGCCTGGTCCGCGGCGTCAAGCAAATCCTTGCCGAGACGTCGTTGGACGATCTCGCCGGCCTTGCTCACGGCACAACGGTCGCAACCAATGCGCTGTTGCAGGGCGAGATCACGGGATTGGGCCTGATCGTCACCGAAGGTTTCCGGCACATTCTGGAGATCGCCCGTCAGGCGGTCCCGGAGGGCTATGGCAACTCCTATTTCTGGATCAAGCCGGAGCGTCTCGTGCCGCTGCGCTTTGTTCGCGAGATCGGCGGCCGGTTCAATTATCTCGGCGAAGAGTTGCGCCCGCTCGATGAAGGAAGCATTCGGGCTGCGGCGCAATTCTTTCAACGGCAAGGTATTACGACGATCGGCGTCTGCCTGTTGCATTCCTACGCTGATGCCACGCACGAGCGGCGCGTCGCGGAAATATTCGCCGAAGATTATCCGGACTGCGTCGTTTCGCTGTCATGCGATGTGCTGCCGGAATATCGCGAATACGAGCGCACTGTAACGACGCTGGTCGACGCGTTCGTGAAGCCGCATATGGGCCGCTATCTGCAGCGCATTCGCGACGAGCTCGGACCGGGCCTGAGCGAAAAGCCCTTTCTGGTGATGCAGTCGAGCGGCGGCGTCGCCAGCCCCGATCAAGTGATGCGCAAGCCGATAACGACAGCTCTGTCGGGACCGGCGGCAGGCGCGATCGGCTGCGCGGTCATCGCGAAGATAGCGGGATTTCCCGACCTGGTGACGCTCGATGCCGGCGGCACTTCGACCGATCTGTGCCTCATCGAGAATGCCGAGCCGAGCGTCAGCAACGGCGGCGCGGTGGGACGCTTTCCTGTTCGCGTGCCGATGATCGATATCAAGACCATCGGCACTGGAGGCGGCTCGATTGCTTGGATCACGCGCGAAGGTCATCTCAAGGTGGGACCGCGCAGCGCGGGCGCTGAGCCGGGTCCAATGTGCTATCCGAACGGTGGCAAGGAGCCGACGATCACCGACGCCAATCTGGTCCTCGGACGGCTGCCGCCGGCGCTGATCGGCGGCGGCATCCGGCTGAACGTCGAGCGTGCGCGCGAGGGCATCGCCGCGCTGGCGTCACGGCTGCCCGGCAACATGAAGCCTGAGCAACTCGCCGACGGCATTATCGAGATCGCCAACTGGGACCAGGCCAACGCGATCCGGCAAATGACTATTCAGCGCGGCATCGATCCGCGTAAATTCGCGCTGTTGTCCTTCGGTGGCTCCGGGCCGGCACAATCCGCGGCGGTCATGGACCTGATCGGCATGAAGGCCTGCATTGTGCCGCCCAACCCGGGCAATCTGTCCGCCTTCGGCCTATTGGCCGTTGATTGGCGTACCGATCATTTGATCACCAAGGTCACCCATGAGGACGCCATCGACACCGGCGCGATCGCCGCTATCTACGCAAGCCTTGAGAACGATGCCGTCACGACGCTGGAAGAGGACGGTATCGCGCGCGACCGCATCCGGCTTATGCGGGAAGCCGATGTGCGCTATGCCGGGCAATCCATGGAGGTTCGCGTATCCGCGCCGTCGGGACAGGTCGATGGCGGATTCATCAACGCGACTATCGATGCCTTCCACGCCGCGCACCGCAAGGCCTTCGGCTACAATTATGCCGGCCGGCAGAAAGTGGAAATCGTCAATTTCTGCGTTTCCGGTTTTGGCATGATCGATCGTCCGGCCATACCGAAACTCGCCGAGGGAGGGGATAAGCCGCCGCCGCGCGGTGTCCGGCCGGTCTATTTCAGTGGCGCTTTCCAGGACACCCCGATCTACGATCGCGCTACGTTGCCGGCGCAAATTCACGTTGACGGGCCTGCGATCGTGGAAGAATTCGGCTCCACGACGGTCGTGTTTCCGGGCCAAAGGCTCGAAGTTGACGAGCGCGGTATTTTGATCGTGCAGCGCGGTGCGACTACCGAGGCAAAGCGATGAACGTGCAGCCGCAAACGTGGCCGTGGCCGACAGCGCCCGCCGGTGGTGCGCGCGAGGTCGATCCCATCGTATTGCAAATCGTCGAAGGCACGCTGAATTCGATCGAGGCGGAAATTGAATATGCCATCGAGCGCACGGCACGCTCGCCGATGATCCGCGAGGCGCACGATTACCGCGTTGGACTGTTCGACCGCTATTGCCGGAAACTCACCGGCCGATCCTACTCGGCGATGCCGAACGCGGTGGTGCGCGATTTTCCACCCGACACCATGCAGCCGGGCGACGTTTTTTTGATGAACGACACCTATCTCACCGAGGGCTCGATCGGCCACTTGCCGGATCTGTGCAGCACCGTTCCCGTTTTTCACGGCGGCGAGGTCGTGGCCTATATCCAGGCGTTCGGACACCACGATGACATCGGCGGGCGCGTGCCCGGTTCGATGCCGGGCACCGCCGTGACCGTGTTCGAGGAAGGCCTCGCTATTCCGCCGATCAAGCTCTACAGCGCGGGCGTTCGCAACGAAGCCGTGTTCACCATCATCAAGCGCAATACCCGCGTGCCCGACACGCTTGCCGCCGATCTCGACAGCGAGGTTCAGGCTTGCGTGATGGGCGCGAAACGGATGGCCGAACTGTTCGATCGCTTCGGCCGCGAGGCCGTCGAGGCCTGCTTCCAGGCCATTCTCGACAAATGCCGCGATATCTTCCGACGCGAACTTTTGCCGCGGATCGCCGACGGCGAGTATCGCTGGGAAGACTATGTCGAGCACGACGGGCTGACCGATCCCAAGCTGCACAAGCTCGCGATCAAGATGGCCAAGACCGCCGACCACATCACACTCGATTTTACCGGAACCGATCCGCAATCCGCGGGCCCGATCAATTGGCCGGCGGATTATGCGGGTGGAGTGTTTCTCATCAAATGGATCGCGCCGATCCTGCGCAATCTTGCCGACACGCCGGAGCGGGCGGCGGAAATCTCGGTCAACGAAGGCGTATGCGAAGTCTTCGACATCGTGTTTCCGCCCAAAGGGACGTTGATCACGCCGGAATGGCCGGCAGCGACCAATGCACGGTCGTTCGTGCTGTTGCGCTGTCTCGGTCTTTTGGCCGGTGTCGTTGCGCAGGCGGTCGACGGCCGCATGCCGGCTGATCAGGAGACAATCCGCTACACCGGATTTTACGGTGCCGACCGCAACGGCAAGTCCTTCCTGTCCCGCGAGGTTTTGGGCGGCGGTTCCGGCGGGCGCTATTACGCCGACGGCAATGACGCCATTCATATTGTTCCCGATTCACGCAATCAGCCGGCCGAATTCACCGAGACGCGATTTCCGCTGCTGGTGGAGAAGCTGGCGCTGCGAACCGATTCAGGGGGAGCCGGCAAGCGGCGCGGCGGGCTCGGCTACGAGAAGCATTATCGCGCGCTGGTTGATTGCCGAACCATCGTCACCGCGGACCGTGTCCGACTTGGCTGCTACGGCGTAAACGGCGGTAAAGCCGGGCTGCCGTTTTGCGTGACGGTCGACAGCGAGGGGTCGCCGCGGGATCTCGGCGGTCTCGTCGACGGCGAACCGGTTCTTGCCGGTCAGATTGTCCGTGTCCGCACCACGGGTGGCGGCGGCTGGGGCGATCCGCTCGATCGCGAACCCGAACTGGTGCTGCGCGATCTGATCGACGGCAAAGTTTCGCCGGCTGCGGTGCGCGACGACTATGGCGTTGTGCTGCGCGCTGCCGGCAGCGAGGCTTGGACTGTTGACGAAGAGGCTACAAAGGCCTTCCGCCAAAAGCTTCATGCCGAGCGCGGGAGCGACCGTCCGATCATCGATCGTGGCGAGGGATTCGAAAAAATGCTCCGCGGCGAGTTCAAGCCGTGGATACGTTCGAATTGACGCAGGATGAAGCGCACGACCAGACGAGGATGACACGGTATGGCAATTGAGGTCGCCAAAGTCGAGTTGAAGACGGTGCAGGATGCGTCCGGGCTCGAAGCCTGCATCGGCAAAGGCCAGTTCGCCGCCGACCAGGTGATCGCCGTCATCGGTAAGACCGAAGGCAATGGAGGCGTCAACGATTTTACCCGGATCCTCGCCGATCAGGCGTTTCGCCGGGTGCTGATGAAACGCGGCCGGCGCTCGGAGCAGCAGGTCGGGCAAATCCCGATGGTGTGGTCAGGTGGCTGCGACGGCGTCATTACTCCCCATGCCACGATCTTCGCTCGCACCGATGCGACTGGGCCGGCGGCAAAATCACGCCTTGCTATCGGCACTGCGATGAGCGCCGAGCTGTTGCCGGAAGACATCGGCCGGCCCGCCATGGTTGAGAAGGTGGCCGCAGGCGTTAAAGCGGCCATGCGCGATGCCGGTATCGATAATCCGGCGGATGTTCATTACGTGCAGACCAAGACGCCGCTCCTGACCATAGAGTCGGTTCGTGACGCGGAATCGCGGGGCCGCGACGTTGCCTGCGAGGTGCACAATTCGATGGGCGTATCGAATGGCACAACGGGGCTCGGCATCGCGGTGGCGCTGGGCGAAATCGGCATGCCGAAGGCCGAGGAGATTTGCCACAACCTCGATCTGTATTCCTCGGTGGCCTCGTGCTCGTCCGGCGTCGAGCTGACGCAGGCCCAGATCGTGTTGCTTGGCAACAAACCGGGCGCCGGCGGCCGTTACCGGATCGGTCATTCGGTGATGAAAGACGCGCTCGACATTGACGGCATCTACGAATCGATCCGCAATGCCGGGCTCGATTTGCCGGACCGGCCGCGTGCCGAAGATCTTGGCGGCCGCGTCGTGAACTGTTTCATGAAATGCGAAGCCGACCGGCGCGGCACATTGCGGGGCCGGCGCCAGATAATGATGGATGATTCCGACGTGCCGTGGCATCGTCACATCAAGGCTGCGGTCGGCGGCGTTGCCGCAACCGCAATTGGGGATGCGGCGGTCTTCGTTTCCGTCGATGCCATGCATCAAGGTCCGCAGGGCGGCGGGCCCGTCATTGCGATCGTCGATCTCGGCGCGTGACGGCGGCACGAGTTTTGCACCACACTGGTGGCACTGTCGCCACGGCCAAGCGCGGCCTAAACCGGAGTAAGTCTATGAAAAAACTTCAGAAAATCGCTTGCGGCTTGGCCGTCGCGATTGCCGCGGTCGCGGCCTCCGCAAACACACCGGCGCAGGCGCAAGATAAGGTCCCCGACAAAGTCAACGTCGGGGTATTCCCGATCAGCTCGTCGCTGCCGTATTTCGTCGCGCTCGACCTCGGTTACTTCAAGGACCTCAATATCGAACCGCAAACAATCCAGCTGATGGGCGGGCCGCCGAACGTCGCGGCCTTGATGACAAACCAGATCGATGTCTCGGCAGTTCTGGTCACCCTCGAAGGCTTGAACGCCGACGTGAAAAAGTCCGGTGTGGCCATGTACATCGCCATGCACAGCCAGAACGCGAAGTACAAGATGGAGCAATTCGTCGTGCGTTCGGGGCTGGCCGATAAGGTCAAGACGCTGGCGGACTTCAAGGGCCTCAAATTGATGTCGGCCCCAGGTCCGGCGAACCTCAACACCGCCAAGGGCATTCTCGCCAAAGTCGGCCTGAAGGAAGGCGACTACACCATCGACCAGCTCGACATGGGCCAGCACGTCAATGCCATGAAGGCCGGCACGTTCGATGGCGGCTATACGCTCGAGCCGAGCGCCACCATCATGCACAACCTGGGCGTGGCCGACACCGTGGAAGCAGGCGTCATCGCCAAGTACATTTTGGGCAGTCCCGACGCCGACGCTTATGCGGCAGGCTGTGCATTCTCGACGGCGTTCATCACCAGTCGGCCCGAGGTCGCCAAACGCTTCGCCGAGGCTTGGTCCAAGGCCATCGACTACATCCACACCAATCCGGAAGCGGCGCGCAAATACCTCGCCAAGAATACGATGACGCCGGATAACGTGGTCGATACCGTGCCGATGCTGGGCTACATCATGACCAAGGACATGAGTCCAAAGCAGCTCGGCTATTTGCAGGAATTCGCCGATTTCGGTCAGCAGATCGGCGTCGTGCCGGAGAAGATCGACGTCAAACAGGACCTCAAATCGTTCTGATGTGTCCCGTTGCGGTGAATGGTGACGCCCGATGAGCGCCGCGCCGCAGGCCCTTCGACCGCAACCCAGCGTGCCGGCGCCGGCATCGGGCGCTTTCAAGCGGCCGCACGTGACCATCCGCGGCTTGAGCAAACGCTTCGGCAAATCGATCATCTACGATAATTTCGACCTCGATCTGCCGCGCGGAGAATTGATTTCGGTGTTCGGACCGAACGGCTGCGGCAAAAGTACGTTGATCAACATTGTCGCAGGCCTCATTCCGCCCGATGCGGGCCAAATCTTGTTCGACGGCATGCGGCTCGACGAGATCAAGTTCGGCTACGTCTTTCAGAATTATCGCGAGGCGCTGTTTCCCTGGCTGCGCGCCTTCGACAATATTTCCTATCCGCTCAAGGTCATGCAGGTGCCACGGGTCGAGCGGCGGGCGCGCACCGAGAAACTGGTCGCGCACCTCGGCGTCAAGATCGACCTCAATCTCTATCCCTACCAGATGTCCGGCGGCCAGCAGCAACTCGTCTCGATCATGCGGGCGCTCGTTGTCGAACCGGAGATCCTATTTCTCGACGAGCCGTTCTCCGCGCTCGACTACGAAATGACGCTTTTCATGCGTGAGCAATTGCAGCGCATTTTCATGGAAACCGGTACCACCACAGTGCTGGTTTCGCACGATCTCGAGGAAGCTGTTTTTCTCGCTGACCGTGTCCTGCTGTTGTCGCGGCATCCGGCGCGAGTCGCCGATTTCACGCCGGTCGCGGCGGTGCGGCCGCGCACCGATGCGACGCTGTCGGACGTCGAATTCGTACGCACCAAGGCGTATTGCCTGGAGGTGTTCCAGCGCGAAGTGAGGCGGGCGTGAAATCGGAAAAACTCCGGCCGCTTCTGCCTGTCATCGGTGTGGTTGGGCTGCTTGCCATCTGGTCGCTGGCGACCTGGCAACAATGGGTCGATCCGGTGCTGTTGCCGTCGCCGATTTCAACGTTCAGGGCCCTGTGGCACGGCATGGATGGCGGCGCACTCGGTTTCGATTTCGCCAAAACCGTTTACCGGACGGCGGCTGCAACGGCGATTGCCGCCGTCATCGCCATTCCGCTCGGCATCGTGCTTGGTTCGTCGGAACGGCTTTATCTTTCGTTGGAATTCGTCATCGACTTTTTCCGCTCGACGCCGGCGTCCGCGATGTTTCCGCTGTTCCTGGTTCTGTTCGGGGTCGGCGACGAGACCAAAATATCGGTCGCTGCGTTCGGCGCCATTCTGGTGATCCTGTTCAATGTCGCTTATGGCGTCATGAACGCGCGCAAAACGCGGCTGCTGGCCGCCAAAGTGATGGGCGCGTCACAGTTGCGCGTGCTGGTCGATGTGACGCTGCTCGAATCGCTGCCGCAGACATTCGTCGGGCTCCGCAACGGCGTCTCGCTGGCATTGGTCATCATCGTCGTCGCCGAGATGTTCATCGGCTCGCAGGACGGGCTCGGCCACAGCGTGTTCGAGGCCCAGCAATTATTCGAAATGCCGCGCATGTATGCGGCTATATTTGCCGCAGGCGTGCTTGGCTACGGCCTCAATTTGTTGTTCATTCTGATCGAACGGCGCTTCGTTCACTGGTCCGGCAAATAGATTTCTGCCATGGCGGATAAAAGTCTCGCCCGCAAATCCGCGTGCGAATTGGCGCGGCTCATCCGCGAGCGCGCCGTCAGCCCGGTCGAAGTGCTCGATGCGCATCTCGCGGTGATCGCAGACGTCAATCCGGCGCTCAACGCCATCGTTACGCTCGCCGCCGAACAGGCGCGCGACGCCGCGCGCCTTGCCGAACAGGTGGTTATGAGCAAAGCACCGCTCGGCACGCTTCATGGACTGCCGGTCGCAATCAAGGACATTACGCCGACGGCTGGCATCCGCACCACCTTCGCTTCGCCGCTCTACAGGGACTATGTGCCGCAGAAGGACGCCGAAGTCGTGCGCCGCCTCAAAGCTGCGGGCGCCATTATCCTGGCCAAGACCAATACGCCGGAATTCGCCTGCGGCGCTTTTACCGACAACGAGCTGTTTGGCCCAACGCGCAATCCGTGGAATCCGGCGCTCAGCCCGGCGGGCTCGTCCGGCGGCTCGGCGGTAGCGGTCGCGACCGGCATGGTGCCGCTCGCGCAAGGTACTGATTTCGGCAGTTCGATCCGGGTTCCGGCCGCGTTCTGCGGTATCGTCGGGATCAGGCCGACGCCGGGCCTGACGCCGAATGATCCGATGCCGCTCGCCTGGGATCCCGGCCAAGTCCACGGCCCGCTGGCGCGCGATGCGCGGGACGCAGCGCTTATGCTCGACGCCATCGTCGGCTTCAGCCGGTTGTCGCCGATTTCGATCGCGCCGCCGTGGCAGAGCGCGCTCGCAGACCTCGACCGCCGCGACGATGCCGAGAACCTGCGCGTCGCCTACGTCTCCGATATCGCCGGTATCGGTGTTGACGTCGAAGTCGACGAGATCTGCAGGGGCGCCGCGTTCGCCCTCCGCGATGCTGGCGCCCAAGTCGAGGAAATCAAGTTCGATGCCGGTGACGGGCGCGAGCCTTATCAGACGTGGCGCGGCTTGTGGATGGTCGGCCAGCAATTTGCGCGCCTGAGAAAGCTTGAGCAGTTTGGAAAAACTCTGAGAGGCAACGTCGAATCCGGTCTGAAACTTGATGCGAAGGACTTTGCCGCGGCGGAGGCGAAGCGGCAGGACGTGTACCATCGTTTCCGAACGTTGTTCGAGCGGTTCGACATTTTGCTGACGCCCGCCGCGCCGGTGAAGCCTTTTCCCGTTGAGATGAGTTTTCCCGACAGGCTTAACGGCCGAAAATTCGAGAACTATATCGACTGGATTGCGCCGGCATTTCTCATCACTTTGGTCAGCTTGCCGGCGGCGAGTGCGCCGGCGGGGCTGGCGCGGGATGGATTGCCGGTCGGACTGCAGATAGTGGCGCCGCGTTTTGAAGAACCCGCGATATTGAGACTTGCCGGCCTGATACACCGTCATAGCGGCGTGGGCTGGCCACCTGCCGGGATCGCTGCGCCTGACACACGATAAGAAAATGGGCATTCACCCATCCAATGTGCGCGATTTCCCGCCATTGAAACTGTCCGAATTGTTTGTGCGGCCGTGATTATTGCGAAAATCCCGCCAGATAGCTGGTATCCGGCTTTGGCATGCCTTTTGCGGATTACCGGGCCACGCATGGCGCTGGGCAAGTTGCGCGCTTCAAACAGAGGAAATCACGATGTTCAAACTTATTGGCGCGGCCGCCAATCGGTCGCTGGGCTGCCGCTGGTTAGCGACGGCAGCCGTGTTGGCGCTATCGCTATTGGCGACGGTGTCGGCGAAGGCGCAGGACACCATCAAGGTCGGCATTCTGCATTCGTTGTCCGGCACCATGGCGATCAGC
>Ga0209579_10000161_pt1 | contig 99331 bp, 88 predicted proteins | sample Coa_R1_2_FD_187152 | JGI IMG/M metagenome (GOLD analysis project Ga0209579, IMG submission 187152) | Surface soil microbial communities from Centralia Pennsylvania, which are recovering from an underground coalmine fire - Coalmine... | ecosystem: Environmental > Terrestrial > Soil >... | reverse complement strand
GAGCGCACGAAGTAGCGCTGCGCGGCGAAGAAGACGACCAGCATCGGGACGAGGCTCATCACGTTTCCCGCCATGAGGAGCGACCACTCGGTCACGTGCGCGCTCTGGAAGGTCTGGAGCCCGAGCGGGAGCGTCATCTCGTTGGGGTCGTTGACGACGATGAGCGGCCACAGGAACGAGTTCCACGAGTCGAGGAACGTCAGCGCCGCGAGGGTCGCGAGGGCCGGGAGCGACATCGGGAGCACGATCCGCCAGAGCACGGTGAGACGCCTGGCGCCGTCGACCTGCGCGGACTCCTCGTACTCGCCGGGCAGCGTCTTGAAGAACTGGCGCAGGAAGAAGACGCCGAAGGCCGTCGCGGCGTTCGGGAGTATCAGGGCGCCGAGGTGATTGATGCCGACCGCACCGGCCACGTGGATCCCGAGCCACTTCTCGATCAGGAACTGCGGGATCATCGTCACCTGGAACGGCACCATCAGCGTCGCCATCATGGCGATGAAGAGCGCCGTCCTCCCGAAGAACCGGATCCTCGCGAACGCGTAGCCCGCGAGGGTGCAAAGGACCAGGTTGGAGACCACGGTCGCCACGGCGACGACGATGGAGTTCACGAAGAAGTGCGAGAACGGAGCTGCGTTGAAGGCGTTCGCGTAGTTCGCCGGCACGAGCGTGTGCGGGGCGAGGTCCGGTGGGAACCGGAGCGACTCGCGCTGGGTCTCGAGGGACGTGACGAGCATCCAGATGAAGGGGAAGACGAGGACGATCGTGGCCGGCACGAGGACGAGGTGCCACGGGCTGAAGGGGAGCCGGAGTCGTCGCTTCGGACCCGACGGCGCTCCTCTTTCGCCGTTGCCAGCTGCCGACAGGCCGAATCCGCGCTGCGCGTCGGGAACCGCGACCGCGCTCACGACCGGTAGTGCACGTATCGGCGGCCCACGCGGAACTGGATCGCGGTCACGAGCAGGGTGATTATGAGCAGGATGAGCGCGATCGCGGACGCGTAGCCGAGGTTGAAGTACTGGAATCCCTGCTGGAAGATGTAATAGACGATGACCGTCGTCGCGCCGACGGGACCTCCCTGGGTCGTGACGAACACCTCGTCGAAGAGCTGCAGCGCGTTGATCGTGAGCCAGACCGCGAGGAAGAGGGATGCCGGGCTCAACAGGGGAACGGTCACGCGTCGGAACGTCGCCCAGCCGCTCGCCCCGTCCATGGTCGCCGCGTCGAGGACGGTCTGCGGGATGCCCTGCAACGCGGCGAGGTAGATGATCACGGCGAAGCCGGTCCACCCCCACACCGTCATCACGACGATGACCGCCAACGCCTCGTGGGGAGAGTTCAGCCACGGCTGGGCGGGGAGCCCGAACAGGCCCGTGAACCAGTTGACGATCCCGTAGGTCGGGTCGAACAGCCACAGGAAGATGAGAGCCTCGTTGATGGTCGAGACCGCCATCGTCACGTACGCGGCGGTGCGGTAGACCGAGATGAACCGGATCTTCCGGTTCATCGCGACGGCGAGACCGAGACCGACGATCATGGTCAGCGGCACGAAGGCGGCCGTGTAGACGAGCGTGTTCTCCATCGCCTGGCGGACGGTCGGATCGTGGACGAGCTCGCGATAGTTGGAGAGCCCGGCGAACTTGCCGCCGGGACCGAACGAGGCGTGCTGGAACGAAAGCACGATCGACCAGACGATCGGCGCCGCGCCGAAGAGCCCGATGACGAGCGTCGCCGGCGTCACGAAAGCCCAGCCGGTCAGGTGCTCCGAGGCGGCGCGCCGGCTCCGAGCCACGCTCATGTCAGCCGGAGGAGCCGCTTTGGAGAATCTGGTCCACCTTCTGGGACGCTGTCTCAAGAGCCTGTTTCGGCATCGCGGAGCCGACGAGCACGGAGATAACCATATTTGCGAGGACCGTCGAGATCCTGGAATAGCTCGGGATCTGCGGCCTCGCTTGTTTCACGTTCTTCAGGTTCTGGACGAAGGCCGAGACCCCGGGCAGCTTGGCGTTCATCTGCTGGAGGAACCCGGAGCTGTTCGCGACCGAGGAGCGGATCGGCAGGTCGCCCGTGTGCAGGGAGAAGTACTTCACCTGCGCCGGCGCCGTCAGCCACAGGACGAATTTCTCCGCCGCCGACACGTGCGACGCGCCGTTGTTGAAGATCACCCAGTTGTCTGGCCCCGAGATGGTCTGGTGGCCACCCGACGACCCGGGGAACGAGGGCATGATCTGCACGCCGTAGTGCACGTTCGGGAAGGACGCAAGGTCCCACGGCCCGGTGACGAGCATGCCGATCTTTCCCGAGTTGAAGATGTTCGTGTACTCCATGTCGGTCGGGTCGAGGTAGACCGAGTGCTGGACGACCGCCATCTGGCGGAGCAGGTTCAGCGTGCGCAACCCGGCCGGGGAGTCGAACGCGGCCGCCTTGTCCCCGCGAGTGAGCAGGTGGCCACCTGCCTCCCACAGGAGGACCTCCCAGTGCCAGACGGCATCCTCGCTCTGGGGGGTCACGTACGCGGTGCCGAACTGCTTCTTCGCGTGGTCGGTCAGGGTGGCCGCGTCCGCCTCGAACTGGTTCCACGTCCAGTTGGGCGTCGGGAAGGCGAGGTGCGCCTGCTGGAACAGCGTCTTGTTGTAGACGACGGCGAGGTTGTCGACGAGCGCCGGAATGCCGACCACGCGCTTGCCGACCGTGGCGACGTCGCGCTCGCCCACGAAGAAGTCGTCCCAGTGGACACCGGGGCGCTTCACGACCTTCGTCAGGTTGACGACCTGGGACATCTGGGCGACGTTCGGAGCCCACGAGCCGAAGATGTACGCGATGTCCGGTGGGGTCCCGCCGGCGAGCGCGGTCTGGACCTTCGTGAGGGTGTCTGTGTTGTTCACGTACAGGACGCTCACCGTGACGTTCGGGTGCGCCTTCTCGTACTGCTTGACGAGGTGCGAGAACGTCTTCGCCTCGGTTGTGGTGTAACCCTCCCAGATCGAGATCGTCACCTTCCCTGACGCCCCTGCCGTGCCGCCCGAGCAGGCCACGAAACCGGCGGCGGCGAGTCCGAGGGCGATGCCACACCGGCCGAGACGGCTGCCGATCCGGCGCCTGATCCCGGGTACGCCGCCGGACCTGCCGCCGGACCTTGTACGTTTGTTGTCCATAATGAGCAGCATCGAGCAGATGGTACTCCGGTTCCGAACACCCGGACAGGCTCGAATTACGATCGCGGGCCGATGCTGAGGGCCGAACGGCTGTCGAGCCTGCTCGAGACCCTCACCTCGCGTCGCAGCATCGACGTGGCCGGCATGGCCGGGGAGCTGGGGGTCTCGTCGGCGACCGTCCGGCGTGACCTCCGCACGCTCCACGAGCAGGGCCTGCTCGTGCGGACGCACGGCGGGGCCGTGCCGAGCGACCTCGTCCTGGAGCTCCCAGTCCGGTACCGAAGCTCCCGCCGTCGCCCCGAGAAGCACCGCATCGCCCTCGCCGCCGCCGCCTTGGTCACCGACGGCGCCGTCGTCGGCATGACGGGCGGGACGACCACGACCGAGCTCGCACGCGTCCTGGCCGAGCGCAACGGGCTCACGATCGTGACCAACGCCTTGAACATCGCCTCCGAACTGGTCCTGCGTTCCTCCGTGAGGCTCGTGGTGATCGGAGGAAGCGCTCGCCACGCGAGCTACGAGCTCGTCGGGCCATCGGCCGAATCCATGCTCGAGCGCTACCACCTCGACGTCGCGTTCATCGGCACCGACGGCGTCACGCTCGCAGCCGGCTGCACCACGCACGACGAGATGGAGGCGCACACCGACCGGGCGTTTCTCCGGCGTTCCAAGCGCGTGGTGGTCGTCGCTGACAGCTCCAAGCTCGGGCACTCGGCCTTCGCCCACATCTGTGACCTCTCCGAGGTCGACGACCTGATCACCGACGAGGCCGCGGACCCCGCGGTCCTGAAGGAACTGAAGGAGGCGGGCGTGGCCGTCACGACGTGCTGAGCGACCAGCGGTGTCGGGCGGGTCCGCGCAGAATCGAGCAATTGCCCTGCTCGATCGTGCATGCGTGCCGCCCGGTCGCGACACGGCGCCCGTGCTGAAGGTCGCCTTCGTCGGCGCGGGCAGCATCGAGTTCACGCGCAACGTCGTGACCGACCTCTGCAGCTTCCCCGAGCTGCGGGACGACCTCGAGCTGTCCCTCCACGACATCGGCGCAGAGCGCCTCCGCTTCGCAGAGCAACTCGCGAGCCGCATCGTCAGCCAGACGGGAGCCGCCGCGACGGTGTCGGCGACGCTCGAGCGCGCCGCGGCTCTCGAGGGCGCGGGGTACGTCATCAACGAGATCCAGGTCGGCGGGTACGACGCCACCCGCGCCGACTTCGAGATTCCCGCCTCCTACGGCGTCCGCCAGACCATCGCCGACACGCTCGGCATCGGAGGGATCTTCCGCGGCTTGCGCACGATCCCGGTCGTGCGCGGGATCGCCGAGGACATGGCCAGGTACTGCCCGGACGCCTTCCTCCTCAACTACACGAACCCCATGGCGATGGTGCCGTGGGGTGTCTACGCCGGGACGCCGTTCTCCCGGGTCTTCGGCCTCTGCCATTCGGTCCGCGACACCCACGCCCATCTCGCCTCGCTCGTGGGGCTCCACGTGGCCGACATCGACTTCGTGACGGCGGGCTTCAACCACCAGGCGTTCGTGCTGCGCTTCGAGCACCGGGGCGCGTCCCTCTACCCGCGCCTGAAGGAGGTCCTCGACGCCTCCGCAGCGGACCAGCGAAGGGTGCGCGTCGAGATCTTCAACCGCTTCGGCTACTTCCCGACCGAGTCGAGCGAGCACAGCGCCGAGTACGTCCCGTGGTTCATGCGCCACGACGAGGAGCTCGAGCGGTTCCAGATCTTCGTCGGCGACTACCTGCACCGCTCCGAGGAGAACCTCCGGGAGCTCGATGAGACGCTGGCCGAGCTCGCCTCCGAGCGGCCGCTCGACCTCGAGCCGACGGGCGAGCTCGCCTCGGAGTTCATCCATTCGACCGAGACCGGGGCCGAGCGGGAGATCTACGTCAACGTGCGCAACGGCGGCCTCGTCGCGAACCTGCCGGCGGACTGCTGTGTGGAGGTGCCGTGCCGGCTCGGCGGCCCGGAGCGCAGGCCCGACCCGGTCGCCGTCGGGGAGCTCCCGCCGCAGCTGGCGGCGCTGAACCGGACCTTTCTCAACGTCGTCGAGCTCACGGTGAAGGCGGTGCTCTTAGAGGACCGCTCGCTCGTGTACCAGGCGGCGCTCCTCGACCCGAACACGGCAGCGACGCTCACCACGTCGAAGATCGTCTCGATGTGCGACGACCTGATCGAGGCCCACGGCGCCCTGCTTCCGGCGGGCATCCGATCGTGACGGGGGGCTGATCGCTCGAACGATGGCGACCATCTCGGCCGAGCAGCTCACGAAGGTCTACCCGAACGGCACGAAGGCGCTCGACTCGCTCGACCTCGAGGTGGCCGACGGCGAGCTCATGGTGCTCGTCGGCCCGTCCGGCTGCGGCAAGACGACGGCTCTCAGGATGGTCGCCGGCCTCGAGCAGATCACGTCGGGGACGCTCCGGATCGGCGAGAACGTCGTCAACGACCTCCCCGCGCGCGAGCGCGACATCGCCATGGTCTTCCAGAACTACGCGCTGTACCCCCACATGACGGTCGCCCAGAACATCGGGTTCGCCCTGAAGCTCCGTCGCATGCCCAAGGCCCAGGTGAACGCGAAGGTGCGCGAGGCGGCCCGGATCCTCGGTCTCACCAAGCAGCTGCGACTGCGGCCCGCCGAGCTCTCCGGTGGCCAGCGCCAGCGCGTGGCGATGGGGAGGGCCATCGTGAGGGAGCCGGTCGCCTTCCTCATGGACGAACCGCTCTCGAACCTCGACGCGAAGCTCCGGGTGCAGATGCGGGCCGAGATCTCCCGGATCCAACGTCGCCTCGGCGTGGCCACCCTCTACGTCACCCACGACCAGACCGAGGCCATGACGATGGGCGACCGGGTGGCGGTCCTCGACAAGGGCGTGCTCCAGCAGTGCGGCCCTCCCCAACTCGTGTACGACCGGCCGGACAACATGTTCGTCGCCGCCTTCATCGGCTCGCCGGCGATGAACCTCTACCGCGGGGCGCTCGGGGCGGCGGGTGACGAAGTGGTGCTCGGAAGCCAGCGCGTGGCTCTGCACGCCGACGTGCACAAGTTGCGGCCGGGGCTCGAGCGGTACCGGGGCCGACCGGTCGTCGTCGGCATGCGACCCGAGCACCTGATGGGGACCTCGACACAGGCTCCCGGACCGAGGGACGCCGAGCCCGGACCCGCCGGCGCCGATGCGGACGGCGCCGGGCACGGCAAGCTCCGGGGCGACGTCGAGCTCGTCGAGGCGCTCGGCTCGGACCTCCTCGTCCATTTCCACATCGACGCCGAGCGCGTCCACTCCGACGCCGCAGAGAGCGAAGAGGGCGACGATCTCCGAGAGGCCACCGGGAGCGGGTCGGCACCCGCCGCGCTGCGACAGGCCGCCGTGGCACGCCTGGACCCACGCGCCGGCGTCAAGCCGGGCGAACGCGTCACGTTCCTCCTCGACACGACGCGGATCCACTTCTTCGACGCCTCGACGACGGAGGCCATCTGGGATTGAAGACGGTGTGACCGGGCGGCGACCCGCCGGAACGTGGCCGCCCGCCCCGGAGTTCACCCCGGTCGGCGACAGCGAACGCTCGAGGATCGGCGGTCGTGCGGCGCGCCGTCCCCTGGCCTAGCGTGACCGTGCCTCGGAAGGTCGAGGTGGCGAGCAGCGAAGCGAAGCCGGTGCGACTCCGGCACTGTCCCGCAACGGTGATGCCCCTCGGGGACGAGTCCGGTCGCCTCCGCTGTCGAGCCGACGAACACGAGTCCTCGGACGAAGGGCGGTTCGCGCGATCCGGTCGCCCGGTCGCAAGAGCAGTCGTCGTCCTCCGGCACAGGAGGATGCATGCCGCGCCAGCGAGACAGGCTGCGAGCGATCGGGAGCGCGCTTACCCCTTCCGAGTGGAGTCGGCTCGCGGCGATGGCGGGGGTCGTGCTCGCGCTCAACGCGCTCGGCTGGGGCATCTTCGTCCTCACGGTGCTGCCGCACCACTTCCGCTACACGAAGGTCGGCGTGGGACTGGGAGTGGCGTTCACGGCGTGGACGCTCGGAACCCGCCACGCGTTCGACGCCGACCACATCTCCGCGATCGACAACACGACCCGAAAGCTCCTCCACGACGGAAAGCGTCCCCTTGCGACGGGCTTCTTCTTCTCCTTCGGCCACTCGACCGTCGTGGTCGTGGTCGGGGTGGGGATCGGCCTGGCAGCGAAGGCCGTGTTCGGTGCCGTCGTCCGACCCTCCTCCGGCTTCGAGACCCTCGGCGGTGCGGTCGGCACCGTCGTCTCGGCGTCCTTCCTCTACCTCATCGCCGTGCTCAACCTGGTCGTGCTCGTGGGCATCGCCCGCGTGTTCCGGGACATGCGGCGCGGCGCGTACTCGGAGGAGGAACTGGAGCGCCAGCTTCAGGCGAGGGGGCTCATGTGGCGCTTCTTCGGGCGGTTCATGCGCTCCATCAACCACACGTGGCAGATGTTCTTCGTCGGGCTCGTCTTCGGCATCGGGTTCGACACGACGACCGAGGTCGTCCTCCTGGCGGCCACCGCCTCCGCCGCCACCGAGGGCCTGCCGTTCTATGCCGTGCTCGCCCTCCCGCTCCTCTTTTCGGGCGGCATGACGCTCTTCGACACGCTCGACGGCTGCTTCATGAACTTCGCCTACAGCTGGGCGTTCGCCCGACCGGTGCGAAAGGTGTACTACAACCTCGTCATCACCGGATTGTCGATCGCGGCAGCGTTCCTCGTCGGCACCGTCGAGGTGCTCGGGGTCCTCACGACCGAGGTCCATCTCCACGGAACCTTCTGGTCCTTCGTGGCGGACTTCGACATCAACCGGGCCGGCTTCGTCATCGCCGCGCTCTTTGTCGTCGTGTGGGTGGTCGCCATCGCGTCCTGGAAGATCGGCAGGTTGGAGCACCGGTGGGCGCTGAAGGGATCGACGGCGCCGGTGCGGACCGGTCCGCGACCGGGTGAACGCGACGACGGCCGTTGAGCTCCAGCGCTGGGCCGTCACGCCGAGCGCGTGGCGTCACGCCGCTCCAACGTGCAACACCGACTCGAGCACCGTCACGAGCGCCTGCACCCCCTCGACACAGTCCGAGAGCGCGGCGTGCTCGGCGGGGCTGTGGCTCACCCCGGTCGGGTTCCGCACGAACAGCATGCCGGTCGGGATCGTCGCGGCCAGGATGCCTGCGTCGTGCCCTGCACCCGTCGCGAGCTCGGGCGCATCCCCGAGGGCGTCGCGCATCCGGTGCCGGAGCGTCTCGTCGAACACCACGGCCGGGCTTCTCGACTCCTCGACGACGACGCAGCCGACCCCGTGGTCTGCAGCGGCGGCCTCAGCGCGGGCGGTGATCTCCGCCACGATCGCGTCCAGCGTCGCGTCCTTCGGGGCGCGGGCGTCGAGCCACGCGTCCACCGACGCCGCGACGGCGTTCGTCGCGTTGGGCTCGACGTGTGCCCGCCCGACCGTCGCGAGTCCGCCCTTGGCGGCCGCCGTCGCCCGGGCTCCGGTGACGGTCGCGGCGAAGGGCAGCGTCGGGTCCCGTCGGTCCTCGAAGCGCGCGGTCCCCGCGTGGTTGGCCTCGCCCTCGAACCGGATGTGCCACCGGCCGTGCGGCCAGATCCCGGTCGCGACGCCCACCGCCGCGCCCAGGCCGTCGAGCCCACGGCCCTGCTCGACGTGGAGCTCGACGTAGCAGCCGAGCCGCTCGAGGCGCTCGGCGTCGGGCCCGATCGACGCGGGATCGGCGCCGGCCGCGGCCATCGCGCTCGCGAGCGTCGTGCCGGAGGCATCGGTGAGCGATCGGGCGCGGTCCGGGTCGATGGTCCCGGTCAAGAGGCGGCTGCCGAGGCACGCCACGCCGAAGCGCGCGCCCTCCTCCTCGCTGAAGGCGACGACCGCGAGCGGTCGCGGAGGCGTGTCACCGTGGCGCGCGCGCAACTCGTCGACGCAGAAGAACCCCGAGACGACGCCGAGCGGCCCGTCGAACGCGCCGCCGCGCGGGACGCTGTCGAGGTGACTCCCGACGGCGACGGCCGCGCCCCGCCCGGGGTCGCGCGTCCCCGGGCTTTGAGCGCCCCACCACGCCCACAGGTTGGCGTTGCGATCCTGGTCGACCACCAGGCCACGGGCCTCGGCCTGCCGGCGGAACCAGCCCCGGAGCTCGAGGTCGATGTCGGTCCACGAGAACCGGTCGTAGCCCCCGTCGGGTCGCCTGCCGATGGGCTCGAGCTCCGCCCAGGCGGCCTCGAACCGCTCCGCCAGGCTCACCCGAGGGTTCCGCACACGGATGCCGCCGCGTCGACGATCGTGCCGCGTTCGACGAGCGCCTCGGCCGCGGACAGCTCGGGCGCGACCATGCGGTCCGGCCCGATGCCGGGCACCGCCTCGCGCAACGCGTCCACGACCGCCGCGGTGGCCGGTGACGGGGCGAGGGGTGCGCGCAACTCGAGCCCGAGCCCCGCGGCCACCAGTTCGACGGCGAGCACGCGACGAAGGCACTCGACGGAACGCCGGAGCTTGCGCCCCGCGTTCCATCCCATCGAGACGTGGTCCTCCTGCATCGCCGAGCTCGGGATGGAGTCCACGCTCGCCGGGACGGCGAGGCGCTTCATCTCCGAGACCATCGACGCCTGCGTGTACTGGGCGATCATGAGCCCGGAGTCGACGCCGGCGTTCTCGGCGAGGAACGGGGGGAGGCCCAAGGAGCGCGACCGGTCGAGGAGACGGTCGGTGCGGCGCTCCGACATCGAGGCGAGGTCGGCGAGGGCGATCGCAAGGAAGTCGAGCGCGTAGCCGAGCGGCGCGCCGTGGAAGTTGCCGTTCGAGGTGACCTCCCCGCTGTCGAGCACGACCGGGTTGTCGATCGACGCGGCGAGCTCGCGCTCGGCGACGGCGCGTGCGTGGTCGACCGTGTCCCGCACGGCGCCCGCGACCTGCGGCGCGCAGCGACACGAGTAGGGGTCCTGGACTCGCGGGTCACCGGCCCGGTGCGAGGCCACGATCTCGGAGCCCGCCATGAGGCGGTAGAGGTTGTCCGCGCTCACCGCCTGGCCGGGATGGGGCCTGAGCTCCCCGTGGAGCTCGGGCCTGAACGCCTGGTCGGTGCCGAGGAGCGCCTCGGTCGACATCGCTGCGGTCACGTCCGCCACGCGGCACAGGTTGTCGAGGTCGCAGACCGCGAGGACGAGCATGCCGAGCATGCCATCCGTGCCGTTGATGAGCGAGAGTCCCTCCTTCACGGCGAGCTCGACGGGCGCGATCCCGGCCCTGGAGAGCGCCTCGCGGCCGCCCATGCGCGTGCCGTCGCGGTCGAAGGCTTCACCCTCGCCCATGAGGACGAGCGCGCAGTGGGCGAGCGGCGCGAGGTCGCCGCTGCAGCCGAGCGAGCCGTATTCGGGGACGACCGGGGTGACGCCCGCGTTCAGCATGGCCGCGAACGTCTTCGCCAGGATCGGCCGCGCGCCGGTGTGCCCCGACGCGAGCGTCTTGGTCCGGAGGAACACGAGCGCGCGGACCACCTCGCGCTCGACGGGCGGCCCCATCCCCGCCGCGTGCGACCGGATGAGGCTCCGCTGGAGCTGCTCGCGATCGGCGGGCGGGATGTGGCGGATGGCGAGCGCCCCGAAGCCGGTCGAGATCCCGTACGTCGGTTCGGATGCGTCGGCGAGCCGTTCGACGACCGCGCGCGAGGTCTCCATCGCGTGCAGCGCCTCACGGCCGAGGCGGACGGGCGCGTCGTCACGTGCGACCGCGACGACGTCGGCGGCGCTCGTGCCGGTGGGGCGGACCTCGACGGGGTTCACGGTTGCTGCGGTCGGGCGGTCTCGTCGGCCGGACGCGCCATCGGCACGTGCACGTCGCGGGCCACAGCCGTCGCCTCGGCCTCGTCGTAGCCGGCGTCCACGTGCCGGAGCACCCCCATCGCCGGGTCGTTCGTGAGCACGCGGGCGAGCTTCTCGGCGGCGAGCGGGGTGCCGTCGGCGACGCAGACCTGGCCGGCGTGGATCGAGCGGCCGATCCCGACACCGCCGCCGTGGTGGATCGAGACCCACGACGCGCCGGACGCCGTCGAGACGAGCGCGTTCAGGAGCGGCCAGTCGGCGATGGCGTCGGAGCCGTCGCGCATGGCCTCCGTCTCCCGGTAGGGGGAGGCGACCGACCCGCAGTCGAGATGGTCGCGCCCGATCACGATCGGGGCGGCGAGCTCGCCCGAGGCCACGAGCTCGTTGAACCGCACGCCCGCCCGGTCGCGCTCGCCGAGCCCGAGCCAGCAGATGCGTGCGGGCAGACCCTGGAAGTGCACGCGTTCTGAGGCGACGCGGAGCCACCGCACGAGGTGGTCGTTGTCGCTGAAGAGGTCGGCGACCGCCCGGTCGGTCTTCACGATGTCCTCAGGGTCGCCCGAGAGCGCGGCCCACCGGAACGGGCCCTTTCCCTCGCAGAAGAGCGGGCGGATGTAGGCGGGGACGAAGCCCGGGTAGTCGAACGCGCGGTCGAAGCCGCCGAGCTTCGCCTCGGCACGCAGGCTGTTGCCGTAGTCGAAGACCTCCGCGCCCTTGTCCTTCAAGGCGACGAGCGCCGCGCAGTGCTCGGCCATGGCCGCGCGTGCGCGGCGCAGGTACTCGTCCGGGTCGTCGGTGCGCAGGCGGCCCGCCTCTTCGAGGGAGAGGCCGGGAGGGACGTAGCTCATCGGGTCGTGCGCCGGCGTCTGGTCGGTCGCGATGTCGACCTCGACGTCGCGCCGGACGAGCTCGGGCACCACCTCCGCCGCGTTGGCGACGAGACCGACGGAGATCGCGCGGCCGTGTTGGCGCGCGTCGTCGGCGAGCGAGACCGCATCGTCGAGGCTGCGCGCGAGCGTGTCGAGGTAGCCGGTCTGGAGCCGGCGCTCGATGCGGGAGGGGTCGACGTCCGCGCAGATGACCGCGCCACCGTTGATGGTGACCGCGAGCGGCTGGGCTCCGCCCATCCCGCCAGCTCCCGCGGTCACGGTGAGGGTGCCGGCGAGCGTCCCGCCGAAGCGCTTCTCGGCGACCGCGGCGAAGGTCTCGTAGGTGCCCTGGAGGATGCCCTGGGTCCCGATGTAGATCCACGAGCCCGCCGTCATCTGGCCGTACATCGTGAGCCCGAGGGCATCGAGACGGCGGAACTCGTCCCACGTGGCCCAGTCGGGCACCAGGTTGGCGTTCGCGATGAGGACACGTGGTGCCCACTCGTGGGTGGCGAGGACGCCGACGGGCTTTCCGGACTGGACGAGGAGCGTCTCGTCTGTCCCGAGCGCTCTCAGGGTGTCCTCGATGGCGTAGAAGCTCGGCCAGTTCCGGGCGGCCTTGCCCGATCCCCCGTAGACGACGAGCTCCTGGGGGTGCTCGGCCACCTCGGGGTCGAGGTTGTTGCGCAACATCCTGAGCGCCGCCTCCTGTTGCCAGCCCCGGCACGAGATGACCGTGCCCCGGGGCGCGCGGATCGGCGCGGGCGGGGGCCTGCGGCGCGCTTCGTCTGTGACCACGTCCACCTCCGGGCGTCTTCCTGGCAGCGGGCCAGCCTACGCAGCGCGGCCGCGGACCTTCCGGCCCGCCCGGAGCGCCTCGACGGCCGGCCCCACGGAGAGCTAGTCCGGATGACCGAGGTTCACCACGCAGAACAGGTTGCCCTCCGTGTCGGAGAGGACGACGAAATCCGGGTCCTCGGGATAGTCCGGCCAGTCGACCCGCGTGGCCCCGAGCCGGGTCAGCCGGTCGGCCTCGCGCGTCTGCTCGGCCGCGTCGTTCACGTGCAGATCCAAGTGGATGCGGGGGCGATCAGACGGTGGCGTCTCGCTCATCTGGAGCGCCAGCGCCACGCCTTCCCCGTCCGGCGGTTCGAGCACGACGCTCCAACCGGCGAAGCCGTCCGTGCGGCGTCGGTAGCCCAAGGCGGCTGACCAGAAGTCCGCGGCGCGCGCTCGATCCGTGACGCCGATCGCGACGAGCCCGACACGCAGCATGTGCGGAGTCTGGCCCGCCTACGCCGCGGGCGCGTCGATCGGCGCCACGAGGTCGGGCCGATCGCGCGCCGGTCGGGCAGGAGGCTTCAGCGAGGAGGCTTCAGAGCGACGCCGACTCCCTCAGGTCGGTCACGCGTGCGACGCGCTCGAGCCAAGGATCGGCCTCCAAATGCTCGAACGCCGCCCGAGCCTCATCGAGCAGGGGGCCCGCGTCGGAGAGGCGTCCCGCCTCGGCGAGGCACTCCGCGTGCTCGGTCAGCGCGGTCGCGAGCCACAGCGGTGCGCCCATCTCCCGGTAGGCCCGCTCGGCCGCCCTGAAGCAGCGATCCGCCTCGGCGACGTCGCGCTCGGCCGCCAGCCGCGCCCTCGTCCGAAGGCTGAGCGCGTCGAAGAAGGCCGTGCGCTCGCCCGGCCGCAGTTCGCTGATCAACCCCTGAAGCTCTTCCACGGCCGAGTGGTCGCCGAGCGAGAAGGCGGCGTCCAGCGCGAGCTCCATGCCGACCTTGAACATGTGGCCGTCCGGCCCGATCCGCCGTCCATCGACGGCAGCACCCCGGGCGGACACGAGCGCCGCCGAGTACTCCTTCTCCGCCGACAGCACGACCGCCCTCGCGACGCCGTACGCGCTGCGTTCCTGGACGTCTTCGGACGACTCGAAGCGGGAGAACACCGACACGACGTGCCGCGCCGCTTCGAGGTCCCCGCGCGCCACGTGGATCTGGGGAAGGACGAGCAGCGGGTTCAAGATGTCCGCCCTGGCCCAGTCCGCCTCGGGGACCTGCGAGACGCGAACAAGGACGTCGTTCCACCGGCCGACGACGAACAGCGGAAAGATCGACTCCAGGTTCAGCGCCACTCCCCACGTATGGTCTCCGACCCTCGTCGCGAGGTTCAGCCCCTGTTCGTAGATGTCCAGCGATTCGTCGTAGCGATCGCGCCGGAAGAGCACCTCGGCAAGGTTCACGTAGGCGCGCGATGCCGCGGAGAACCGGTCGTTTTCGAGTGCGACCGCAAGGGCGTGCCGCAGGAGCCCGGTCGCCTCTTCGACGCGCCCGAACCACAGCGACACGAGGCCCTTCGTGTTCAGGCTTTGCGAGATGACCTCTGGAAGCCCGAGCGGCTCGGCGATCTCGAGCGCCTTCTCGACGCGCTCGAGCGCGAGGTCCATGTCCCCCCGGAAGACGTGGAGCCTCGCAAGTTGGGAGGCGAGCGTCGCGAGCGTCTCGTCGGGTTCGAGGGAGGAGAGAAGCGAGTACGCGTTCTCCATTCGCGCCACGGGCTCCTCGACGTGTCCCGCCTCGTATTCGACCTCCGCGAGGGCGGCCGAGACGCGCACCGCAGCATGGTCCATGCCGGCCGACTCGAACAGCGACATCGCGGTGCGGTAATGCTCCCTCGAGGGGTCGAGCCTTCCGGCCTGGTAGGCCATCCGTCCGGCGCGCTCGAGGAGGTGAGCTCGGACACCGCCTTCTTCGGTGAACGCCGAGGCGTCCCGGAAGTACCGCTCCGCGTCCGCCGCCGCGGCGAGCGACGCGGCGCGATCACCGGCCTGCACCAGCAGCTCGCACGCCTTGGCCCGCAGCTGCGGAGCGTCCTCGGCGTCCGGAGCGAGCGAAAGGGCGTCGATGTAGTGCGACGCGACGACCTCGACGATCTCTTCGTCTTCCCCGCCCGATGAGTCCTCCAAATAGGTCGCGACGGCGAGGTGTTTCGCTCGACGCTCCCGTTTGGACATCGTCTCGTACGCCACCATCCGCAACAGGTCCTGGACGAACGCGTACTGGCCGCGCTCCGGCGAGCGAGGGTCGGCGACGAGGAGGAGGACCTCCTTTCGGACGAGGGAGGCGAGCAGTGGATCGACGTCGGCGCGTGACCGCCCGAACGCGCCGGAGATCGCCGACGCGGTGAAGGACTTGCCGAGCACGGAGGCCTCCTGGAGAAGCGGCCGCTCCTCGCTCGACAAGCCGTCCAGCCTGGCGGCGATCAGCGCGTGGAGCGTCTCGGGAACCTCGAGGGACTCGATCGGGCCCGTCGGGCGGAAGGACGCGCCCTCGCGGACGAGGAGCCCGCGGTCGAGGAGCATCCTCACGGTCTCCACCGCATAGAGGGGCACCCCCTCCGCCCGCGCGAGGATCCGGTCGCGCACTTCCTCGGGGAGGCCCGGGACGAGCCCCGAGAGGAGCTCGGCCATCGCCGAGGGCGAGAGCGGCTCGACGTAGAGCGAGGTGAAGTTGCGCTTCCCGCTCGCCCAGGAGGGGTGCCGATCCGCGAGATCGGGCCTCGCGAGACTGACCACGAACAGGGGGTGGTTGCGCGACCAGTCCAACAGGTACTCGATGAACTCGAGGAGCGACGGGTCGGCCCACTGCATGTCCTCGAAGACCATGACGACCGGTGTCTGGTCTGCGAGGCGCTCGAAGAAGAGCCGCCACGCGGCGAAGAGGTCCGTCTTGTCGGAGCCCGCCCGGTCCTCGAGGCCGAGGAGGTGGGCCAGTCGCGGCGCCACCCATTTCCGCTCCTCGGGGTCGCTCAGGTGCTCCTCGACCGCGGCGCGGACCTTCGTTGCCGCCGAGGTGGCGTCCTCGCCTTCTGCGATCCCCAACCGCCGCCGCACCATCTCGGCCAGTGCCCAGTACGTGACGCCTTCCCCGTAGGAGAGGCACCGGCCCTGGTGCCAGAAGACGGACCGGGCGAGCCCGTCGAGATACTTCTCGAACTCCCAGGAGAGCCTCGTCTTGCCGATCCCGGCAACACCGACGACCGAGACGACGTGCGCCCGCCGGTCCTCGGCGCAGGCGTGGAAGAGGTCCTTCATCAGGCGGAGCTCGCGGTCCCGCCCGACGAAGGGTGCCTCGAATCCCGCGGGGCGCTGCTCGCCCATGCGTCGCGCGATCACCCGGCGCGCCCTCCAGACGTGGACCGGCTCGGCCTTCCCCTTCAGCTCCCTCGACCCCGCGTCCTCGTAGGCGATGACCGCCTCCGTGGACCGTTTCGTCGCCTCTCCGACGAACACGTCTCCGGGGGAAGCCACCGACTGGATGCGGCTCGCGGTGTTCACGAGGTCTCCTGCCACCATGCCCTCGCCCGACGCGGCCAGGTTCACGGTCGCCTCGCCGGTGAGCACGCCCACCCTCGCGCGGAGGTCGGGGACGCCCGCGTCCCGGCCCAGTTGCGAGACGACCTCGACGAGGTCGAGGGCGGCGCGGACCGATCGCTCCGCGTCGTCCTCCTGTGCGACCGGGGTCCCCCAGACGGCCATCACGGCGTCGCCGATGAACTTCTCGACCACGCCGCCGTACCGGGAGATGACCGTCCGGCAGACGTCGAAGTACTTCGAGAGCAGCTCGCGGACGTCCTCGGAGTCCCGCGACTCCGAGAGGCTCGTGAACCCCACGAGGTCGGCGAAGAGCACGGACACGTGGCGACGCTCGGTCGACGCCGGTCCCTCGGGGAGGGTCTCACGGGCCGCGGCTCGCTGGCCACGTGGCTCGCCTGCCACGGGTGCGCCGCACTCGTTGCAGAACTTGGCGGCCGGCGGGATCGACGAGCCGCACGAGGGACAGGAACCGGAGAGCGGGGTGCCGCACTCGGAACAGAACTTGCTGCCCTCCCGATTCTCCGCACTGCAGTTCGAGCAGTTCAACGCAGCTCCCCCGCTCCAGTCGCCCGCACGTTACCGCCTGGGCGGCGGGCGTTCGGGAGCTCCGATCGCTCGGACGCGCTCCGGTCAGGTTCCGGTCGACGTCTTTCAGGACGTGCGGGTGGCCATCAGTTCCATGAACCTCGTCACGTCGACGTTGCCGCCGCTCAGGATCACGCCGACCCGATCGCCGCGGCCGGCGACCCTGCCGGCGAGCAACGCCGCGAGCCCGCTCGCCCCGCTCGGCTCGACGACGAGCTTCAGCCGGTCGAAGGCGAGACCCATCGCCTGACGGATCTCGTCGTCGCTTACGAGCTCGACGCGCTCCACGAGCCGCTCGTTGATGGAGAAGGTGAGCTCGCCGGGCGTTTCCACCATCTGGCCGTCCGCGATCGTCCTCGGGACGTCGATCGTCACGCGGTGGCCCGTCTCGAGCGACCGCTTGGTGTCGTCACCGGCCTCCGGTTCGACACCGACGACGCGGATACCCGGGGAGAGCGCCGTTGCGATCGTGGCCACGCCGGCGATCAGTCCCCCACCTCCGACGGGGGCGACGACGACGTCGAGGTCACCGCAGTCCTCCAGCAGCTCGAGCGCGGCCGTGCCCTGGCCGGCGACGACGTAGGGCGACTCGTACGGTGGGATGAGGGGCAGGCCCCGCTCGGCGGCCACCTTCTCGCCGACCGCCGCACGGTCCTCCCCGTAGCGGTCGTAGGTCACCACCTCGGCCCCGTACCCGAGGACGGCGTCGACCTTGGAGCGGGGAGCGTCCTCGGGCATGACGATGACGGCGGTCGTCCCGAAGAGCTTCGCCGCGAGCGCGACCGCCTGCGCGTGGTTGCCCGAGGAGTACGCCGCGACGCCCCGGGTGCGCACGTCGGGGTCGAGGTGCGCCAACGCGTTGTAGGCGCCCCGGAACTTGAAGGCTCCGCTTCGTTGGAGGTTCTCGCACTTGAGGAAGACACGGCACCCCGTGAGCTCGTCGAGGGTGCGCGACGTCACGACCGGCGTGCGGTGCGCCACCCCCGCGATCGTCCGCGCGGCCTCTCGGACGTCGTCTGCGGTGACGGGTACTGCCGTGGTCATGGGTGGCGCGTCTCCTTGTGGTTTCCGCTCTTCTCCTCGTCCGAGCCGGCGACCGGGTATGGCACCGCCTCACGGCTCGGGCAGCGCGTGCACCTTAGGGCCACCGGCCTTCCGGGTTCGCCCCGCGCCTCGGCCAGCGGGCGACCGGAACGCCCTCGGTGAAGTGCGGACCACTTGGGATCCCCTTCTCATGGACGGCGATGGCCGTCCTGGTAGACACCGGTCGGTGCCCTCCGTCACCGTCCGGAGACTCTCTCCCGACGACTGGCCGATCTGGCGCGCGCTTCGGCTTCGGGCGTTGGCGGATTCGCCCGAGGCGTTCGGCGCGACCCTCGCCTACTGGAGCGGCGAAGGGGACACGGAGGCACGGTGGCGTGCCCGGCTCTCCGACGTGCCCCTGAACCTGGTGGCCGAGCTCGACGGCGTGGCGGCCGGGATGACGAGCGGGACCGCGCCGGCGGAGGGGCGCGTCGAGCTGATCTCGATGTGGGTCGCGCCCGAGGCGCGGGGCAGGGGGATCGGCACGGAGCTCGTCGGCGTGGTCGAGGAGTGGGCGAAGGACCAGGGCGTCGGCGTGGTCGCCCTCGATGTCCGTGAGGCGAACGCCCGCGCGATCGCCCTCTACCGGCGTCACGGCTTCGTCGACGTGGGCCGCTCGCCCGCCTCGGATGTAGGCGCGCCCGAACGGCGGATGGAGAAGCCGTTGTCCGGCGCCGGCTGACGCCGGCAGCCAGTGCTCAGCCCTCAGGCGACGAGGGCGCCCTCATCGCGGCGCCGCATCCTGTGGCGTCCGTGGTGGCCACTCCGGCGCACGCACACCCACTGGGCGCCGGGTCGCCGCCACTCGGCACTGCAGTGGAGGTCGCGGGTCCGCTCCTCCGCTTCGGGACCGTCGTCGCGACCTGTGACCTCGCGGACCTGCTCCCGGGTCGGTGGCAGGGAAGCCAGGACGAGCGTCGGGGCGTCGCTTCGTTCGGTCGTCACGGTGGTCACCATGACCAATATTCTACTGAATCGGTCGAGTTAGTCAACTGAGATCCAATTCTCGGCGGCCGGGTGGTTCTTCGCCGCCTTCTCCTTCTTCTTGAACGGGCGGGCGACGGCGCCGATCGCCGGGACGAGCACGATCCAGAGCGCGATCGTCACGACCATCGCCGTGAGGTACCCGAAGGGCCGGGTGCCGACGTCGCCCGACACCGCTCCTGCGAAGAGCATCAGGAACCACGCACTCAGGAAGAACGCGGGCCCCGCTGACATGAGCCTCGGGATGTAGTGCATCGGAGCTCCTTGCTCCGGGTCGCCCCGGTCGGATCGACTGTTCCGTCACAGAGAGCATCCTCCGGAACCCTGCCTCGATTGCAGGGCCGAAGGTCCCCGCCTTCGGGCCCTGCGGGCCGGTTCACACGAGGCGGCGTTCCGTCGCCCAGTAGGTGAGCTGGTGTCGCGTCGAGAGCTGGAGCTTGCGGAGGACGGCCGAGACATGGCTCTCGACCGTCTTCACCGAGATCGAGAGCTCCTGCGCCACCTCGCGGTACGTGTAGCCCCGGGCGATGAGCCGCAGCACCTCGCGCTCGCGCGACGAAAGCTGGTCGAGCTCGGGGTCGACGGGGAGGGGGGCTGGTGCGCCCGCGGCGCCCGCCCCCGGCATCGAGGCGAAGGCGTCGAGCACGAAGCCCGCGAGGCGCGGGGAGAACACCGCGTCGCCGCCCGCCACCCGGCGCACCGCGTCCACGAGCTCGTGCCCCGAGATGGTCTTCGTCACGTAACCGCGCGCCCCCGCGCGGATGATCCCGATCACGTCCTCGGGGGCGTCGGAGACGGAGAGCGCGAGGAAACGGACGTCCGGCTTCACCGAGCGCACCGCGTCGATCACGGCCAGGCCGCCGCCCTGGGGGAGGTGGACGTCGAGCAGCACCACGTCGGGCTCCCGCTCGAGGATCATCTCGATCGCGGCGGGCACCTCGTCGGCCTCCCCGAGGATCTCGACGTCGTCGCCGAGCTCGGCCCGGACACCTGCACGGAAGAGCTGGTGGTCGTCGACGAGGAAGACCCTCGGCCGACGCTTGAGAGCGTGCCGGTCGGGACGGGGGACGCCGTCGGGGCCCGCGCTCATCGCTCGGCGGCCCGCGGCATGACGAGCTCCACCTCGGTGCCCTCGCCGGGCGCCGTTCGAACCGTCGCCCTGCCGCCGTGACGGAGCATCCGCGCCTGGATCGACTCTGCGACCCCGTGGCGGTCGGCCGCCACCGCGTCGAGGTCGAAACCCCGGCCGCGGTCGCGCACGAACACCGACACCCGGCCCGGTTCGACTTCGGCGAAGAGGGAGATCCGGGGGGCGCCCGACCACTTGGCGGCGTTGACGGTCGCCTCGCGCGCGGCGTCGAGCAGCTCGCGCAGCCGCCCGTCCAGTGGGCAGTCACCGACGGTCACGACGTCGACGGGCACTCCGTGCGCCTCTTCGACTTCGCCCCCGATCGCCTGCGCGCCCGCGGCGACGGACGTGACGTCCTGGCCGAGAGCCCCGGGGATGTCCCCGTCGAAGAGCCAGGCGCGCAGCTCGCGCTCCTGGGCGCGGGCGAGCTGGACGACCTTCTGCGGGTCTTTGGCCGCCCGCTGGATCAGCGCCAGGGTCTGGAGGACCGAATCGTGCACCCGCGACGCCATCTCGGCGCGGTCCTCGGCCCGGATGCGGGCTTGACGCTCGGCCACGAGCTCCCGGACGAGTCTCAGCCACCACGGCCCGAAGATGACCACCACCGCGGCCAGGACGAGCAGGGCCCCTGCCGCGGCGCGCACGGGACCGATCGGCCGAGCATGGTGCGCGAGCAGGAAGCTGAGCCCGAGCGCGAGGAGCGCCACCGCGAGCCCGCCGCGCACCGCCGCCCGGCGCCAGGACCGTTCTGGTCGCGTGCCGAGGCGAACGACAGGGTCTGCCGCCTCCCGGAGCCAGGCGCGCTCGTCCGGATCGCTGTTGCGCCACACGAGCACGCCGCCCGCCGCGCACAGGAAGACCGGCCACGCGAACGTGCTGATGTACGCCGCGCCGAGCGCCGACCCGAGCACCATGGTCGCCACGGTGAGCGGGAGAAAGGCGAGGGCGAGCAGGATCCCGTGACGGTCCTTCGCCACCTTCGCGCCGATGCTCGTCTCGTGGCCCTCGAGGGGCATGAGGAGCCACGCCGCCACGTAGATGGGGAGTCCCACGCCGGCCGCGAGGGTCGCGATGACGAACGCGATCCGCACGAGGGTGGCGTCGACGCCGAACTTCTTCGCCAGTCCCCCGGCGACGCCGGCGAAGAGGCGGTCGTCCCGGGTCCGGACCCACGGGCCGTGGAGGCTGCGCCGGGAGTGCGGCCCGAATCCGGGCGGACCGAACCTCCATTGCCGGCCGTGCCTGCGCCACCCAGTTGTCGGCCACCACTGCCCCTCGCCCCACGGTGCCGAGGGCGGCGGCGGGGGCGGTCCCTTGGCGTCTCCCGGAGGCTTCGGACACGGCGGCGCCGACGGGGTCCCCGGGGGCGCGAGAACCTGCCCGGTTGCCGGTGACGGCCCGGGGACGCCGGCTCCTCGTTGGGGCCCGGTGGTGTCCGAGCGCTCGGTGATGCCTCGATGATCGCGCCGCGGGCGCGACCAGGGCATCCGGGAAGACCCTGACCGCCTGCCCACCTCGTCAGGGTCGAACCGGGGGTCGGATCGGGGCTGGTCCCAATTCCTTCTTTGGCCCCGCCGGCGCAGGATCGGGGCATGGAACCAGCAACCATCAATCAGTCAGCACAGACCGGCAGGCCGGTGCTGCGCCGGGCGGTCCGGGGGCGTCTTCTCGGCGGCGTCGCAGCGGGCGTCGCCGACTACTTCGACGTGGACGTCGTCGTGGTCCGGATCGCGTTCGTGGCGCTCGCGCTCGTCGGCGGCATCGGCGTCCCGCTCTACCTCGCTGCGTGGCTCATCGTCCCCGACGAAGAGACGGGCGAGAGCGTCGCCGAGCACCTGCTCGGGCACGCCTCGGGGGAGGGTTGCCCCCGCGACCGTGCCTACGCCTACCCCGAGTACCGCGACCACTGGAGGAGGGACGATGTCTCAGCGAGCTGACGGCACATGGCCGGGCGGACCGCGGCCCGACCCCCCCTGGGCCGGCCGGGCGTACCGCCGCGGGCCCGACCCTTCCATCCGGGTCGGGGACGCCGAGCGCAATCAGGTGGCCGACGCCCTCTCGCAGCACTTCTCGGCGGGCCGTCTCGACGACACGGAGCTCAAGGACCGCCTCGACCGGGCGATGTCGGCGAAGACCGGCGCCGATCTGTCCGGGCTGCTGAGCGACCTCCCTCCGCTCGTGCCGAGCTCGCCCCCGCCTCCTCCGGCCCGCCGGCGTGGCGGCGTGACCTGGGTGGTGCTCGGAGCGGTGTTCCTCTTCTTGTTCACCCTCCCGTGGCACTCCGGGCCGTGGTTCTGGGTGCCGCGGATGCCGTGGCTCCTGTTCGGGATCATCGCTTTCGCCCTCTGGCGGCGCTCACGCCGACGGAGGTGGCACCCTGGAGTGCCGTCCTGACTTCCGCCGGGCTCGGCCTGGGAAGGGCTGGCCGGCGGCGGTGAGGCCGCGGTTGCCCGTGTCGACCTCCGCTCCGAGCTGCTCGCGCCTCGCTGCGTAGCCCCGTCACGACATCCGAGATGTGGCCCGCGCGGTCGCTCGCCGGAGCAATGACTGCGCGAGAAGGCGAGCCACGATCGTGAGGAGCGACGACGTGGCGGCGAGGAGACTTCATAGGTCGACGGACCGAGGGCGTCGATGCTGCCCCCTGTGCGCGCGCCCTCGTCACGGTCTGATCGAGCGCGTCCCGCGGTCGACGCGGAACCGAGGGCCGACGTTGAAACGGGACGGGAGCGCGGTACGTTCAAGCCCATGCCCCGAGACCACTGTCTGGGCCGACGCGCGCCCATCACCATGTTGACCGTCGCCGGCCTGGCTGCGGCCGGACTGGCCGCCGGGGTCGCCGGGGTCGGAGTCCCCGTCGCCGCGGCGAGCTCGCGCCACGCCCTTCCCAAGGTGCAGCACGCCCGTGACCTCACGGCGGAGCCCGCCGTCCGGGCCGTCAAGGGCAAGGCCCCGAAGAAGCTGCTCGTCAAGGACCTCGTGACCGGCACCGGCTCAGCGGTGACGAAGACGAGCATCGTGCAGGTGAAGTACATCGGCGCGAACTACCGGACCGGCAAGGACTTCACAGCGGCGACCTGGACGGCGGGCAAGGCGACGTCGTTCTCCCTGAGCGGGGTGATCCCCGGCTTCGCGGACGGCCTTCTCGGCATGAAGGTCGGCGGGCGGCGCGAGATCGTGATCCCGCCGCGCCTCGGCTACGGCAACCACGCCGCCGGCCCGATCAAGCGCAACGAGACCCTCGTCTTCGTCGTCGACCTCGAAGCGGTGAGCGGCTGACGCGGGCGAAGCTCGGCGGCCTCAGGGCCGCCCGAACTCGACGTTCCCGCCACCGATCGCCTCGAGCAGGCGCTCCGCCTCGGAACCGACGGCACCGCGGGCACGCGCGCTGAACGCTCCGCTCAATGGCTCGACGCGCAGGTTCACGGCTCGACCCGAGCGCTCGAAGGACCACACGCCCGACACGTAGCCGTCGAGAAGGACGGTACCGGGGACCATGTGGAAGCGCTCGAACAGCTGCGCGAAGTCGACCGGGCCGAGGACGCGGCGACGGTCGGCGTGGGCAAGGAGGACGTTGTCGTACTGGGGGAGGAGGCGCGCCGGCGCGGGGACGCCCGGGTCCGGTCGCGCGGCCCCGGGAAGGTCGAACAGCTCGGCGCCGTCTTCGTCCTCGAACGTCACGAGGTCCAGTGTCTCGAGGACCGGCCGCAGGCGCGTCATGCCCGACCAGGTCTGGACGTCCGCGACGCTCGCCGGGCCGAACGCGCCGAGGTAGCGGGTGACGAGCTCCGACGCGGTCGCAGCGCTCCTGCCGAGCGCCCGATGACCGGGGCCGAGCCAGGCCTCGATCGTCGTATGGCGTGGGGTGCCCGACCTGCCCCACACTCCTCGTGGGGGGGTCTGGACGAGCGGCAGGTACGCGCGCGCCGCCTGCGCGAGGGCGTCGGCGTCGAGGGACGGCCAGCGTTCCAGCAGCGCACGGCCGAGCTCGGCGAAGCTCAGCGGGCGCTCCGCCACGAGGTCGCGTGCCGCCGCGACGACGCCGGGCACGTCCGCGCCCGCGAGGGCCCTTGCGAACGGGGAGGCACGGAACCGGCGATCGAGCATCGGTTCGAGGACCGGGCGCAACCGGACGGCGTCCTCGGCGCTCACGAGGTGGATGGTGCTCCGCATCAACGCCAGCCGGACGACGTCGCCTCCTTCGACGAGCGCGGCGAGCTCGCCGAAGTCGAAGCCCTCGAGGCGCGTCCACAGTCCGAGGTACGGCGGGTTCGGAAGCTGGGACTGGAGCCCGACGAGGTGCTCGATCGTCCGCGCCACCCCCTGGTCCGACCGCTCGAGGAGCAGCTGGCGGGCGAGCAGCGCCCGGTTGAGCGCGTCGCGGGTCAGCGTCGGAGGCATCGTCGGCTCACGACGCAGCGCGTAGCACGCCACTGCACAGGCCGCCGTGCAGACCGCATCGTCCGGGCGCACGGCCTCCTCCTCGCCGGTGGCGTCGTTGGTTTTCCGATCGACGCCGGTCCGACCCTCCGGCGGCTATGGGCTGTCAGACCCGGACGCCCGGGGCGCGCGCCTGCCCGTTCGTGCCGGTCGCCGGCAGGGCTTCTTCACCTTCGGGTGTCTCGATCGCCCGGGCGGGCACGAGCTCGTCGCCGTAGTGGTACTTGCCGCCGCGCATCCACGAGGCGCCCGCCGCGACGAGGCACGCGACGAGGGCGAAGGTGAACGCCTCGATCAGGCCGTGGTGGAACGGGCCCGAGATGAGCGTCGGGAAGAAGCTGCGACCCGTGAGGAAGTGCACGCGGGACGCGGGCACGTGCGCGAGCGACGGCCCGAGCAACGTCTTGATCGGGTTGTACCCGAGGAAGGCTGCGAAGAGGCTCGCAACCGGCGGCAGCGCCGCGGCCTGCTTCGCTGCGGCCGCGGGCACGCCCTGTGCCGTCAGGCCCGCCGCGAGCGTGTGCGGGAGCGTGCTCGCGAGCCCGAGGATGATCAGGCTGAAGAACACGCCGATCGAAAGGACCATCGACGAGTTCTGGAAGGTCGTGAGCATCCCGGCCCCCTGGCCGCGCTGGTTCGCCGGGAGGCTGTTCATCACCCCGGCCAGGTTCGGCGAGGAGAAGATGCCCATCGAGAGGCCCATGAGCAGCAGCAGGAGCCCGAAGAACACGTAGGAGAAGTTGACCGGGAGCAGCATCAGGAGCCCGAAGCTCAATGCCGAGAGGATCATCCCGCCGGTCGCGAACGGTCGCGCCCCGAAGTGGTCGGACAGGAGGCCCGACGCCGGACCGGCGAGGAGGAATCCCGCGGTGAGCGGGAGCATGTAGATGCCCGCCCACAACGGCGTGTTGGCGAAGCTGTAGCCGTGCTCGGGCAGCCACACGCCCTGGAGCCAGATGATGAGGATGAACATCAGGCCGCCCCGACCGATCGACGCGAGGAGGGTGGCGATGTTCCCGAAGGCGAAGGCGCGGATGCGGAAGAGCTTCAGGTTGAACATCGGGTTCGCGACGCGCCGCTCGATCAGCACGAACACGATGAGCAACGCGACACCGGTCGCGAGCTCGGCGATCACCTTCGGGTTGGTCCAGCCCATCGTGTGGTTGCCGTACGGGAGGATGCCGTAGGTGATCCCGACGAGAACGGCCACGAGGCCCGCCGCGAAGGTGACGTTGCCCCACCAGTCGATCCTGCTGACGCGGCGCTCGCCGAGCTCGCGGAGCCGCAGTCGGGCCCAGATCGTCCCGGTGATGCCGACCGGCACCGACACGAGGAACACGAGGTGCCACTCGACCGGCGCAAGCACACCGCCGAGCACGAGGCCGATGAAGGACCCGGCGATCGCCGCGACGCTGTTGATGCCGAGGGCGAGCCCGCGCTGGTGCGACGGGAAGGCGTCCGTGAGGATCGGCGCCGCGTTGGCGAACACCATCGCGCCGCCGACGCCCTGGCCGACGCGCATGAGGATGAGCCACAGCGCGCCGCTCGACCCGTGCAACCACGTGATCGAGAGCATGACCGAGAAGAGCGAGAACACGGCGAAGCCGAGCGTGTACATCTTCACGCGCCCGTACATGTCGCCGATCCGTCCGAAGCTCACGAGCAGGACCGCGGTGCAGACCATGAAGCCCATGAGCATCCAGAGCAGGTAGCTCGTGTTGCCGGGGGCGAGTGGGTTCAGCTTGATGCCCCGGAAGATGTCGGGGAGCGCGATGAGGATGATCGACGAGTTGATGGTCGCCATCAGCATCCCGATGGTGGTGTTCGAGAGGGCGATCCACTTGTAGCGGTCGGGGTGCCCGGTCTGGGTGGTTCGGCCGGCCGGCGCGCCTTGCGCGACGTGCGCGCCGCGTGCGACGCCCGGACGCGCACCGTTCGACGGTGCCTCGGTGTTCACGGCCTTCTTGTTCTCGCTCATCGACACCCTCGACGTCCGTTGCCTCGAGATCTCACGACTCCACTCGCCACCGCGGGGACTGCGCGACGCGCGCCTCGGCTCCTGGCCCGGAGGCACCGGCCCGCAACCGGGAACCGGCGACCGCACGGCGAGGAAGCCCGGAGAGCGCCCATCACACCGCTCCCTCCCCTCGGGGACCAGGCGGGCCCATCCGTCACGTTCGAGAGTAGCCGGACCACAGGTCTCTGCACGCGGCTGCGACATATCGCGCGACGACCGAGCGCGGTCGTCGAGCCGGCCCCCGGGACCCAGGGTTGTCTGCGGGTCGCGGACGCCTCGTTGCGTCAGGCGGGACCGACCGCGTGCTTGGCGCACAGGTGGTCCCACACTCGGAGCAGCTGCGCCGGGCTCCCGACCTCCTCGCCGGCCCTTCGCTGCTCCTCGTCGCTGAGCGCCGTCGGGATGCGACCGGTCGACCTCGCGGCGAGCTGCACCCGCGCCGACTCCTCGAGGAGGTACGCCTTCGCGCACGCGTGGGCGACCGAGCCGCCGACGACGACCCGGCCGTTGCCGCGCATGAGGACCGCGGACCCGGCGCCGAGGAGGTGCGCGAGCACGGTCCCGCCCTCGAGATCACTCACGAGCGCCGCACTGTCGTGCACCGGGACTTCGCCCGGAACCGTCGCGCCCAGCGCGTGCAGCGGTACGAGCGGGATCCCCGTCACGCCGAGCACGGTCGAGGAGAAGCCGTGGTCCCGGACGATGCCGCCGACGTCGTCGCGCGCCGCGAAGACCGCCGCGTGGATGGACGCCTCGAGGGGGACCTGCCCGGGGTCTCCGCTCACGACCTCGAAGCCGCGCGGGTCGTTCTGAGCGAGCCGCAACACCGTCAGGTCGTCGGTCTCGACCGTCGAGAGGCCTCGGCGGGGAGTGAGGAAGAAGGTGTCCGCGCTGCGGCGCCCGCTCACGTGACCGAAGGCCTCGATGAGGCCCTCCGCGCTGAGCACCCGCGCGGCGCGGACCACGTCCGATGCCACGTCCGTCCTCTCGGTGCTCACGCGTCGACGCTCACCGGCCGGCGAGGAACGAGGCGATCAGGGGGTTCACCTCGTCGGGCCGCTCGAACTGCGGGTTGTGCCCGCACCCCTCGACGACCACGAGGCGCGCCCCCGCCACGAGCTTGCTCAGGTGCTCTCCGGCCACCGGGGGCACGACGCGGTCGTCCGCTCCCCAGACGAGAAGCGTGGGGACGTCGATGCGGCCCCACTCCTCTTCGCTCGCGGTCATGGCGCGCCGCCCCTCCGGGGTCTCGTGGTAGGCGAAGGCGTCGGCCCGCGTCTCCCAGTCGCCCCACTGGTACGCGAGATACCGGCACTCGACGAGCTCGTCGAAAGCCTGGTCGCGGCTCGTCATGGCGTACTCGAGGCGGCGGCGGACGTCGTCGTACCCCCGCTCGCGGAGCCCCGCTCGCATCGAGTGCGCGGGGTCGCCCGCGGGCTGGCCCGGCACGCCGGCACAGCCGAGGAGCACGAGGCGCTCGACGTCGAGCATCCGGTCGATGGCGATCCGCGCCGCGATCGCCCCTCCGAGGGACTGGCCGACGAGGATCACGGGATCGAGCGCGAGCTCGCGGGCGAGCTGGGCCACGAACCGCGCGTGGTCCACCACGTCGTACGGCCGGGTCGCACAGGACGCGTAGCCGTGGAAGGGAAGGTCGAAGGCCACCGCTCGGCGGGCTCCGGCGACGTAGGGCAGCGTGAGGAGGAACGACTCGAGGTGCCCGCTCGCCCCGTGGATCATGAGCACCGGGGTCGCTCCCGCCTCCCCCTCGATCGGGCCGGCTTCGACCACCCGCGTCTCCACGCCGGCGGCCTGCGCGCGGAAGATCCAGGGCCGGAGCACCATCACGCTGTTCCAGAACGACGGCACGGCACGAACCTCCCGAATCAGCCGACGAGGGACTTTGCGAAGTCGTCGTTTGCGAGCAGCTGGTCGGGCCGTCCACCGAGGTGGACCTCGCCGGCCAGCATCGAGTACGCCCAGTCCGACACGGCGAAGCACGCGTGCACGCGTTGTTCGACGATGAGCACCGCTGCGCCGCGTGCGGCGATTCCGGGCACCTGCGACTCGAGGAAGTCCGCCGCGAGGCCAGGAGCCAGCGCCGCGGTCGGCTCGTCGAGGATCAGCATCCGCCTCGGGACGAGGAGAGCCATCGCGATCGCCAGGATCCGCCGCTCACCGCCGCTCAGCACGCCCGCCCTGCGGTTGAGCAGCGCGCCGAGTCGCGGCACAGCCTCGAGCGTCTCGGTGATCCGCTGTCTCGACCGCCGTTTGCCGAGGGACTGCCCCGCGACGAGCAGGTTCTCCATCACCGTCAACGCGTCGAACACCTCCCGGTTCTGGGGGACGTAGCCGATCTGGCTGCGCGCGAGCCGGTAGGTGTCGGTGTGGGTGATGTCTTGCCCGTCGAGCTCGACGCGCCCCTTCTCGACCTCGATCAGCCCGAGGATCGCCTTCAAGAGCGTGCTCTTCCCGCAGCCGTTGGGGCCGACGACCGAGACCACCTCGGCCGTCCCGACGTCGACCGAGACGCCCTTTAGGACCGGGCTGCCGCCGTAGCCGGCGACCACGCCGGTCACCGAGAGGAGCGCCGCGGGCCGGGCGCCGTTTCGGTGGGGTCTGGCGGGCGCAGGCGGCAGCCCGCTCGACGTGGCCATGTCAGCTACGCCCCGAGGTACGCCGCGAGGACATCGCTCTCCTTGCGCACCGCGTCGAACGCTCCGGTCGCGATCACCACGCCCTGGGACATCACGACCACACCGTCGCACAGGCGCTCGACCGCGTCGGGCTCGTGGAGGCAGGCGAGCACGCTGATGCCGGACGCCTTCAGGCCCTTCACGGCGTCGATGATCCGCCCGACGTTGCGCGGGTGCACGCCGGCGAGCGGCTCGTCGAGGAGGAGGAGCTTCGGGCTGCCCATGAGCGCCCGTCCCACCTCGACGAGCCGGCGTTCCCCGCCGCTCAGGGTCCCTGCGAGCTGGTCGCCCTTCGCCGTGAGCCCGAACTGCTCCAGGATGCCGGTCGCCCGTTCGATCGCGCGCCGTTCGTCGCCTCCCCACCACCAGCTGCCGAGGACCGCGCCGCGCAGCGTCTCGCCACGCCCGAGGCGCGTGCCGCAGACGAGGTTCTCGATCACCGTGAGCCGCTTGAACTCCGAGGAGAGCTGGAACGTGCGGGCGAGCCCCTTTCGGGCCCGTGCGTGCGCTGGCCACCGTTCGACGCGCTCCCCCGCAAAGAGGATCCGCCCCGTCCGGCACCGGAGCGTCCCTGCGACCAGGTTGAGGAGCGTCGACTTGCCGGCGCCGTTCGGGCCGATGAGCCCGGTGATCTGCCCCGTCGGGAATGCGGCGGTGACGTCGCTCACCGCGACGACGCCGCCGAAGGCCTGCGAGACCCCGTGCAGCTCGAGGATCGGCGCGCCCTCGGCGGGACCTGGCCCCGCGTCGTTCGGCTGGGCGCGCGACACCTAGACGCTCCCGCCCGCCGCCTCCAGCGGAACCGGGTCCGCCGGGCGCAGCCGGCCTTCTCCGCCCGGCCCGATGCGGCGTGAGGTCAGCAAGCGGGGGCGGCGCTCCGGGAGGATGCCCTGGGGACGCAGCCACAGCACCGCGATGAGGGCGAGCCCGATGATCGCCTGCTGGAGGTAGTCGACGAAGCCGGGCGGGCCGAACTGCGGGACGTAGCTCACGCCCTCCATGATCCCGATCTGGAGCACCGCGACGCCGAGCAGCGTCCCCCATCCGTTGCCGACACCTCCGAGCGTGATCGCCGCAAAGTAGATGATGGTCTCGAAGAACGACCAGCTGTTCGGTGACCAGGCCGCCACCGAGCCGACGAGCATGGCGCCGCTCAGGGCCGCGAGGCCGCCCCCGACCATCATCGCCACGAGGCGCATGCGGAACACGTTCAGTCCGAGCGCTTCGGTGGCCTCCTCCCCCTCACGGCTCGCCGCGAGCAGCCGCCCGAACGGCGAGCGGTACACGACGCGGGCGAGGACGAAGACGACGAGCGCGATCCCGCCGCACATCCCCATGTACGCCCACTGGTAGTTGGTGAACGAGAGCCCGAACGCGGACTGGAGCGGGTGGGGGATGGACCCGAGCCCGGTCGTCCCGTTGAAGAGGCTCGGACTGCCGACCACCACGTCGTAGCAGACGAGCATCATCGACAAAAGGACGATGGCCTGGTAGGAGGAACGCAGCCGCCGCAGCACGAGCACGCCGGCCACGAAGCTGAACGCGACGCCGACGACGATCGCGAGCAGGAAGGGAACCGGGAACGGCAACGTCCACCCGTGGAAGTACGTCTGCGTCCCGAACCACTTGGCCGGCGACCCGAGCGTGAGCACGGCGACCGTGTACGCGCCGATCGACTGGAACAGGATGAACCCGAAATTGAGGATCCCCGAGAGGCCAACCTGCATGTCGAGGCCGAGCGCCGCCACCACGTCGATGAAGAAGTACGTGAGGAGGATCGAGACGTAGTAGCTCACAGCACGAGCTCTCGTTGGCTCGCGACGTCGGCGAAGATGCCGGTCGGCCGGACGAGGAGCGCGAGGGCGAGGAGCCCGAACGCGAACACGTCGACGTACGCCGGGTTGGAGTAGGCCGACGCGAACTGGGACACGAAGCCGACGACCACCGCTCCGAGCACCGCCCCACCCATCTGCCCGATCCCGCCCACGAACGCGGCGGCCACGATCACCACCGTGAAGGTGAACCCGGTGACCGCGTTGAAACTCTGGGTCTCCGCGCACAACAGGATGCCGGCGATCCCGCACAGGAGCCCGGAGATCACCCAGCTGATCGTCATGATCCGGTCGGCGGCGACCCCGTGGGCGGTCGCCAGCTCCTTGTTGGACGCGATCGCCCGCATGTTGCGCCCGAGCGTCGTGTGCTCCATGAGCACGTAGGTCCCGAAGAGGAGCACCACCGCGCAGACGACGGACGCGACGTCGACGGCCGTCCACGAGAACGACCCAGCACGGAGGACCGGGTTCGCAGAGAGGCCGAAGCTCACCGCGGGGGCGCCCCAGATCATGTCGATCGCCGCCTCGATGACGATCGACAGTCCGATGGTGAGGAGGATCAGCGCCGCCGCCGACATCTTCCGGCGCAGCGCGGGGATGAGCATCCAGCGGCTGAGCAGGTACGACAGGGCGCAGGTCCCTGCGACTCCGGTCGCCGCGGCGACGAAGAAGTTCACTCCCGTCTGTTCGACGCTGTAGGTGATGAAGCCCGCGACCACCATCAGGTCGCCGAATGCGAGGTTGAGCACGTTCGTCGTCGCGTACTGGAGGCTGAAGCCCAGGCTCCCGACCGCCGTGTAGGCGGAGAACGAGATGGAACTGGCGAGCGCCGCCAGGAAGATCGTCATGCGGTCGTTCCGAGCTCCTCGCTAGCTGACGAGCTTCTGGACCTTTGCGGCAGGGAGGCGCACTGTCGCCATGGGCTGGTAGTTGCCGTTCGGCTTGTACTTGAACTCCTGCAGCGGCGGCGTCGAGGTGTGCGACGGGTCGAAGTTGAGCGGGCCGATCAGAGCGATGTAGCGGATGTGCTTGCCGCTGCCGAGTGCCTTCTTGCCGGCCGCGAACGTCTTCACCGCCTCTGAACCCGCGTTGGGGTTGGTGACCTTGCTGATGTACGCGTTGAAGACCTGCGGGTTCGTGCTCTTGGCCGCGACCATCGCGAGGGCGAAGATGAGCACGGTGTCGTAGGTGTACTGGGCCTGGGGGTCGTTCACGTACTCCATCGCCGTCGGGTAGTGCTTCTTCACCGCCCGGAGCGCCGAGGTGTAGGCGGCTTCTCCGGGTCCCGACGTGGTGACCTGCGACGACACCGCGTGGAGGTACTTGAGGACGTTCTGCGCACCCACCGTCTTCTTCAACGCCTTGAACACATGGATTGTGAGATCCGTCGCGTCGGTGATGAAGGGGATGAGGTGGTACTGGGACTTGAGGTCCGAGAACATCGTCGTCGCGGTCTGCGGGTCCATCTCGGCCAGGACCACTGTCGGCGTGGCCGCCGCGATCCGTGCCACCTCCGCGCTGTAGGAGGGCTGGTCGATCGCGACGGACAGGTCGAGCACGAGCTTGGGCGAGTGGAGCTTCCGCAGCCCCTCCAACAGGCCGGAGTGAAGGTCGGCCGCTCCGGTGTTCGCCCCGAGGATCACGACGGCCTTCTTGTAGTGGCCGATGTGGGCGGCGTAGGCGAGGGACGCGCCGTAGACCGCGTCGGCGAGGGCCATCCGGTAGAAGTAGGGCGACTTGTTCCGGTCGAAGTAGGCGGACCCCGTGTAGCTGATCCAGGGGACCTTGGCCCCGTCGAGCAGCGGGGCGAGCGCGAGCGACGTTGTCGTCTCGGGCCCCGACACCCCGACGAGATTGTGCGTCGTCGACAAGAACTTCTGGACGACGGGGACCGCGTCGACCGAGTCGCCCTTGTCGTCGACCTCGGCACACGATATCTGGTGGCCGAGCACCCCGCCGGCCTGCTTGACCACGTAGGCCGCCGCGAGGCAGCCGGCCTGGGAGTGGATGCCGTACTCGGCCAGGGCGCCGCTGTAGGGCCAGATGTCGCCCACCACGAGCGGCGCGGTTGTCGCGGCACCCGCGGTGCTGACGCCGGCGCTCGTGACGCCGAGGCCGCTCAGGGTGGCCACGCAGACGGCCGGGACCCCGATCCGCCGCAGGAAGCGGCCGCTCCGACTGCTCCGGTCTCGGCTCATGGCTCTCCCCCCGGGTGCGCCAACAAGAAGCACTTGTTGGAGTTGAAGATGTTCGACTCGACGAGCGTGAGGTAGTCGAGCGAGGCGTCGGTCTCGGCGAGCGCGCCCGCGAGCGCGCACCAGTTCAAAAGCTCCTGCTGGCCCGCGACCTCGAGGTCCGCGAGCGACGCGTCGCGAAAGACGTCCCACCTGCCGTCGGCGAGCGCGTCGTAGAACACCATGTCGTGCTCGGTGTCGGGGCGGAGCCGCCACGTCGAGTCCGTCAAGAAGGCGTGCGACCAGCTCGACGACGCCATGATGACCGCCCGCCACGGGCTCTCGGCCAAGGCGGCCGCCGTCGCTGCGCCCATCGCGAAGCAGCGCCTCGGCGCCGGGGCGGGCGGGTCGAGCGTCCCTGTCTCGCTCAGCTCCGCGCCGAAATGGACGGGACCCCCGTGGTTGGCGATGACACGGCTCCCGTAGCAGTTCACCGCGACCGGGAGGACCGGGTACGGAAACCCCGCGCGGTCGTAGTCGAGGAACATCACCGTGTTCAAGAACGCGTGCGCCAGGCCGTCGAAGTGCAGCGGTCGGTAGGCGTAGGACATGTCGATGTCCCGAGCCAGGAGCTCACCGGTGAGCCACCTGCCGATCTGGGGAGCCCCGAAGACCTTGATCCCCCAGTCGGCCGGCTCGTGCCACACGTTCGGAGCACCGGCTGCCTCGTCGGCGGGCGGCTCGTCCCAGTGGCGGCGGCGGCGCCACGGGTACGTCACCGTTTCCCCGTAGCTCAGGACGCAGAACGGCGGGACGACATCCTCTTGGAAGTTCTCGTACTGGTCGTCTCCCCACAGCACGATGACGTCGGGCGAGAAGGCGTCGATCGCCGCCCGGACGGTCCGGAAGTTCTCGACGAGCTGCGCACGGTGCCGGGCGGCGCTCTCGTCGTGGTTGAGCCAGTCCTCGCGCATCGTGGGGGGCCAGTTCGCCGGGTCCTTCGCCTTGGCAGGAACCGTCGGGTCTTCCAGGGCGTACCTGAGGAGGTTGGCCATCTGCGGGTCCGGATAGTTGAGGTCCGGATAGTGCGTCACGCCTGCGAGGAGCAGTTGTCCCATGACACGTCTCCAATCTCTGGCCGAACTCCGCCCTCAGGGGTCCCTGGTGAGGAACCGGCGAGGGTTGTCCCAGAACAACTTTCGGACGGCTGCGTCTCCGATCACGTCCGCCCACCCCTTGACGACGGCCGGCGAGTCGGGCCACTCGCATTCGGAGTGGGGGTAGTCCGACGAGTACAAGAGGCAGTCCTCCCCGCAGAGCTCGATGAGGGCCTTGACCGTCTCTGCGCCCTCGTAGAGCTCGACCGCGCACGACACCTGACCGTCGCGCACGTACTCGAGGAGCGGTTTGGCCGGGAGGTCCACCGAGTGCGAGAGGTAGTGCATGTTCATGTCGAGCCGCTTGAGCCACCAGTGGAGCCAGCCGGCGGACGTCTCCATGAACCCGGCGCGCACTCCCGGCCAGCGGTCGAGCACCCCGCCGAGCAGCAGGTAGGCGAGGAAGCGCTGGGCGTTCCACGGGAGCGCCGCGGCGCGGGCGACGACGATGTTGTCCCAGATGTCGCGGTAGCCGGGGAAGTAGGGCGGCTCGTAGGTGAACGGGTGGACGATGAGCGGCAGGCGTTCGGCGTCGAGGGCCTGCCACACGGGCTCGAGCTCGGGGACGTCGACCGGCATCCCCTCGGGCAGGAGGAGCTGTGCAGCGCCGCACCACGGCTCCCGCGCGTGCCGCCTGATCCACTCGGCACCCGTCTCAGGATCCTGGCCGGGGATCACCATCACCCCGCGGAGCCGGCTCACGTCGGCGGAGCAGTAGTCCTCCATGTAGCGGTGGTAGGAGGCGTACAGCAACAGGGCGAGCTCGTCGGGCAGCACCGTGCACGCAGCGGCCCAGACTCCAGGGATGATGACGTGCTGGGACACGCCCTCTGCGTCCATGTCCTTCAGGCGCAGCTCGGAGTTGCGGTCGGAGACATCGGAGACCGCGATGGTCCCGGTCCCCTGCGACGCGGCCTGCGCGACGCCGCCGACGCCGAAGGCCGGACGGTCCGCAACTGCGGCAGCGACTCCCGTGCCCGTTCCCGGTCGCCGGCGGAAAGCGATCGGACGGACACGGAAGACGTGCCGCTCCCCGGGCTGGTCCGGGTCCTGGTCGATGACGTACGGGGTGACCTCCTTCCACCTCTTGCGGAGTTCCGCAGAGGCGTAGTGCTCCAGGACGTCGGCGGAGGGATCGACGTGGGTGTCGACGTCGATGATGCCGGCCGCGTCCGTCATCGTCATCGAGCTCCTGCCCTCGGCGCGTCCCGCTCGTGACGGTCGCGTGGTGGGGCGCCTGGTGTACCGGCCCGGTCGCTGAGCAGTCGGGTCGCGTGTTCGAGGGTGTGCCGGACGTGCCTGATCGTGAGGTCGATCGCCGCCTCGGCGTCCTTCCTGCGGTACGCCGCGACGAGCTGCACGTGCTCCTCGTCGGCCATCGGACGGCGCGTGTCGTCGCGGTCCGAGATGTGGACGTAGAGCGCGGAGACGTCCGCGAGGCGGTGCAAGATGTCCGCCAGGTGCGAGTTTTCGACGGCGCCGTCGAGGATCCGATGCAGCTGCCGGTTGTAGACGACCCACGACTCGGGGTTCGTGGTCTCCGCCATCTCCTGAACGAGCCCCTCCGCGGCATCCAGCTCCCCGTGCGAGATCCGCTCGACTGCGGACCTCACCGCGAGCGGGTAGAGGTGCGCCCGGATCTCGTAGACGTGCCGGAGCTCGGCGATCGTGGCGGCGTGGACGACCGCGCCCGAGAACGGTCCGAAGTCGACGAGGCCCTCGGCCGCGAGCTCCCGCAGCGCTTCCCGGACCGGGGTGATGCTGACGCGGTAGTGCCTCGCGAGCTCCGTCTGCTGGAGTCTTGCGCCGCCCGGGAACGCGCCGGTGAGGATGTCCTTGCGCAGCTGGTCGCGGACCGCCATGTGGACGCTCGAGACGACGAGCGGCCCGACCTGGTCAACCGCGCGCTCCTGCGACATCAGCTCGTCCCCGCGAGGTCCCGAACCGCGCCGGGGGTCTCGGGTGCGCCTTCGTCGACCACCACGGTGTTCCGCTGCAACCCGAGGCCGTCGATGCGGGCCTCGATCACGTCTCCTACCTCCAGGAACTCGGGCGGGGTGCGGGCGAAGCCGACTCCCTGTGGCGTGCCGGTGGCGATCACGTCGCCCGGAAGAAGCTCGATCGAGCGGCTCAGGGTGGAGACCAGCGTCGGGACGTCGAAGATGAGGTCTCCGGTCTGCGCGCGCTGCTTGGTGACGCCGTTCACCGTGAGCTCCATCTCGAGCTGCGGCGGGTACCCCGCTTCGTCCAGGGTCGTGACCCAGGGGCCGATCGGCGACGAGCGGTGCGCGTTCTTCCCGAAGAACCACTGCACGTGCTGGCGCTGCAGGTCGCGCGCCGTGACGTCGTTCACGATCGTGTACCCGGCGAGGTGTTCCGCGACGCGCTCTGGAGGAACCCGCCTCGTGGGGAGCCCGATGACGACGCCCAACTCGACCTCCCAGTCGAACTCCCCCGAGACCGACGCGTCCAGGGGCAGGTCCGCGCTCGCCGAGGTCATCGTTTGGGGGAGCTTCCAGAAGAACACCGGGTGTTCGCTCGGGGCCGTGCGCAGGAGTCCACGGGCCTCCGCGTCGTGGTCCCAGTAGTTCATGCCGACGCAGAAAAGCCCGCGGCCACCGTCGGGCAGCGGCGGCTCGAAGGTGCAATCCTCGAGTGGGAACGCCGCTCCCAGCTGACCGGGCTGTCTCGGGCTCGGCCCGGCGCAGCTCGACAGGAGCTCGCTCCACGAGCCGTTGAATTGGGTGACGGAACCGTCGCCCACGATGCCGACGCGATTCACGCGGTCGTCATGGACACGGAAGCACGCGAGCCGCAACTGAGCCCCCTCGTTTGCAGGATGCAAACGGCATCTTATAAATTGCACCGGAACCGAGTCAAGCGGCGACCCCGAAAGGAGCCGAGGTGGACATTCGATTCTTCGCGGCCCGCCGGCGTCGGCGTGGGCGCCGTCATGCGCCCGCCGCCGGTGGCTGAGCCCCCCTTCGAGGCCGAGGTCGACTCCGGCAACACGGTCCGCTGCTCGGAGTGGTGCCGCCGCCACGGGCTCGACCCGGTCGGCACGGCCGGCTCGTACGCCGGATACCTCCTCGTCGAATGGCCGCTCCCCTGGCCCCGGGACGTCTCGGAGCTCGACGTGATGGAAGGGGCCCGCGACGCGCTCGGCGACCGTGGGATCCGCGTCCAGCTGCTGGTTCCACCAGAGGGCCCCGACCGCTCGTCGCTTCGGATCGCCTTGTATCTCCGTCCGCCGGGCCTCTTCACGCGGTACGTCGGCAAGGAGACGTCGGTCCCGTTTCGCGCTCGCGATTCTGAGGAGCGCGACGCGCTGGGTCGATCGATCCGCACCGCCACCGAGGAGCTCCTGGCCGGCGGGGGCTCTTCCATCCCTCAGCCGGACGTCCTCGTCTGCACCCACGGGCGTCGGGACCGCTGTTGCGGGTCGTTCGGCACCGAGCTGTGGCGCGGCGCCGAGAGCCGGGGCGACATCGAGGGACGGCTGGCCCGCACCAGCCACACCGGTGGGCACCGGTTCGCGCCGACGGGGATCGTCCTTCCCGACGGGACGCTGTGGGCGTACCTGGACCCCGATCTCCTTGCCGGCGCCGTCTCACACCGTGGGCCCCTCGCCCAGCTCCTCCGTCGTTATCGAGGCTGCAGCGGGCTCAGCACACCGTCCGTCCAGGCCGTTGAGCGGGCGATCTTCGCCCGCATGGGATGGCGGCTGCTCTCCCTCCCACGTGAAGGACAGGCCGAACCCGGCGGGCGTGTCACGTTCCGCATCGGCCCACCGGAGCCCTCGGTCTGGACCGCGTCGGTCCGACCCGGCCGCTCGATCCCCATTCCCCCCTGCGGTGGCCCGCTCACGCCAGGGGCGAAGACCGAGACCGAGCACCGCGTCATCGGGCTCTCGAGGACCGGCTGACCGACCGAGCCGCCCGTTCGAACAACCGACCGGCAGCTCGGTTGCCGTTCATGTTCGCCCTCGTTTGTCGCGAAGTGTTCACCTCCACGCCCCTTGCCTTAGAAGGTGCATTCAGTTAGACCGTTCCGCAAGGACCCATCACATCGAGCGGTGCGCGCGGGGGTGCCTCTCCACCGCGGTCGCTCGGCCCACGGAGAGGAGCATCTGATGCGAATTCGTCTGCCCAGCGGGCTGCTGCTGGCCGGTGCGTCCGCGCTTCTCGGACTCGGTCTGGGGCTGCCGGCCCTGGCCTCGAGCCCGGCGACAGGGACCCCTCCGGGGTCCACGTCGGCGTTCCCGCATCTCAACCACGTCTTCGTCATCATGATGGAGAACACCGGCTCGGCGACACTGCTCACACCGTCGAATCCGACCACATTCATCCGGTCGGCCGTCACAACGTACGGCTTCGAATCGAGCTACTACGGCGTCACCCACCCGAGCCTCCCCAACTACGTCGCCGCCACGAGCGGGAGCACCTGGGGCTCGAACAACGACAACGAGGCGCAGGCGACAGCCGGATACTTCAACCACACGAGCCTGTTCGACGAGATGAACCAGGCGGGCGTCACGTGGAAGGGCTACATGGAGTCCATGCCCTCTGCGGGTTACCGCTACAACTTCGGCGACTGCACAACAGGCGCGAACCCGACATGCACAGGCGGGGCGGGAAGCCACCACGCGCTCTACGTCCGTCGGCACAACCCGTTCATGCAGTACCCGGACATCTTCAACAACCCGGCACAGGCCGACAAGGTCGTCCCGCTCACACAGCTGACAACCGACCTGGCGAACAACGCGGTCCCGCAGTTCTCGTGGATCACCCCCAACATCTGCAACGACATGCACGGCGGTGCAGGTGCGTGCCCCTACCCGACAACAACACCGCCCACCACAGCCGCGCAGACGACGCTCTACAAGGACGGCGACAACTTCCTCAAGGCCTGGGTCACGAAGATCATGAGCTCGAAGGCCTGGACCGGTAACTCGGCCATCTTCGTCACCTGGGACGAAGGCAGCTACCAGAACGTGACACCGTTCGGTCCCAAGGACAACAGCGGATGCTGCGACTCGCCGTTGCTGCCGACACCGCCGGCGACACCGAAGACGGCGACAGGGGGGACACTCACGACCTCCTCCATCTATGGGGGAGGACACGTGCCGATGATCGTCATCGCGCGCCACGGGGCGCGGCATGCGACGGACAGTGCGACAACCAACCACTACTCGTTGCTCCAGACGATCGAGATGAACTTCGGCCTGCCGCTGCTCGGCAACGCCGGAGACACCATCCAGGTCCACTCGCTCGCCCCACTTCTCTCGCCGAAGGGCTGAGCCCGAGCGATCAGCGGTCGGGTCCTCCCGGGGGGCGGAGCCTAGGGAGGTCCGGACGGCAACGAGGCGCACCCGAGAGCGGGTGCGCCTCGTCCGCGTCACCCGTGGGCCCGGCGCCAGAGGTGCTCCCGGGTCGAGGAGGCGCCGGACCGCCGTCGTAGGGTCGGGGACCACAAAGAGGAGGTGCGGAAGCCATGACCGACCTCGAGATCCTCGAATACCGGCCCGACGCGAAGGAGCTCGCGTGGACCTTCGGCGGCGTGCCGCCGGTCCGGCAGATCGCGCCGGGGACGATCCTCGAGCTCTTCTGCGAAGACGCCTTCGCGGGAAAGATCCGGAGAGAGACCGACCTTGCCAGCCAGGTCCTCGAGTTCCCCTACGTGAATCCTCAGACGGGACCCTTCTACGTCGAGGGTGCCGAGCCCGGCGACACGATCGCCATCCACTTCGTCTCGATCGAGCCCGCTCGCGACTGGGCGGTGTCGACGACGGTGCCGCTCTTCGGGGCGCTCACCGCGACGCACACGACCGCACTCCTTCACGACCCGCTCCCCGAAGTCGTGTGGATCTGGCAGCTGGACCGGGCAGCCCGCACGTGCCGGTTCCGGGCTCGGCGGGGCGACTGGACGGTTGACCTCCCGATGGACCCGATGCACGGCACGGTCGGCGTCGCACCCGCCAACATGGAGGTCCGCAGCGCGCTCGTGCCGGATGCCTTCGGCGGGAACATGGACACCCCGGAGGTCCGTGCAGGCGTGACCTGCTATCTCGGGGTGAACGTCCCCGGTGCCCTCTTCTCCCTGGGCGACGGTCACGCACGCCAAGGCGAGGGGGAGGTCTGCGGAGTCGCGGTCGAGTGCGCGATGGACACGGTGGTCGCGGTCGAGCTCGTCAAGGGCGTTCCGTGCGCATGGCCCAGGATCGAGAGCGACTCGCACCTGATCTCCACGGGATCCGCGCGCCCTCTCGAAGATGCCTTCAGGATCGCTCAGTCAGACATGGTCGCCTGGCTCCGGTCGGATTTCGGCTTCGACATGCTCGACGCCTACCAGTTCGTGAGTCAGGCAGTCGAAGCGCCGCTCGCGAACGTGGTCGACGTGAACTACACGTCGGTCGCGAAACTGAGGAAGCACTGGCTCCCCGAGCGCGACGTCTTCGAGGGAGCGCACGCGAAACTCCGCGCGCTCGGAGCCGAGTACGCCAGGACGCGACGGTAGATCTCCGAAGAAGGTCCGCGCCCGTCGCTCGGTCTCAGCCTGCGTACTGCGCAGTCCATTCCCCGGCGACCTGACCGGTCATGACATTGACCCGGTTCCAGGTGTTGATGAGGGCGATGTTCAAGACGAGGGCCGCGAGTGCCGCCTCGTCGAAGTGCTTGGCAGCCATCGTCCACACGTCGTCGGGAACGGCGTCTGGGCGGTCGGCCAACCGGGTGCCGCACTCGGCAAGCGCCAATGCTGCTCGTTGCGCGTCGTCGAAGTAGGGCGAGTCCCGCCACGCAGCAAGGGTGTGAAGCTGCGGGTCGGTTATCCCGTGCTTCTTGGCGGCACGCGTGTGCAGGTCGAGGCAGACAGCACAGCCGTTGATCTGACTGGCGCGCGTTTCGATCAGGTCGATCGTCGACTCCTGCACGCCGGCGTTGGCGGCCGCAGTCTTGGCGACCTTTGCCAGAGCCAAGAATGCCTCCAAGGCTCCGGGAGCGATCTGGGCAGGATTCTGAAGTCTGGGTTGCACGATATTTCCTCCCGATGGGTTCCAGTCATTACGACGACAGAGCGAGCCGAGTTGTGACAACCGGTTGACGGGGGTGGCGCGATCGCGCGATACCCGCCGGCGGCGGGTCAACAACGCCCAGCCCAGTCGTTCGTGTCTTCCCTCAGCCGACCGTGCTCAGAGGCCGCTGGGCGGCGACGAGGAGCACCTCGACGGTGAGGTCCAGGCTGAAGGGCGGGTGGGGATGCGCGGCACAGGGCTCGGCGCCCCCTTCTGGCGCCCGCCTTCTTCGGGTGGATCAGCTGTTCGGCGCCTGAGCCACCTTTGCAAAGCCGCTCGGAATGCTCCCTTGAAGCTCCGCGATGTTGGCCGCTGTGGGTGGGAGCCAACTCACCATCGACGTCATGGAGAAGACCGTTGTGCCTGTGACCGGAAACGACGCGGTCTCTTTGACTGGAAGAAACGTGGTCGGGTCGACCCACAGCGTCAGCGTGATCGGGGCGGACTGGACGACGGCGCGTTGCCCTGAGGGTTGGGATATCGGGCACGTTTGCAGGGCGGTCAAGGCGGGGGCGGTCCCGGAAATCTCCAGCGTCCTCTCACCGTTGACCGTGGGCGTTCCCTTCTGTGAGAGCTGACCGGACGCGAGCCACTGCTGGATCTGTGCGCCGATGGTTCGACTGTTGGCGTACGCGTCACCGACCGAGCCACGGAAGATGGCAAAGCTCGGGCCGGGAGGTATCGACCACCAGTCGTCGTGCGTGTAGCTCACCTCGATACCCTTTGGTGCGCAGTTTGTCTTGTACCACTGGTCGAAGACGAGGGCACCGCTCGCGTTGAGGACCTCGGTGCGGAACTCTGTGCCGTACGTCCACTGCTCGAGCACCTGTGCCGTCGGTGTCTGACCGCCGCTCGTGGTCGTCCTGGCGAGCTCCACGTATTGGGACGTGGCGGCGGTGAGCGCGGCCCCGACACGCGAACCGAGCGTCCTGTCGGTGCCGAGCCGCGCCGCCGGGCCGACCAGGTTCGTGGCGACGACGAGGGTGGCCACAACGGCCGCAACGCCCACCGCCGACCCGATGACAACCCGCCGCCGAACGCTCGGACGTCGAAGACCGAGTTGACCGGTGAGGCCCGACGAGTCGATCTCCTGAGGCTGATCCTCAGTCCGAGATTCGGCAATGATCCGATCGAGGAGTGCCGTTGCGGTGACGCTGTCGGGGGACACGTCGTCTTCGGACCATCTCGGACGCGCCCGCCGCACCTCGAGAAGTACCGGATCCAACAACGGGTACTCAGCCATCCACTGCCTCCCTGCACGCGATCGGGGACATCACATGGCTCTTCTGTTCAGAAGTCGCCGAACGTTGCATGCGCGTTGTCAACTCCAGACGCGCTGCGATTCGCCGTCGAGCGCGGTGTAAACGCGTACGAGCTGCGACGCCGCTGCACCCGAGCACCTTCGCCGCCTGACCCGGACTGAGACCGTCCCATGCGACGAGAAGGATGAGTTCCCGATCGTCGTCGGAGAGGGCGTCGAGCGCCGCACGAACCCGGCGGAGGTCAACCGGTTCGGGCACGCTGCCGACGGCAGTCTCGCCCGCGATCCGGGCAACCAAGAGACGTCGGCGGTCTCGGGATCGTCGTTCGTTGCGGGAGAGGTTCCGCGCGACGGCGAAGAGCCAAGGAAGGGGCTCGTCTGCCGGTAGCTCTTCAAGGCGCCGCCAAGCGATCTCGAGGGTGGCGGCGGCGAGGTCCTCCGCGTCCGTTTGTGAGAGTCCGCGGTGCCTGCCGTAACGGTGGAGTGCGGGATATGCGACCCGGAACACCGCGCGGAACCGGTCCTCTCGATCCATCACCGTCTCAGTGTCTCGAGGGAGGACAGCGTTACCGTATTCGTCGGCCGGGACCTTCTATCCCCCCAGCCCTCGCCTGCGGACAGGGCTGCGCACGAGGTGGCCGGGAATAACCGGCCTTCGGGCGACGATCATCGCGCCGCCGAAGCGAGCGCGAGTCGGGGACTGCGGGGCGACGACCGGCTGGTTGAGCCGCTCTCCGGCTGTTCAGCCCGCGGCTTCGTAGCCGCCGCTGTCGCGGAGCACGCAGAACTCGTTCCCGTCGGGGTCGGACATGACGACCCAGCTGACCTCCGGACCTTGCCCCACGTCAGCCCGGCGGGCCCCCAGCGCCACCAGGCGGGTGACTTCGGCCGCTTGGTCGTCGGGTCGCAGGTCCAGGTGGAGGCGGTTCTTCACCGCCTTGTCCTCAGGCACACGCAGGAACAGGAGGTCGGGCGCCACGCCGTCTTGCGGGCTCCCGGCGGGCGGCTCGAGCACGACCTCGTCCTCGGTGTCCACCGTCCTGCGCCAGCCGAGTGCCGCCTCCCAGAAGCCGGCGAGCCGCTTGGGCTCCGCCGTGTCGACACAGAGGCACTGGATACGGACCGCCACGGCCAGATCATGGCCCCTTTTTGCAAGCCGATCTGGCGCTCTCAGACGGCTCGTTCTCGAAGCGTCGGTTGAGCGGGCTCCGACCGGAGCTCCTCCCCAGTGTCCGGATCTTCGATGCTCGGGGGGGTGTCGGCGAGAGCTGCCAGGGTGCGCGTGCGCGCCCGTTCGAGGGCGGCCAGCGCGTCGGGAAGGATCTCCCCGTCCAACTTCCGGCGTCGAGTCATCGCTGCTCATACCCATTGCGTCCGTTCTGACCCCGCCCACGCCCCCGTCCGATCAGCACGCCCCGGGCTCGTCAGGGGGCCGGGGCCATCAGATCGTGACGGCCGCGAGACGCGCCGGCGGTTCACGCACCTCCCATCCACCGGCCTCGCTGACCCAGAGCGCGCGGGCGAGCGTGTAGCGGTCGTCCGGCTCGGTCGCCACCCAGACGCGGGTGACCGGCTCCGGCAGCGAAGGACCCGCGCTGAGGCGCCGCTCCTCCTCGGCTTTTCCCTGGGCCGTTCCTTGCCCGGAGTGCGGCGCGCCTCGTGGCGCGGTCAACGACGCGCCGTCCTCGCCGAAGAGCCAGATGAACAGCTCGCGGCGTGCGGCCCCGTCGATCGCACGGAGCCGTTCGACGGTCCCGGGCAGCTGCAAGACGCCGTGGACCGCGTCGGTCACGAGGGAGGGCCCGACCACGCCCCCACCGGGCGGCGGTGACACGTGCACGACGCCCGAGCGGTCCGCCGCCGGGGCAGCCGAGATCATGTGCACGCCCGCGCGCTGCAATGACACCTGGGGCTCCTCGTCTTCGGGAAACGTCCAACCGGGCACGAGCACCTCCGGAGCGACGGGCGCGTACCCCTCGCACTCGGCCTGGACGAGCAGTGTCGGTAGGACCCGGGCGAGCCGTCCGAAGTCGGCCGACGCCTCCTGGATGACGACACGCCAGTCGAAGCGGAGCCGGGAGTCCCCGAGCTTCACACCGTCGTTCGCCGCGGCGAAGAACGCATGCCCGACCGGCATGGTGGTGGCGACGTCGAGGGTCCCGGTCCGCTCGCCCCTGGTGTCGAGAAGCTCGAAGCGCGGCGCCGAGGTCCCCGGGCCGCCCGGCTCCAGCGGCTCACAGATGCAGTTGGTGGCCATGCCCACGATGTGAGCGGCGTAGCGCTCGGCGAGGCTCGGGCCTTTCACCGCTTCGAGTTTCGCGCCGGTCCGGCCCAGCTTGAAAACGACACTCGACGGCCGCGTCTCCGGAGGTCAGGAGGGCCGTGGCCGTGAGGTGTTGTGGTGCGGGCGAAGTGTCAGTCGGCGGGCCCCGCCGCGAGCGTGATGTTCGCCGTGTGCGACTGCCCGTCCGGTGAGGTCCACGTGACGGACACGATCTGACCCGGGTGGTCCTGCAACAAGATCTTCGTCATGTCGCTCGCGGATCCGACGGTCTTGCCCGAGATGTTCGTGATGACATCCCCCTTGCCGAGACCCGAACGTGCGGCCGGCGTTCCGGAGATCACACCTTGGACCGCGGCCCCCGGAGTCGACGACGTTGTGCCCTGTGTCGGTGTTGTCGAACCGATGCCGAAGCCGCCGAACGGTGTGTTGCTGTGGCGCGTTGTCGCGCTGTTGGCGATGTAGACGCCGATGAACGGGGTGCCGCCGACGTGCACGGTGGAGGTCTGCCTCCCCTCGATGATCTGCTTGGCCGCCGAGTACGCGGTGTTGATCGGGATCGAGTAGCCCTGCCCTGTGCTCGCGCCCCGGAAGCTGAAGCCCTGCGCGGTGGAGGCAGCCGTGTCCATGCCGACCACCCGGCCGGACGTCGCGACGAGGGGGCCGCCCGAGTCGCCCGGCTGGATGTGGGCGTTCGTCTGGATGAGGCCGGTGAGATGTTCGGTCGTCGTGCCGAGGGACCCGGAGTCGCTGGCTGTGATCGCCTGGTTCAGGGCCGTCACCGACCCGCCCGCAACGCTCGGCGAGCCTCCCGTACCTCCGGCGTTGCCGATCCCGACCACCGCCTGGCCGACCTTCACCGTCGACGAATCGCCGAGCTTCACGGTCTGGAGCCCCGATGCGCCCTTCAGCTGGATCACCGCGACGTCGAGTGTCTTGCTGTACCCGAGCACGCTCGCCGCGTACGTCTTGTGATTCCCGAGGTCCGTGACGCTGATCCGCGTCGAGCCTTCGACCACGTGGTTGTTGGTGAGGACCTTGCCTGTCGAGGTCAGCACCATCCCGGTCCCGGCAGCCTCCTCTGTCTGGTAGCCGAGCACGGTGTTGATGTCGACGAGCCCGGCGTCGACCCTCGACGCGATCGCCGCCATGTTGGACGGGGCGCCCGACGCGCTGGACGTCTTGCCTGTCGATGTGCCCGTTGTCGCGCTGCTTGTGCTGCTTGTGCTGTTTGTGCTCGCTGTGCCACCGGCTGTGACGCCCCTTGAGTGGTGCGGGGTCGAGCTCGACGGATTGAACGCGCCGTAACCGATGCCGATGCCGATCATGAGTGCGAGTGCGGTGAGCACACCCGCGCCCACCCCGCGCAGCACCCGGCGTCGCCGGAGGTCGCGCTCGCTCGGCCCCGTGTGCTGAGGTCCCCAACCGAAGCCTCCATGGCCGCCCCAGCCGCCCGGCGGACCCCAGCCACCGCCCGGCGGGACCCACTGGCCGCCGTAGTGGCCCTCGCCGTAGTGGCCGGCCTGGCCCCAGCCGCCCGGAGGACCCCAAGATCCGCGTTCCCAGGCGCCCTGCGAACCGGGGGCAGGTTGACCGGGCTGTCCCGGCTGAACCCCGCCGGCGCCGCCCTGCTGTGCGCCTTGACCATGCTGTCCGGCTTGCCAGTTCCCGGCTTCGCGCTCGGAGCCACCGGGGGAACCGTGGCCCCACCACGGCCCCGCGCCCGAGTGCGGCTCACGCCACCAAGGGGCGTCCTGCGCTTCCGAGCCAGCCGCCCCGGGCACCCCAGCACCGGCGGCACCAGCACCGGCGGCAATCCCGGTCTCGGGGGCCTCGACCGGGTCCGATCCGGGCACGTCCGGGGGCTCGCTCATGCCATTTCCTCGGTCCATCCGGGGTCTCCTCGCATCCCTCGCAGGCTACGGGCCTGCGTCATGCGTCCAGTACACCGGAACTTTCTAAGAGATCTCGAAGTTCGGGATAGAACCCCGCTAATAACTGGGTCGGCCCTATTGGTGCCCCGACCAGGGCCGCCTTGTCGGTGCAGGGCAATGCGGTCCGCCGGGCGCCTCGGACCGCGAGGAAACGCCGAGGAGGGCACGCCCGCGCGACGTCTCGGGATCCCTCAGTGGCGCGCGGAGCTCCTCGCACGTTGGGCCGAATCGGTCTGGTCGACAGGTCCCGGCGCGGTCTTCGAACCGGTTCCCGAACCGGGCGGCAGCACGGTCGTTCGCCCGGACCCCGGTGCGCCCGGGCGAGCCTTCCCGCCGGACTGCCCGGCTGCGGCGAGCATCGGAGAGTGGCTGAGGACGATGACGCACGCGATGAGCAAGCCCGCGAGCAGGGCCTCGAACGACAACGCGCCCACGCTCGTGCGCACGTGCTCGCCGAACATCGTCACGCCGAGGAGGATCGCAACGAGCGGCTCCACGGTCGTGAACGCCGGCTGCGAGGCGGCGAGCGGGCCGGCCTGGAACGCGTTGGACGCGACGAACGTCCCCATGGCACCCGTGGCGAGCAGCACGTAGGGCGCCCAGCTCGTGAAGATCTCACTCGGGCCCTGTCCGACCTCAGCGGCGAGCTCCTTGACGACGGCGGCGACAAAGCCCCAGATGACCCCCGAGGAGACGGCGAGGAGCGCGGCCCGCCGCGCCGACGTCGGAGCACGGCCAGACGGGCCGACGACGGCGGAGAGCGCGACCGCTGCGATCGCGACGATCGCCACAGCGGTGCCGGCGAGCCACCACGCTCGGGCGTCCGCATTGGCGGGCGAGCCGCCGGTCGGCGCCGCGACGTAGAGGAAGCCCCCCAACGATGCGGCCATCCCGCCCGCTGCGGCGACGTCGATCGCCCGGACCTGGCCCCGGAACCGGATGGCGAGGTACACGAAGACGAAGAGGAGCTCCGAGGCGATGATCGGTTGGACGAGGGCGAGGTCGCCGTAGTGGAGCGCCGCGAGCTGGAAGCCGAAGCCGCCGATCATGCACGCGATCCCGAAGAACCACACCTTGCTCCGGAGAAGGAACGTGACGAGCCGCCAGCTGAAACGCCACTCGCCGGGCGCCGGGGCCGCGGCGTTGCGGAGCGCGATGGACGCCGTCGCCGTGCAGAGGCTCGCCGCGACGGCGAGCGGGATCTGGATCCTCACGAAGCGTCGTCCCCCATGAACCTCACCGCCACTCGCCGACGCCTCCCCGACCTTCGTCCGTACTCCCCATTATCGGTGCTCGTTGCGACGCGCCGTGCGGATGCGGAACCTGGCGTGACGGCGCGCGTCCGTCCTCGGGTCGCGCTGCGGCTCACTGGACGCGACCGCGAATTGCAACGCGCTTGAAACTCGCACCCCATGGGTACCGAACTCGCAGGGCAGGGAGGGACTCGGGGATTTGCCCTCGAGTCACCCCCCGCTCTGCGGCATGGCGGCGACGCGAGCGTCGACGCTGCACTGAATTTCGAAAGGAAGACTCAGGTGGCCCTGCGATACGACCGTCGAGCCAGGCCCGGGGAGGCGGGTCAGGCGGCCATCGGGCACGGCTACTCCACGGCGGACGTGGGTCGGGCCCTCCGTCAGGAACGGACGCGGCAAGGTCTGTCGCTGCGCGACGTGAGCATGCGGACCGGGATCCCCCAAGACCAACTGCGCGCGGCCGAAACCGGAAGCTTCGACCGCCCGGACGGGCTCGCCGCCCTGAAGACCGTTCGCCGTTTCGCGGACCATCTCGGACTTCCTGGCGACCGGTACGCGCTGGCCATCCTCGAGCAGTGGCCGACGAGAGGGCGCTCCCCAGCGCCGGTGCTTGGCGTGGTTGGATCCGTCGCACCCCGAACCGGCCAGGCACCGGCCGCGCCCAACGGCAATGCGATCCCGAAGAAGGAGTCGACCGGGCAGCTCCCGGCCTCGGCGGGCAGGCACCCGGCTGCGACGGAAACCGCGAGCCTTGACGACGACCGTCCGACCATGGCGGTCCCCGCCGGGGCCGGATGGTCCGGATGGCAGTCGGGCTGGGGCGGTGACGCGTACGGCTCCTACGGCGGCGATGCCTTCTTCGACACCGGGGTCACGCCGGCGGTACCGGGCGCGCAGGTCTGGAAGCCGCGTCGGCGGATGCCGTTCGTGCTCAGGGCACTCATCGCCGTGATCGCGCTCTGCGTCGTCGCGGGCATCGCGTTGCTCGCCGTCGACCGGATGAAGCCGGCTTGGCTGCAAGACCTGGGTCTCGTCCAAGGACCGGCACAGACAAGTGCGAGTGCCCAGCCGTTGAGCCGCCACCACGCGGCGGTCGCAGCGACGGCGCTCGCGCTCCGCCGTACCTCGACGGACGAGGCGGTGGTCGACGCGCGGGGCCCGTACACCGTCAAGCTCTCGGCGACAGGTGGTCCGGCGTGGGTGTCGGTGACGAAGCCGGGCGTCACCACGCCCGTGTACATGGGCGTGATCCAGCCGGGGACCTCGCATTCGCTCACGTCCACCGGGACGGCGATCGTCGAGTTGGGCTCGACGGCCGGGCGGTTCTCGCTCACGTCCAAGGTTGGCCACGTGATGCCCTACAAGCCGCCCACCGTGCCGTTCCGCTTCGTCATCCACGCGACGCGCTGACCGCGGCGTCGCTCCCGCGCGAAGGGGGGCCCAGGCCGTCCTGCAGCGCCGGTCCTACTGTGACGCGATGCCCCCGCGGCCCGACGACGCGCGTTCGGAGACGCAGAGCCTGATCGAAGACGCCGTCGCCATGGTCGGCGAGTGGGAGCGGAGCTTCGGCGAGCGACCGGCACATCCCGCTCTCGTCCCCGACGAAGGGCGGTTCGCGCGGGCGTGGGAGGAGTTCGCACGGCGGATGGAGGCGAACTTCCCCTTCTTCCATCCCCGCTTCGCCGGACAGATGCTGAAGCCGCCGCATCCGGTCGCGGTCGCCGGATACCTCGCCGCCATGCTCGTCAATCCCAACAACCACTCGCTCGACGGGGGACCGGTCACGAGCGAGATGGAGAGGGAGACGGTTGGCGCGCTGGCCGCGATGTTCCACCTTCCCCGGGGCTCCCTCGGCCACCTCACCTCCAGCGGCACGCTCGCCAACCTCGAGGCGCTCTGGGTCGCCCGTGAGCTCGGCCCCGGACGCGCAGTCGCCTACGGTTCGAACGCCCACTACACGCACGCCCGCATGGCCCAGGTGCTCGGCGTCCGGGCGATCGAGATCGGCTGCGACCCGTCGGGCCACATCGACCTCGACGAGCTCGAACAGCGTTGCAGAGCGGGCGACGTCGGCACGGTGGTGCTCACTGCGGGGACCACGGGTCTCGGGTCGCTCGACGCGATCGACGGCGCGTTGGCGATCCGCGAGCGCTACGGCGTGCGGATCCACGTCGACGCTGCCTACGGCGGGTTCTTCTCCCTGCTCGCTTGGGACGACGAGACGGCACCGAGCGTGCCGGCGACGCGGTTCCGGGCGATCGCCTCGTGTGACTCGGTCGTCGTCGACCCGCACAAGCACGGTCTCCAGCCCTACGGGTGCGGCGCCGTCCTCTTCGCCGACCCGGGCGTCGGAGCGCTGTACCGCCACGAGTCGCCGTACACCTACTTCACCTCGCCCGAGCTCCACCTCGGCGAGATCAGCCTCGAGTGCTCGCGGCCGGGAGCCGCCGCAGCAGCGCTGTGGCTCACGCTCCGGACCTTCCCGCTCGTCGCACGCGAGGGCCTCGGGGCGGTCCTCGCAGCGGGGCGCCGCGCCGCCCTCGACCTCGCGGCAAGGCTCCGGGCTTTGCCCGACGATGGACCGCTCCGCCTGCACCTCGAGCCCGAGCTCGACATCGTGACGTACTTCCCCTGGCGTGCCGGCGCTTCGCGCGGCGCGATCAGCGCGGCGAGCACCCGGATGCTCGAAGCGGGGATGCGCGCCTCGGACCCGGTGTGGTTGAGCACGCTTCGCGTGGACGGCCCGTCGTTTTCGGGGCTCCACCCGGCCGCCGCCGGCACGCAAGGTCCGGCCCGGGACGAACCCGTGACGATCCTCCGGAGCGTCCTCATGAAGCCCGAGCACGAGCTCTGGGTGGACGGTCTCCTCGAGCGGCTGACGTCGCTCGCCGAAACGTCACTGGGAAGCACCGGATGACCGGCGCAGCTCCTGACGGCCCGCGCTGAGAGCTGCAGGGCCCTTCGCTACTCGGTCTCTGAGACCCTCGCGACGGCCGAGACGCTCTGGCCCTGGTCGAGGTTCATCACCCGCACACCCGTCGCGTCGCGGCCCTGCGAGGCGATCTCCCGGACGGCCGTGCGGATCACGACCCCGCCCGACGAGACGAGGAGGATCTCCTCGTCGAGCTCGACCATGAACGCCGCGACCACCCTGCCGCGCTTCGCGGTGAGGCGGATCCCCCGCACGCCCTGGCCGCCACGAACCTGGCGGTTGAAGCGCTCCACCTTGGTCCGCTTGCCGTATCCGGCGTCGGTCACCATGAGGAGGTCGGCGTCGTCACTGGCCACGTCCAACGACACGAGCTCGTCGCCGGCCCGGAGCCGGATCCCGCGCACGCCGGCCGCGTCGCGCCCCATGGGGCGGACGTCTTCCTCCGTGAAGCGGATCGTCATGCCCGTCCTCGTGACCGCGATGAGGTCGTCTCCGCCCGTCGTCGGCACCACGCGCACGAGCTCGTCGCCCTCGCGCAGGTTGATGGCGATGAAGCCTTCCCGGCGCGACTTGTCGTACTCGCTGAAGGCCGTCTTCTTCACCTGGCCGCGCGCCGTCGCGAAGACGAGGTAGTGGTCGGCTGGGAAGTCGCGCGTCTCGACGACCGCCTGAATCGTCTCCCCCGGCTCGAGGGGGAGCAGGTTCACGAGGGCGGTGCCGCGCGCGGTCCGGTCCTTCATCGGGATCTCGTGGCCCCGCAGGCGGTAGACCTTGCCGCGGTTGGAGAAGAGGAGCATGTAGGAGAGCGTCGTCGTGTGGATGACGTTCGTGACGAGGTCCTCTTCCTTGAGGCGAGCGCCCTGGACGCCGCGTCCTCCGCGCCCCTGCGTCCGGAACGCGTCGGCGGCGACCGACTTCACGTAGCCCGCCGCGGTCGTCGTGACCACGATCTCCTCGTCGGCGACCAGGTCCTCGACGCCGAGCTCGCCGGGGTCGTGGGTGATCTCGGTCCGCCGGGGGTCCGCGAACTTGTCGCGGATGGCGGTCATCTCGGTGGCGATCACGCCGCGGAGCTTCGCGGGGTCGGCGAGGATCGCCTCGAGCTCCGCAATGGTCTGGCGCAGCTGCTCCATCTCCTCTTCGAGCTCCCGGCGCCCGAGGCGGGTGAGGCGGCCGAGGGTCATGTCGAGGATGTGGTTCGCCTGGTCCTCGCTGAAGGAGAACGGCTCGCCCATGAGCGCGGTGCGAGCGGCCGGCCGGTCGTCCGACGCGCGGATCGTCGCGATGACCGCGTCGAGCATGTCGATCGCCCGGAGCAGTCCCTCGACGATGTGCGCCCGGGCCCGGGCCTTGCGCAGCCGGAACTCCGAGCGCCGGCGCACCACCTCGATCTGGTGCTCGACGTAATGCCGGAGCAGCTGGGCGAGGTTGAGCGTGCGCGGCACGCCGTCGACGAGCGCCAGCATGTTCACGCCGAAGTTCGTCTGGAGCGGCGTGTGCTTGTACAGCTTGTTCAGGACGACGTTGGCGTTGGCGTCGCGCTTCAGGCGGATGACGAGGCGCGTCTTGCGCTCAGCGGACGAGTCGAGCACGTCCGCGATGCCGTCGACCTCGCCGGCACGTACGAGATCGTCGATCTTTTGCGCGATCACCGGCACCGAGGTCTGGTATGGGAGCTCGGTCACGACGATCCGCGTGGCGTCGCGGCCTTCGTCGATCTCGGCAACGGCGCGCATCTTGATGGATCCTCGTCCCGTCCGGTACGCGTCGAGGATGCCCTGGCGGCCGAGGATCTGCGCGCCCGTCGGGAAGTCCGGCCCCTTCACGAACTGCATGAGGTCGTCGGGGGACGCGTCGGGGTGGTCGAGGACGTAGATCGCCGCGTCGATGACCTCACCCATGTTGTGCGTCGGGATGTTCGTCGCCATCCCGACGGCGATCCCCTGCGAGCCGTTCACGAGGAGGTTCGGGAAGCGTGCCGGGAGCGTGACCGGCTGCTCGGCCGTGTTGGCGTAGTTGGGCTCGAAGTCGACGGTCTCCTCGTCGATCCCGGCCATGAGGTCGAGCGCGAGCGGCGTGAGGCGGCACTCGGTGTAGCGCATCGCCGCGGGGCCCTCGTCGGGGCCCGGCCCGCCGAAGCTGCCGTGTCCGTCGACGAGCGGGTGGCGCATCGAGAAGTCCTGCACCATCCGGACGAGCGCGTCGTAGATCGCCACGTCGCCGTGCGGGTGGTAGGTCCCCATCACCTCGCCGACCACCGCCGCGCACTTGACGTAGGGGCGGTCCGGCCGCAGGTTCTGGTCGAACATCGAGTAGAGGATGCGGCGGTGGACGGGCTTGAGACCGTCACGCACGTCCGGGAGCGCGCGCGAGACGATCACCGACATGGAGTACTCGAGGAACGAGCGCTCCATCTCCTCCTGGATCTCGATCGGCTCGATGAACCCGAGCACTTCGGCGTCGTCGGGCGGCGCGCCTGTGCCGTCGCGGCCGTTGCGCCGCCCGTTCGTCCTCGTTCCTGTGCCCCTCGTGGGCGGTCGTCTCGCCATCGCGTGCGTTCCTGGCTGGTCCGTGGTCTCTGTCGTCAGGTGGTGGACGCCGTCGTCCGTCTGCCGGCCCGCAGGCCGGTCAGATGTCGAGGAACCGGACGTCCTTTGCGTTCGTCTGGATGAAGTGCCGTCGTCGCTCGACGTCGTCGCCCATCAGGATCGAGCACACGTCGTCGGCGAGCGCCGCCTGCTCGAGGCTGATCTGGAGCAGAGAACGCTTTGCCGGGTCGATCGTCGTGTCGCGCAGCTCGTTGAAGTTCATCTCGCCGAGCCCCTTCAGCCGCTCGAAGTCGTTGCGGTGGTCCGGGTGCTCGGCCAGGAACGCGTCCTTGGCGCTGTCGTCCTTCAGGTAGATCTTGTCCTTGCCGACACGCGTCGAGTACAGCGGCGGCTGGGCCACGTAGACGAATCCGCCTTCGACGAGCGGCTTCATGTGCCGGAAGAAGAAGGTGAGCAGCAGCGTCCGGATGTGGCTCCCGTCGACGTCGGCGTCGGCGAGCACGATGACCTTGTGGTAGCGGATCTTCGCGACGTCGAAGTCCTCGCCGAGGCCGCCGCCGACCGCTGCGATCAGCGCCTGGATCTCCGCGTTCTTCAGCATCTTGTCGATCCGGGCCCGCTCGACGTTCAGGATCTTGCCCCGGATCGGGAGGATCGCCTGGGTTCGCGGGTTCCGCGCGTCCTTCGCCGAGCTACCCGCCGAGTTGCCCTCCACGATGAAGAGCTCGCACTCCCGGCGGTCGCGCGACGAACAGTCGATGAGCTTCCCCGGCAGCCCCGCGCCGTCGAGCCCGGACTTGCGCCGCGTCAGGTCACGCGCCTGCTGGGCGGCGACGCGGGCCCGCTGGGCGAGGAGCGCCTTCTTCACGACCTGGTTCGCCTCGGTCGGGTTCTCCTCGAGCCACTCGGCGAGCTTCTCGTTGGTGGCGCGCTCGACGAGCGACCGGATCGGGACGTTGCCGAGCTTCGCCTTGGTCTGTCCCTCGAACTGGGGGTCCTTCAGTCGTACCGACACGATGGCGGTGAGCCCCTCGCGGATGTCCTTCCCGTCGAGGTTCTCCTCCTTCTCCTTCAGTTGGTTGCGCGAGCGTGCGTAGCGGTTCACGACGTTCGTGAGGGCCTTTTTGAACCCCTCCTCGTGCATGCCACCCTCGATCGTGGAGATACCGTTCGCAAACGAGTAGATGCTCTCGTTGAAGCCGGTGTTCCACTGGAGCGCGACCTCCACCTCCTGGTTGGGCTCGGACACCTGGTACGAGGAGACCTTGCGGAACAGGGACTCCTTCGAGGCGTTGAGGTGCCTCACGTAGTCGACGATGCCGCCGCTGTAGCGGAAGGTCTCCTTCTTCTCGCCGTCCGGACGCTGGTCCACGAAGCGAATCTCGAGGCCTTTGTTCAAGAAGGCCATCACCTGCAGACGCTCCGTGACCGTCTGCGCGCGGAATTCCACCTCTTCGAAGATCGCGCCGTCCGGCCAGAAGGTCACCGTCGTTCCGGTGCGACCCCGCGGTGCCTCCCCGCGCACCTCGAGCGGCGACTTGATGTCGCCGCCGTTCACGAACTCCATCACGTAGTGCTTGCCGTCGCGGTCGACCTCGAGCACGAGTCGCGACGAGAGCGCGTTCACGACCGAGGCGCCGACGCCATGCAGCCCTCCGGACACCTTGTAGCCCTGTCCGCCGAACTTTGCCCCCGCGTGCAGGGTCGTGTAGACGATCTCGGCCGCGGACCTGTCGGGGTACTGAGGATGGGGATCGACGGGGATCCCGCGGCCGTTGTCCTGGACGCGGCAGCCGCCGTCGGGAAGGAGGCTCACTGTGATGCGTGTGCAGTAGCCCGCCATCGCCTCGTCGACCGCGTTGTCCACGATCTCCCAGATGAGGTGGTGGAGCCCGGTCGGGCCGGTCGATCCGATGTACATCCCGGGGCGCAGCCGCACGGGTTCGAGGCCTTCGAGGACGGTGATGTCGCTGGCCATGTAGGACTCGGCGTCACTGGCCACGCTCTGCCTCCTCGTCATGTTCTGTCGTGATCCCCCTGGTCGGCCCCTGCGCATGGCCGGCCGTCTCGTCGGTTCGCGTCGATCTTTCTTGCACCGCTGCCTGCTCTCACTGCGTTCACTGCATCCACGCTCCGACGGGCGCGAGCGCAGGACGCTCCACCCACCAGGGCCGATGTCCGCACCGCTGGCCACCTCTCGTCACGGACCCCGATCGGGTCTCCCGGGCCATGCCGGACCGGGAACGGATGTGATCTGTGCGGACGTCACATTCTACCCGATTGGCGCGTCCCGCCGTGCTTTCCGCGGCCCGCTCGGAGCTGCCGGAACGCCCGTCCCAGCGCCGTTTTCTCAGGCACGGGGACGGCCCGATCGCCGTCGAAATGTCGCGGTTCCAAGGCTGCTGCAAATGGGTGGGAGGCACGAAAAGACCTCAGTTGTGTGCTTCGTTGTCACGCTGACCGGCGCTGCGCGTTGGGGATCGGGGCACGCACGTTGACCGGGCACCGGAGGGAACGGTCCGTCGACGTCCGAGCGACGCGCGTGCGGATCGGTCCGAGCGTTCAGGCGCGTACGACGACGACCAGTCGTTCGAGTGGCTCCCCGGTCTCCTCGGACAGCCGCGAGAGGATGTCCGCGGAAAGCGCGCGCACCTGGGTCGCCCACGGCGGGCGGTCGACCGCCACCACGAGTGCGCGTTCTTCGAGCCTGAGTGGCCACGCGTGGCGCGCGACGCCTGGACCGACGAGCTCCTCCCAACGCGAGAAGACCGTGCCCCAGGTCGCGGCGGACGGCGAAGGACGCCCACCGGACGCCCGTTCTGCGGAGTCGCGGCCCGGCTCCACCCTGCGGGGGGCCGGCGGCACGAGCCCGGCGAGCACCTCGTCGAGGGCGTCCGCGACCGGTCGCGGGCCTGGGTCGACGCCGTGGCGGGCCCGCCGGGGTCCTCGCCGTCCACCACCGCGCGCACCATCGCCTTCTGACGTCACCCGGTCCGCCCCAACCTGCGAACGTCAACGAGGGCCGCGACGTCGATGCCCTCGGGAACCGACGCGGCCGTCGTGAGGAGTGCTTGGCCGGCCGGAAGCTGGGCGACGAGCGCGCGGCTTCGGGCCGGGTCGAGCTCGGAGAACACGTCGTCGAGAAGCAGGACCGGTGCCTCCCCCGTGCTCGACGTGACGAGGCCGTGGGTGCCGAGTCGCAGCGCCAACGCCAGGCTCCGCTGCTCACCTTGTGACGCGTGCAGCCGCGCGCTGCGCTCTTCCAGCCGGAGCTCGAGCTCGTCGTGGTGGGGCCCCACCGTCGACGTTCCCCGCCGCACGTCGTCGTGGCGTGCTCGACGGAGAGCCTCGAGGAGCGGACCCTCCCACGACCGTCGGTACGCGAGCGTGATGCGTTCACGGCCGTCGCCTCTGCCTTCCACCACGGCGAGCCCTCCGGAGAGCCTGGCGTACGCCTCGGCCACGAGCGGAGAGATGGCGGTGGTGATCGTCTCCCGGGCCGCCGCGACCGCTTCACCGCTCGAAGCGAGCCGCTCGTCCCACACGTCGAGCGTTGCGGCCACCTCCGAGGACAGCCGTCCGCCTGCTTGGCGGAGGAGCGCGGAACGTTGCCGGAGGACCCGTTCGAAGTCGTCGATGCTCGCGCCGGCCTTTCGATCCAGCAGCCGCACGACGTCGTCGAGGAGCCCGCGCCTGCGGGCGGGAGGGCCCTGGACGATCCCGAGGTCGTCGGGCGAGAAGACCGTCGTCGGGACCGCCCGGGCAAGATCCGAGCGGGCACGGACGCGCTGGCGGTTCACCAGGGTCCGCGCCCCACCGCCGGCGTTGAGCTCGCCCTCGACGAGCAGCGGTCGCCCGTCGCGGACGAGCGTCGCCCGCAGGATGGCGCGCTCGGCGCCGGTGCGGACGATGGCTTCGCGTGACGCCGTGCGGAAGGAGCGTTCGCTCCCGAGATAGGCGACCGACTCGAGGATCGTCGTCTTTCCCGAGCCGTTGGGTCCCGTGAAGACGGTCGTCCCCTCGGCGTTCACGCGGACGTCGGCTTCCACGAACGCGCGGACATCGGAGAGCTCGAGGCGTTCGAGCCGGGCGCCGCCGATCGTGAGCCGCCCGTACCGCTCCCCCGGATCGCTCACCTCGGCCTCGAGCCGCGACGCGTCAGCCAGGGTTCCGTCGGCCGCGCGAGCGCCGCCCGTCAGGGCACCCGGACCGGCATCAACAGGTACCGGAAGTCGTCGCGCCCCGACGCCCGAACCGTGGCCGGTTTCGAGGGCGTGTCGGTTTCGACGAACACCTCGTCGTCGAGCACCGCTTCAACCCCGTCGATGAGGTAGTTCGGGTTGAAGGCGATGACCAGGTCTTCCCCGGTGAAGTCCCCGTCGACGCTCTCGCTCGCGTCGCCGTCCTGGGAGGCGACCGTGAGGTCCACCCCGCTCGAGCGCATCGAGAGCCGGACCGGGGTCGTGTTGTCCCGGACCAGGAGCCGAACCCTGCGCAACGCCGCAAGGAACGACTCTCTGCCGACGTGGAGGCGGTTCGGGTAGTGCTCGGGGAGCAGCTGCTTGTAGTCCGGGTAGGTCCCGTCGAGAAGGCGCGTCGACACCTGGACCGGTCCGCACACGAAGCTGATCTCGGTCTTTCCCGCCGACACGCCGATCTCCGGCTCGAGGGTCCCGCTCTGGGAGCCCGACGCGCCCCGTCCGCCGCCCTCGCCTCCAGCTTGGCTTGAGCTCTCCGGAGCGTCGGGGTCACCCGCGATTTCGAGCCCGCGACGTTCACCCCTGCCACCCGCCCCCGCGGCGGCGCCCCCCGACGACAGGTTCGACGACGCGAGGCGCTGCACCTCGGCCAGGGCCCGCGCCGGCACGAGCACGTCGCCCGCGTCGGTGAACGCCCCCTCACCGGGGGCACCGACCCCGTGCAGGTCACGCAGCGCCAGGCGGTACGAGTCCGTGGCCACCAACCGGACCGCCTTGCCCTCCGAGGTCAACAGGACCCCCGTCAACAGCGGCCGTGCGTCGTCGTTCGAGGCCGCCCGCACGACCTGACGCAACGCTTCGGCGAACGCCGACCGTGGCAGGCTCATCGTCGGTGCGGGCACTGCCGGCAGCGACGGCCACTCGACGACAGGGAACGACCGCAACGTGAAACGGGCCCGGGCCGACGAGATCTCCACCCGGTACTCGTTCTCCCCCGGCTTCTCCTCGAGCTCCACCGTGACGGCGCCCGGCTCGAGCGACCGCACGACGTCGGCGATCAGCCGCGCCGGGACGACACAACTCCCGTTGTCGATCCCGATCACCTCTTGCTCGACGCGGATGGTGAGGTCCAGGTCCGTGCCGGTGACCTCGAGACGGTTCCCGGTCGTGCGCAAGAGGACACCCGAGAGGACCGCAGAGACGCCCCCACGGCTGCCTGCCGCACGACCCGCCGTTGCGAGGACCTCGGCGAGGGAGTCTCGCTCGGAACGGAACTTCACCGCGTCGTCCTTTCGCTCGGCCTTCCGATGGGATGTATGGAAACAAGATGTTGGAGGTAATAATCCTGGGGATTGTGGACGCGCGGGCGTCGAACCTGCGTGAGCCAACCCTCTGATTCCCCACCCCGTGCCTGAGCGCGCTCCTTCGGGGCGACTTCAGAGCTTGCTGCGGGCTCACTGTGGACAGAAGTGCCGGTTGTCCCCAGGTTTGCCCACAGCGGTGCACAACTCGCGGACCGCGTCGCGGTGATCTCATTCATCTCCGGTGTCACCTTCGTGTCACGCGCCGTTCCGGATCTGGACGATGAGATCGGTGACCTGTTGGTAGATCTGACGCCGTTCCTTCATTTGCGTCGTGATCTTGTCGACGGCGTGGATGACCGTCGTGTGGTCCCGGCCGCCGAACACGCGGGCGATCGCGGGATAGCTGTAGTCGGTGAGATTCCGCACGAGGTACATGGCGACCTGGCGAGCGGTCACGAGGGGGCGGGTGCGGCTCGGGCCGCAGAGCGCGTCGACCGTGAAGCCGTAGCTGGCCGCGGTCGCGTCGAGGATCATCTGGGGGGTGATGCGGCGGGCATCCACGCTCGAGACGATGTCGGCGAGGACCCGTTCGGCGAGCTCGGCCGAGATCGGCTCGTGGTTGAGGCTGGCGAAGGCCGTGACACGGATGAGGGCGCCCTCGAGCTCCCGGATGTTGTTCTTCACGTGGGTGGCGATGAACTCGAGCACGTCGTCGGGGATGTCGTCGTGGTCGTCCTCGGCCTTCTTGCGGAGGATCGCGAGACGGGTCTCGAGGTCGGGCGGGTCGACCTCGGTGATGAGCCCGGACATGAACCGGCTGCGGAGGCGGTCCTCGAGGGTCTCGATGGACTTGGGGGGCCGGTCCGAGGTGAGCACGATCTGCTTCCCGGCGCCGTGGAGGTCGTTGTAGGTGTGGAAGAACTCCTCCTGGAGGCCCTCTTTGTTCTCCATGAACTGGACGTCGTCGATGAGCAGGACGTCGCACTCGCGGTACCGGCGCTTGAAGGCAATGGTCGTTGCCTGGCGCAGCGAGTCGACGAAGTCGTTCATGAACGTCTCGGTCGTCACGTAGAGGACCTTGCGGGACGAAAAGTTGCTCTGGACGTAGTTCCCGATCGCGTGCAGGAGATGGGTCTTGCCGAGCCCCGAGTCCCCGTAGATGAAGAGCGGGTTGTAGGAACGGCCCGGCGTCTCGGCCACCGCCTGCGCGGCGGCGTGCGCCAGACGGTTGGACGACGCGGCGACGAAGCTCTCGAACGTGTAGCGCGGGTCGAGGGAGACGGCGGCTCCGGCGGCTCCGTCCCGGGCGCGTTCTGGAAGGAGCGCAGGCCCGAGGCGTTCGGTCGCCCGGGCGCCGGGCGCCGTCGAGACGAGCGGCACTGCGCCGGCTGCGGCCTCGATGCCGAGGAAGCTGCCACCCTGGCCGTTCGGCGCGCCGGGGTCGGGCGGGCCCTCGAACAGACCGGGGTTCTCCACGTCGGTCGAGCGTTCGGCGACCCGCAGGCGCACGTCGACCGGGTGGCCGGCGGCCGCGGACACGGTCTCGGTGATGAGGGGGAGGAACCGTCCCTCGACGCGTTCGCGCGTCACTGCGTTCGGGACGCCGAGGACGAGCGTCGCTCCGTCATAGGAGACCGGTTCGATCGCCGACAGCCACATGTTCCACGTCGTGTCCGAAAGTTCACCGCGAAGCGGTGCTGCGCACCTCGTCCACAGGCCATTGGTCTCGTCCACCTGCTCCTCCGCACCCCGAACGCGTTCGCTGTCCACAACGTGGTCCACAGGTGTGGAACACGGCACCCGACCTGGTCGATCGAACGTACACCGTTCTCGCCTTTCGGACTAGTGGAAACCTGCACACCACGCGCCGTTCAGCCCCGTTCGCGCACCGTCGCCGGCTCTGCGACCCGGCGACGTCGTCGACGATCACCAGGTCCGAGGAGCGTCGGTCCCGAGCGGGACGGCGCCAGTGGGAACGGTCGCCTTGGGCGGCCCGGTCGGTGCGCACCGGGGCCACGATCCCCGAGGGTGGGGACCGCCGTCCGAAGAGGTGACACCCCGGGCGGCGACTAGTGTGGTCACCTGCGGTCGCGTACCATCACGAGAGCGAGCGTCATCGCGGCCCTCTTGGGGCCCTGGTGGTCCGTTCCCCGGTCCCGCCCCAGTCGGGCTCCCGTTCCGGGTGATGCAGCGAAAGGCTGATCGAGGTGAAGCGTACCTATCAACCCAACACGCGCAAGAGGGCGAAGCGGCACGGGTTCCGCCACCGCATGTCGACGCGCGCCGGCCGGGCGATCCTGAAGGCGAGACGGCTCAAGGGGCGTCATCGGCTGACGGTGTGACGGGCGGCGCTCCCGTATCCGACGGCGCGATGGCGAAAACGGTGGGAAGGATCCGCAAGCAGTCGAGCTTCCGCGGCTTCGCGCGCCCCGACGGCCGCGCGTCCAGGAACGGCGTCTCGGTCTCCTTCCGGAGCCGCAGCGACGAGGCCGACGCCGCACGGATCCCGGTCGTCGCGTACTCCATCGGGAGGCGCCACGGCGGCGCGGTCGCCCGAAACCGCCTGCGTCGACGGCTCGGGGCCGCCGCCCGGTCGGCCGCACCGGCGCTTCCCCGGGGCGCCTACCTCGTCCGTGCCGACGTCTCGGTTGCCAAGCTGGCCTTCAGCGACCTCGAGCTGGCCCTGAGGGCCGCGGCGTTGAGCGCCGCCGGGGCGTCGTCGCCGGGCACGGAGCCACGGTCGTGAGCGCGACCGACACGACCCGCTTGACCCCCTCTGCCGCACAGCGGGGCGTGCTGGGGCTTCTGCGCGCCTACCGGTCCGCCCGGGCGGGCAGCGTCTCGCCGTGTCGCTTCTACCCGAGCTGTTCGGCCTACGCCGTCGAGGCGGTGGAACGATTCGGTGCCGGTCGCGGACTGTGGCTCGCGATGCGCCGGATCGGACGCTGCCACCCGTTGGGCGGCCACGGGGTCGACCTCGTCCCCGACGAGCTCCCCCGCGCCCGCCGGGCCAGGAGCTGACCGGTGCACGGGCTCTTGTTCTTCGCGACCGAGAACGCGCTGTTCAAGACGATCGGCGAGATCTTCCATCCGCTGTTCATCGCGATCGCCTACTCGCTCGCGTGGATCTACAGCGTCTTCGGCCACACATATGCGGTCGCGATCATCATCCTCACCGTCGTGATCATGGGGCTGCTCACCCCCCTCACGATCCGCAGCACGCGCTCGATGCTCGCGATGCAGGCGCTGGCACCCGAAATGCAGAAGCTGCGTGCGAAGTACAAGGGGCCGGAGAACCGTCAACAGCTCAACGAAGAGATGATGAAGCTCTATCGCGAGCACGGCGTGAGCCCGACCGGCGGCTGCCTTCCGATGTTCCTGCAGATGCCCGCGTTCATCGTGCTCTACGACACGATCAAGGGGCTCACCAACACCGTCAAGCGCGGCTTGAAGATGGGCACAGGCCACAAGACCTGCCACAAGCTCGTCTGTCCGACACCGCGCTACGTGCCGCACAACTCGGCGATCTACCACAACCTTGTCAAGACTCCGGGCGTCATGCACTCGATCGGGCTCAACCTCGCGGCGAGACCGCTCACACACCGCGCGCACTGGTTCGACTACATCCCCTACTTCGCGCTGATCCTCGCGGCCGTGGGGCTGCAGTACTTCCAGATGGCGCAGATGACGCGTCGGAACAAGAAGAACACCAGCGCGCAGCAGGTTCCGCAGCAGATGCAGACGATGCAGCGGATCATGCCGCTGATCTTCGCCTACATCTACTTCCTCGTCCCCGCCGGCGTCGCCGTGTACATGGTCGTGTCGTCGGGCATCCGGGTCCTCACCCAGGACCTCATCTTCCGTTACGGGCTCGTCGACGCCCCGGGCGGCGCACGCGGGCTCGGGGGAGCCAAGGCCCGACCGAAGCCGGCACCGTCGGGAGGTCCGCTTCCCGCGCTCGCGGGCCCGGCGGCGTCGATCCCGAGCGACGGGGACGCGCAGGCCCCCGAGCGGCGGTTCGGGATGCGCCGGCGCCAGCAGCCGACGGAGGAGGACGGACAAGGGACGAACGGCGCGAAGTCCGGGCCCCGACCCGCCGTCGCGAATGGCAACACGCGGGGTAATACCCGTGGTAATACCAGACGCCGGAACCAGGCCCCCCCGCAGCCGACCCAGCAGCAGCACCCGCGCTCGAAGTCGAAGCGGGCACGGAGGCCGCGCTAGCGATGGAGTGGGTGGAGAAGACCGGCCGGACCGTCGCCGAGGCGAAGGAACAGGCGCTCGACCAGCTGGGCGTCACCGAGCGCGACGCGGAGGTCGTCGTCCTCGAAGAGCCGAGAACCGGGTTGTTCGGCCGCGTGCGGGGAGAGGCCCGTGTCCGGGCGAGAGTGCGACCCGCAGAGCCCCGCCCCAAGCGCCAACGCCCCCAGCGCGAGCGGAACCGCCGGGGCCGGCCCTCGGGGCCGAGTGGCCGCGGCGGCGCACGGAGCGGAAGTCGCGCCGGGACGCAGGACCCTCAACCTTCGAGCCGGGCGGAAGCTGAAGTCTCGACGGGAGAGTCGGCCGGCGCGAACGGCGGGGGGGGAAGGAGCACGTCGAGTCGCCGGAGGCGGCGCCGGCGCGCGGCGGGTGCACGGAGCGAGGACTCCGGCGTGCCCGCCGCCGACGGTCAGGGCCCCGGTGCCGAGCGTGCAGAGGGTGGGAGCAACCGAAGGACTGAGACCGCCCGGCGGCCGCGCCGGGACGAGAACGCCGACGAGGAGGGCACGGTGTCCGAAGGCGTGACGCTGCAGGAGCAAGGAGAGGTCGCCAGGGAGTTCATCGAGGGTCTCCTCGACCGCTTCGGGTTGGAGGCGACCATCGAAGTCCGCGAGCTCGACGAGCAGACCGTCGAGGTCGCGGCCAAAGGGGAGGGCCTCGGCCTGCTCGTCGGCCCCAAGGGGGCGACGCTCGCCTCGCTGCAGGACGTGACCAGGACCGTGGTCCAGCGCCGGTTCCCTCATCGCACCGATCGCATCCTCATCGACGTCGCGGGCTACCGCGAGCGCCGTGCGGCGGCCCTGCAGCGCTTTGCCCAGCAGGTCTCCGCCGAGGTGCTCGAGACGGGCGCCGAGCGCGCACTCGAGCCGATGTCGCCTGCGGACCGCAAGGTGGTCCACGACACGGTGGCCGAGATCGAAGGTGTGGGCTCGAGCTCGCAGGGCGAAGAGCCGCACCGCTTCGTCGTCATCGCCCCGCAGCCCTGACCCCACGAGGGCGTCCCACGTCCCGTCGGGCGCAACGACAGGCCGTCGACGATGGGCACGGACGTCCTCGCCGAGCTCGAGGAGGCTCGCCGGCTCGGTTTCCTCGGTCCGGGACCCCTTGCACCGCAGCTGGACCATTCGATCGCGTTCGTGCACGCTCTCGAAGACGCACTCGCACGGGGAGCCGAGGACGTCGTCGAGGGTCGGGCAGGGACCGATCGCCGCTTTAGGGTCGCGGATCTCGGCTCGGGCGGGGGGCTTCCGGGCCTCGTGCTCGCCTGCCGGCTCCCTGACCTGGACCTGACGCTCGTCGAGTCCCAGGACCGCCGGGCCCGCTTCCTCGAGGAAGCGGTCGAGCGCCTCGGCGTGTCTGACCGGTCGAGGGTGCTCCACGTCCGGGCCGAGGACGCCGGGCGGTCTCCCGAGCAGCGGGGGCGGTACGACGCGGTAACCGCACGGTCGTTCGCCGGTCCCGCGCCAACCGCCGAATGCGCCGCTCCCCTCTTGCGTGAGGGCGGAGTCCTCGTCGTTTCGGAACCGCCCGCAACCTCGAAGACCGCGGTTCCGCGGTGGCCCGCCGAGGGTCTCGCAGCCCTCGGGATGGTGGCCGAGCGCGCGACGGCCGGCCAGTACCGCTTTCAGGTGCTGCGCCAGGTCGAGCTCTGCCCCGACCGCTTTCCTCGCCGGGTCGGGATCCCCCGCAAACGGCCGCTCTTCTGAGGCACCGAGTCTGAGGCACCGAGCCCGCGTGTCCGGGGCTCTTCAGGGTCCGGAGCGGCGTGTGCCGGAGGCGTCCTCGGCCGTGCGCTCCCGCAACGCCGCGAAGATGCTGGTCGCTGTCGGAGGTGCATCGGACCGCTCCGCGGCTGCCTCCTCCGATCCTTCGAGCGCCTCTTTCTGACCGAGGGGAGCCGTCGCGTCGGCCCGGGTTCGACCGGTCGAGAGTTGCCGCCGGTACTGCGCACGCATCGCGTCGAAGCGCTCCCACCCGTACCGGTCGAGCCTGGGGTGCAGCCGCTCCTCGAGGAGGGGCACCAACGTGTCCCTGAGGTACGGACCCCTGGCCATCCACTGGTAGTAGCGGCGACCCCCGTGATCGTAGGGTCCGTAGAGCCGACCGCCGGGGAAGGTTCGCTCGATCCAGCGAAACAGCGCTTCGTGCCGCTCGCTCATCCGCAAGGTCACGTGCGGCTGTCTGCCGTCTCCTCCGAAGTGCCCTTCGCCCACGAGCAGGCCGACCAGCACCCCTTCTTCGAAATCGGTCGGCATCGCAGTCCCGCCGGCCTCCGGGTGGTTGAGAGTGGAACCCTTGAACCGAGCCGTCGGGTACGACCTCAGCGGTCGCTGCCCTGCCGGCTTTGTTTCACCGTAAGGTACCACGTGAAACGGCCGATCGGGCGCTCCCTCGGAGCGGTCCCGTGAAGGTCCTTGAAGGCCCGGGTGATTCAGGGGATGCGGATGTCGTGGTGCTCCGCGGCAGCCTGCCGATCCTCCGGGGTCAGCTGGTCCTCTCGAACGGGGACGACGAGCGACCAATGGTGGCCAACGGGGCAGTACTGAAAGCGGGCGACACCGAGGTCGATCGCCTTCAGCTTGACTCCGGGGATCCAGAGGGTCGTGAACACGTGGCCCTGGCGGCAGCGAACGACGGTCTCGCCGCCGATCTTGTAACCGAGCTTTCGTGCAACGACCGTGCCCACGGCGAGGGCGCCGACCACGAGGACGAACGGACGGAATCTCTTTCGCACCACCCCAGTATCGCGCCTGTGGCGGGCCTTGAGCAGGGCCGTTCGGCCCCTCTGCGTCACCGAAGGGAGTACACGTCCTCTCCGAGATTGTTTCACCGTCAGGTAACACGTGAAACATCACCACCCAGTCGAGGGTGAGGCCGTCGCGCAACGTCACCCTTATGGGCTTGACCTTTGGCCGAGGAACGGCGAGGATGTCGGGGTGCGCCGTGGGCGGTGGTGTAGGCTGCCAGAGGCCCTTGGATCTGCACCTGATCGCTGTGGGGGCGCGCCACTGTGCGGGTGATCGGTCGTCGACGCGGGAGGGATCGTGACGGCGAGGAGGCGCGCGACCCGAGCGAGGCGGCGGGGGACCCCGTCGTCGGTCAGGACAATGGCCCGGAGCCCCCAGTCGACGCGAATTCCGGAACCGCCGGGGTCGCTGACACATCGCTCGACCCGAAGCACGCCGCACCGGGCGAGGAGCTGATCCGGACGGCCGAGCCCGGGGACCTCCTCTCCGAGCCGAAGCACGCCGCACGGGTGGCGGCCGACGATCTGGCGGCGCGCGTCATCCCGATCCCTCCTCCCTCGGCTGAGCCAGACCTCGAGGTTGGAGCCGGCGCAGGAGCCGCCGCGATGACGGTCGAGGAGCCGACGGCGGTGCTCACAGCGGCCTCGGACCCGCCACCGCCGGCCGACGAGGCGATCGCGGGGCATGTTGCAGAGGCGGTCGCCCCGGCAGCGGTCGAGGGCCTGATCGGAGGCGGGGTCGGTGCACCCCGCTCCCTCCCTCGGGTGATCGCGGTGGCGAACCAGAAGGGCGGCGTCGGAAAGACGACCACGACGGTCAATCTCGGCGCCGCGCTCGCCGACCTCGGCTACCGCGTCCTCGTGGTCGATCTCGACCCGCAGGGCAACGCGACCACCGGGCTCGGGATCGACGCTCGCAACTTCGAGCACTCGATGTACGACGTGATCATGCGCGAGACCCCTCTCGAGGACTGCATCGAGCCGACGAGCGTCCGAAACCTGTTCGCCGCGCCCGCGACGATCGATCTGGCAGGCGTGGAGATCGAGCTCGTTCCGGCCTTCAGCCGTGAGCTCAAGGTCCGCCGCGCCGTCGAGTCGATCGTCGACGAGTTCGACTTCGTCCTGATCGACTGCCCGCCGTCCCTCGGGCTGATCACCATCAACGGGCTCGCGGCAGCGAGCGAAGTGATGGTGCCGATTCAGTGCGAGTACTACGCGCTCGAGGGCCTGGGGCAGCTCCTGCGAAACGTCCATCTTGTTGCATCCAACCTGAATGATCGTTTGGAGGTGAGCGCCATCGTTCTCACGATGTACGACGCGCGGACGCGGCTCGCAGTCGACGTCGCCGCTGAGGTCCGGGAACACTTCGGCGACAAGGTGTGTCGCATCGTCATTCCGCGGACGGTCCGCCTGTCGGAGGCCCCCTCGTTCGGCCAGCCGATCACCGTCTTCGACCCGACGTCCCGGGGAGCCGTGGCCTACCGAGAGCTTGCAAAGGAGGTGAGCAATGGCGCGCCGCAGCGGTCTGGGTAAGGGGCTCGGAGCTCTGATCCCCACGGAAGTGGGCGCCGGCTCGAAGAGCGCCCTGCGCGAGGTCCCGATTTCTGCGATCCGGCCGAACCCGAACCAGCCGCGGACGCGCTTCGACGAGGAGACGATGTCAGCGCTGGCGGCGTCGATCCGCGAGCTCGGGGTCCTCCAGCCGGTCCTCGTCCGTCCGGTGTCCGGAAGCGACGACGAGTTCGAGCTCATCGCGGGCGAGCGTCGCTGGCGTGCTGCCAGGAGGGCCGGGCAGCAGACCATCCCCGTCCTCGTGCGCGAGGTGGACGCCGACGCCAGGAGCCTCGAGCAGGCCCTGGTGGAGAACCTCCATCGGGAGGATCTCGGCCCGCTCGAGGAGGCAGCGGCCTACCAGCAGCTGATCGACGACTTCGGCATGACCCACGAGCAGGTCGCGACCCGCGTCGGCAAGAGTCGAACGGCCGTCACGAACACCCTGCGACTGCTGCAGCTCCCCGCAGGGGTCCAACGGGCGCTCGCCGACGGCGCCATCTCCGCCGGCCACGCCCGCGCCCTCTTGGGGACGCCTGACCGGACGCTCCAGGAGGGACTCGTCGGGCGCATCGTCGCCGAAGGGCTCACGGTCCGCCAGGTTGAGGATGCAGTTCGAAGCGGGGAGGACGACACAGGCGTTGTCCCAGGTCAGGAACCGGCGGGCGTCGGTACGACCAGTGGTACGACCGCTGGTACCAGCGGTACGACCCGCCCGACCGGCCCGCGACGGCTGCCGGAGCCGGGGGTCCTGGAGCTCGAGGACCTGCTCTCCACGCACCTCAACACCCGCGTGAAGGTCGAGCTCCGCAACCGCCGTGGCCGGGTGGTGGTGGAGTTCGCGACGCTCGAAGACCTCGAGCGGATCTACAGGGCGATGGTGGAAGGACAACCCGTCGGCCCTGCTCAGGCGGCCGGCGAGCCGGTCAGCGCCCATTAACCGTCGGCGACACGAACGTTAAACCATCACTACACCGATATCCACAACATCATGCACAGGTTGTGGATTCGGAGGCTCCGGGTTATGTCGAGGGGTCTTCACGGACGGAACGGTCGGCGCCCGCGCCCTGGCTGAGACCGGCGTGCCGAGCGCGGACCGTCACTCCCACGGGCCGCTGGCCCACGCGGACAGTGCCCGGCAGAGGGCGTCTGCGAGGCCGGGACCCCCTTCGACGACGACCGTCGCCGGGCCGACTTCGACGGTCACCGCGGGCATCCGGGTCTCCCGGAGTACCGCGAGGGACATCCCGTGAATGCCCAGGTCAGGGATGTTGAGAGCCTTCGGGACCACTTCTTGGACGGCGTGCGCCAGGAGGCGGCCGCCTTCCGACTCGTCCCGATATCCCGAGTAGAAGGCGGCGAGCGAGCCGGGCCGCTCGGGTTCGAGGCGCAGCGCGAGGTAGACGTCGGCCTGCGCCTCGTTCGCCTCCCGGGCCTGCACGGAGTCGTCGGGGTGGTGGAGCGTGGTGACCGTCGCGCCGTTGGTGATCAGGCGCCGGCGGAGCGCCGCGAGAGGCGGGGCGAGTCCACCGGGCTCGCCGAGCGCGACGTGGCGGCCGGCGAGGGTGGGCGGCGCTTGGCGCAGGAGCTCGCGGGCACGCACCGTCGAGACCAGCTTCGGCTCGTGGCTCCGGACGGCCACCCGTCGGAGCTCCCGCAGCGTCGCGCCACCGAGGATCCCGTCGACGGGCAGTGCGGCGTTCTCCTGGAATTCTCGCAGCGCGGCCGCCGACGCGTCCCCGAAGATGCCGTCCACCCGGCCGGTGTCGAAGCCCAGGGCGCACAGGCGTTGCTGGAGCTCGGCCACGTCGTCGCCGCGGAGCATCGGTGTCCGGCGGTACAAGAAGCGGTCCCCGAGCCGGTAGCCGGCTTCGACGAGGGTCTGCCAGGTGTGCCTCCCGCACACCCCGTCGACGCGGAGCCCGCGATGGCGCTGGAAGGCTTCGATGGCGGCACGCGTCGCCCTTCCGTAGGAGCCCTTCGCGTCGACGATGGGCCCGAAATCGAGCGCGAGCAACCGGTCCTGGACGTCCGCGACGGCGTCACCTCCGTCCCCCTCGGCGAGGGGGAGCGTGGACCGGTGCGCGCGGTCGGACCGCGCGGCGGCCAAGCCTTCGTCTAGAGGTAGCCCGACAGTTCCTGGACCAGCTGCCCCTTGGGTTTCGCGCCGATGAGACGAACCTTCGCCTCCCCGTCCTTGAAGAGGATCAGCGTGGGGATGCTCATCACGTCGTAGCGACGCGTCACGTCCAGGTTCTCGTCGATGTTCAGCTTGGCTACCTGGAGCTTGCCCGCCTGCTCGGCCGCGATCTCCTCCAGCACGGGAGCGATCATCTTGCACGGACCGCACCATTCGGCCCAGAAGTCGACGAGCACGGGCACCTCGGCCGCCTTGACATGCTCGTCAAACGTACTGTCGTCCAGGGTCACCATCGTCTCGTTCATGTCGTCTCTTTCTTCCTCCCGCGAACTCGTGACATTCACATCCCCGGGACCGAGGGACTCAACACCGACGGCGCCACCCCTGTTCCCGTTGCAAGGTACCCGGATCGGGGCATCGGGGCGCGGAGCACGGCCCCGGCGCATCGTGACCCGCTCGTTCGGCCGGCTCAGGCGCCGTGTTCCTCGAGCCAGCGCTCGGCGTCGATCGCCGCCATGCAGCCCGAGCCCGCCGAGGTCACCGCCTGGCGGTAGATGCGGTCCTGGACGTCGCCGCACGCAAAGACGCCGTCGACGTTCGTACGGGTCCCGCCCTGGGTGACGACGTAGCCCTGGTCGTCGAGGTGCAGTTGATCACGGAAGATGGCGGTGTTCGGCTCGTGGCCGATCGCCACGAACAGCCCCGTGACGGGCAGTTCCCGTTCCTTGGCCGAGCCGGTGTCGCGGAGGCGGATGCCCGTCACCTTGCCGTTCCCGAGCACCTCGGTCACCTGTGATGTCCACGAGAATTCGATGTCCGAGTTGTCGAATGCGCGCTGCTGCATGATTCGCGAGGCGCGGAGTTGGTCGCGGCGGTGCACGACGGTGACCTTCGATGCGAAGCGCGTCAGGAAGAGCGCCTCTTCGAGCGCCGAGTCGCCGCCACCGACCACCGCGATGTGCTGGCCCCGGAAGAAGAACCCGTCGCACGTCGCGCAGGTCGACACCCCGTAGCCGAGGAGGCGGTCTTCACCCGGCACGCCGAGCATGATCGGGCGCGCCCCGGTCGCCACGATGACGGACTGCGCCTCGTAGGTCGGCTCGTCCGCGTCGGGGTCGCCGACCCAGATTCCGAACGGGCTCTTCGAAAAGTCGACCTTGGACACCTTCGCGGTGCGCATCGTCGCCCCGAAGCGCTGTGCCTGCTCACGCATGGCCGCCATCAGCTCGGGCCCGAGGATGCCATCGGGGAAGCCCGGGTAGTTCTCGACGTCGGTGGTGAGCATCAGCTGTCCACCCGGCTGGTCGCTCGTCGAGGACGGCTCCCCCTCGATGACGGTCGGCGCGAGCTGCGCGCGCGCCGTGTACAGCGCGGCGGTGAGCCCTGCCGGGCCCGAGCCGGCGATCAGGACCTTCTGGGGGATCGGGGCCATGTCCTCAGCGGGGCGGCACCGGCGACGGACGAGGGTTGCGTCTCGTCCACACCCCGAACCCCGCGAACGTCAGCAGGCCACCGACCACGATGTAGCTCAGCCAGACTCGGTGGCCGAACGCGTAGACGTCGAGGAGCCGGACGACGCCGACGGCCCCCATCACGGCGAGCAGTGCGGCCATCGCGGCGATGAGGAGGCCGAAGACGACGGCACGCGCCCCGAGGACGGCCGGTCGCACTGCCTTGTCGTGGATGGTGTCGACGAGGAGCTGGACGGCGTCGGCGGCCCTCCCGGGCAGCTCGGCCGCTGCGGCCGCAGCCGCCTGTGCGGCGGCGGCGCCGACGGCGGGGGGAATCTGTGCCGTACTCGTCGGGACCCCGGGACCCTGGGTCCCAGCTGCGTCGGACGGTGCGGCCGCCGATGCCGCGTGCGGGTCGGTCATGCGCCCAGCCTACCGCCGCGCCCTTGTCGGCCCGGCTCCTGCTGGCGTCCCCGACGGCACGTAACAGATGCCGATGGTGCCGGGGCCAGCGTGGGTACCGACGACGGGACCGAGGTTCGTGAGCACGGGCGGCTCCCTCACCTCGATGGCCGCCAGACGGCGCACGACGTCGTCGATGTCCGGTGCCGCGCCGTCGGCGACCGCAAGCCGTTCGAGCGGAGCTTCGGACGCGACCTTCGCGACGAGGTAGTCGAGCGCACGGCTGCGCGTCCGTTGGCGCGACTCCTGCTCGACGACGCCGTCGCGGACCTCGATCACGGGCTTGATCGACAGCAGCGAGCCCACGAGCGCGGCGGCACCGCCGATGCGCCCACCGCGCTGGAGGTGGTCGAGCGTGTCCACGATGCCGAGCACCTTCGTTCGCCCGACGAGCTCGCGCGCCCGGTCGACCACGTCGTCGAGCGGAGCGCCGGCCGACGCGCGCTCAGCTGCGGCGAGGCCGATCAGTCCTTCGCCCATGGTGACCGACCGCGTGTCGAGGACCTCGACTCGGATCCGGTCGCGCAGTGGTTCGGCGCCGGCGACCGCCGCCTGGCCCGTCGCGGACATGGCCGCCGAGATCGTGAGGCACAGCACACCGTCGGCGCCGTCGTCGGCGGCGGACTCGAACGCGGACTGGAACGCGCCCGGGGACGGCGCGGCGGTCTCGGGTAACGAGGGAGAGGCCTTGCAGCGGCGCCAGAACTCGGCGGCGGTCAGGTCCCGCCGGTCGACGAGCTCTTCGGTGCCGAAGCGGATCGTGAGCGGCACGACGACGATCCCGTAGCGCTCCACCAGCTCGTCGGGAAGATCGCACGCGCTGTCGATGACGACCCGGACACCGGCCAAATGGGACTCCTCTGCGACGTGGGCGGCCGTAAGCCGACGGCCGGGACGGTTCCGGGCCGAAAGCTACCCCCTCGTCGTCGAACGTTCAGTTCCGTCGGGGCCGCAGCGACGTCCTCGTGCCGCCGACCCAGCGGCGCTCTCCGGGCTCGTCGTCGTTGTCCGCCGCGTCGACCGTCGCGGTCGGGGGCTCGCGGTCTTCCGCACCGTGCGGGGCCGGTCGCGGGGGCTCGTCGACGCCCTCGACGCCCTCGACCCCGTCGACGTCCTCGGCGCCGCGTGGCGCGCGCTCCGCGGGTGGACGCGAGCCGACCGGTCGCGCGCCTTCCGGGGGGCCGGCGCGCGGCACCGGCCGGACGTGACGGCCGCCTGACACGGGGCGCACCGGACCGACCTTGCGCAGCGCTTCGGGTGCGTCGCGCAGGTCGATCCCGGCGACGCCGGGGACCGGTGGGATCGCACCCGTGCCCACGTCTCCGGGGATGCCGGGTGCGGGCACGATGCGGATCCTCGGCCCCGGCTCGAAGCTGCGCCTCGTGGCGCTCCACGGGGGGAGCGGCCCGGTGCCGGCGACCCGCCGCCCCGCCCCGCGCCGCCCGAACGCGCGACGCCCACCGGCGGGACGCGGCCCGGCGCGCGAGGTCGACGGCTGCCCGGCGGGCTCCCCGGAGGGGGCGGGTGTCCCGCCCGGTGGAACTGTCCGTTGGAGCGGTTCTCCGGTGAGGAGCGCGAGGGCGTGGTGCCGGCCGCCGAGCAGCGCGCCGATGGCGAGGTAGACCGCGACGCCGGCGACCACCGCCGCCGCGACCCGGAGCAGCAGGAAGAACCCCTGCTGCGCGCCCGAGACGTTCGAGACGGCGAGCACGACGACACCCATGACCGCGGTCGCGCCCGCCGCGCGTCGCAGCGGCGACCACGCACGTGAGCCACCGAGCTCACCGAGCCAGCGCCGCAGCACGACGATGCCCGCCAGCGCGCCGACCGAGTACGCGACCGAGAGCGAGAGCGCGAGCCCGCGGACCCCGAGCACGTGGACCAGCGCGACCGCGAGGACGACGTTGATCCCGTTCTCGACGAGGTACAGCCGGAAGGCCACCTCCGTGCGCTGCATCGCCTGCAGGACGCGCACGACGTAGAGATAGGTGCAGAAGCCCGGGAGCCCGAGGGAGAACATGGCGAGCGCCGAGCCGGTGGTGTCGGTCCCGGCGACCGAGGTGCTGCCGTGTCCGAGCAGCAACGCGACCAGCGGTCGCGCGAGGACGAGCATGCCCATGGACGCCGGCAGGATCACCGCGAGGGTCGCGCGCAACCCGCTCGTCAGTCGCCGGCGGAAGCCGTCCGCGTCGCCGGTCGCCCAACGTTCGGCGAGGTCCGGGGTGACCGCGCTCATCACCGACACCGCGACGACCGCATAGGGCATCTGCATGAAGGTGTAGGCGTACGTGTAGGAGGACACCGGGTCGGTCCCGCCTGCGCCGACCGCGAGCGCGAGGACGATGTACAGGGCGATCTGGTTGGCGACGACGAACCCGAACGTCCAACTCCCCAGGCGAACGACGGTCCTGACGGCCTCGTGACGAGGTTCCCACCGCCAGCGCATCCGCCCGAGGCCGGTCCCCCGCAGGCTCCGCAGGAGGAGGATCGCCTGCAGGGCGACGCCCGCGGTGGTCCCGAGGCCGAGCAGGACGAGTTGTCCGGGGTGCGCGTGCGCTGTCGCAAGTGACGGAGCCCTCGGGACGAGGGCATGGAACCACAACAGGACGATGATCACGACGACGTTGTTGGCGATCGGGACCCACATCGGGGCGGCGAAGCGGCGCCGCGTGTTCAACAGCGCGGTCATGAGCGCGATCAGGCCGTAGAGCGCGACCTGGGGGACGAACCACCGCAGCAGCGTCGACGCGATGGCCTTCTCCTGCGCGAGGCGCGCCGCGCTCAGCCCCGAATGACCGAACGCCGTGTACGCCGTGATGACCTCGGGTGCGATGATCCAGAAGACGACCGTCATCACGATGATTGCGACGACGGAGATGGTGACCACCGAGGAGATCGCGCGCCACGCTTCGCGTTCGTTGCGGGTCGCCAACCGGTCGACGAACACCGGGATGAACGTCGCGGCGAGGATCCCCCCGAGCACGATGTCGTAGAGCATGTTGGGGGTGGTGTTCGAGAGGTTGTACGCGTCGGCGAGGTGCGTCGCGCCGAGCGCGTAGGCGAGCGCGATGATGCGGAGGAGTCCGGTGACGCGAGAGACCGCGGTGCCGGCGGCCATCCAGACCGTGGCGCGCTGGAGTCGTTGCGTGTCGGCGGCGGCGAGCGCCCGACGGGAGCCCGCCGCGAGGTCCTCGCCCGGGGCCTCGGTGCGCGTCGAGGTCGTGTCCGCCGCGCCGTCCGGTTCCCCCGGGCGCTCGGCTTCCTCCGTGCCCTCGGCGCCACCCGCATCAGGGTCCTCGGCGTCCCGACCGGTCACGCCCGTCGCGTACCGTCCCCGCCGTAGCCGGTCGGGTGGCTCAGGCCCGCGCTGCTGGTCGTCGCCGCGCCCCGGCCCCGTCACGGCGTCTCTTCAGCGGCGAGACGCTTGCGCCGCTGACGGCTCGACCACCAGGTCCGGCCCCACCAGGTGAGGAGGATGATCAACGCGATCGCGGAGAGGATGATGCCGACGACCGAGGTCGCCGTCGAACGGACGGTGAGGACGCCCTGCGCGATGACGAGCCGACCGTCCGGAGACGTGAACACCGCGTGCAGCGGCAGGTCGCCGGAGGTCCGGACCTTGACGTCGACGCGCCACAGGTTCGTCGGATGGTCGAGGCGCATGGAGGGATGGGAGTGCGCGTGCGGGAAGATGAACTTGTTGCCGCTCACGCTCAGCGTGCCGACCACCGTGTACGAGGCGCGCGAGTCCAGGGTCACCGGGATGATCCCTGTGCGCGCCGTGAGCGTGAAGGTCTGGCTCGAACCCTGGCCCGCGCCGAAGCTGACGAGGGCCAACTGCGCGGACAGCGCTCGTCGGAACGACGCGACGGCCGCCGCCTGCCGGCGCGGCCCGAGGTCCGCCGATTCCGCCGCGAGCAGGTCGTCGTCCAGGATCGAGAGGATCCGAGGCCGTCCGTCGACCGCGGTGTCGAACTCGCCCAGCCGCCGTCTTTCGGAGGAGATCGAGGCGGAGAGCGACGGCTTCAGCGAAGCCCCGGTCCCTGACGAGCTGAGCGACCGCCGGCCCTGGACCGTCACGGTCGAGAAGTACTGGGAGAGGTTGACGGGCATCACGTCCGGGTCGTGTCCGAGGCCCGCGAGCAGCGCACGGTAGAACGCGGCGTCCGCGTGGGAGACGTCGGGCGTCACCGCCACGAGCCCGCGCACCGCTGTTGTGTTCGGCCGCTCGAAGTGCACCATGGCGAGGTCTGCGAGCACCTGGCTCGCCGTGAGCTCCGGGTCGTCCCCCGGGTGGGCGACCTGACCGGTGAGGAATGTGTCGCTCAACGCGCCGTGGACCGAGCCCTTGCCGAGAGAGAGTCCGAACACCGACGTCCAGGTCCCGGGGTACTGCGCGACTGTCGGCAGTGTCGATGTCGTGACTGTGGGAGAGAGGTCTGTGCCGGGCACGACCACCTGCTGGGCCCCGGTCTTGGCGACGCCGTCGGCGAGGTCCTTCCCGGTGGCGCCGGTGACGACCCACGTCGCCGGACCGGCCGCCGTGTCGATGCGCAATCCTCGTAGGACGCTGCTTCCGGCCGCGAGCTGCTCGGTGATCTCGCTCTCGTCGCCTGCGGCCGCGAGCTCCCCGATGTTGACGGGGACGAAGGGGGCAGCGAGGACCTCGGTGCTCGTCCCCTCGGACGAGAGGGTCGCGAGGTCGTCGACCGCGGCCCGTCCCGCCGGTCCGCTGTGGTCGAGGGCCAGGAGGGTCTCGGGGGAGGGGTCGACCGTGACGGGCACGGAGGCGTTGGCTTGCAAGGCGGAGACCGTCGCACTCAGCGCGTCGGCCTTCTGTTGGGTGAGGGGCGCGATCGTGTCGGGACCCGACGTGTGCGTCGTGAGCGACACCGGCGCTGCGAGCTTGACGACCAGCGCGAGCTCGAGCGGGTGGGTGCTCTTCGCCGCCTGGTACGTGAGGAACGTGGTGAACCGGTCGAGGACGCTGCCCGACGAGCTGAGGAGCTGCACTTCGACGGGGTAGACGCCTGTGCATGTGCCCACTCCTGTCGGAGGGGCACAGCCGAGACCGACGCTCAGCCCCGACCGGGCGCCCGTTGTGGTGGTGCCCTCCGACACGTTGAGGACGAGGTCGGAGCCGCCGGCCGTGTGCGGGTCGGGCGGGAGCCCCGAGAGGGCCTGCGGACCGGTGCGGCCGAGCGGATAGCCGCGGGGTCCGTTTCGGATCCAGCTCTCGAAGTCGTAGCGCGTGTGCAAGCGGTCGTAGACGGTGGCGGAGACCGAGGCGTCCGCGGGCGCTGTGCGCGTGGCGAGGTCGAGGACGAAGGGCGCGGACGCGGTGGGCGACGAGTTCACGACCCACTGGGTCTGGCCCTTCAACAGGACCCGGGGACCGCCGCCCGTCTTCGACGCCGCGCCGGACGTGGACAGCGCCGGGGGACCGAGGAGCAACGCCGAGACGAAGGCGGCTGCGAAGCCCAGCGCAGCGCTGCGGCTGCGCCAGCCACTCGACATCGACACGAAAAGACGCTACTTCGGTGACCCTGCCCGCCAGTCGCGCATCGCGGGACGCTGCGTCCCGCGATCGGCAAAGCCCCCGCCCGACGAGCGGAACAGTACCGTGGAAGGGTGAATTCCCCCGCCGTTCCGGAGCGTTTCCGCCCGCTCGTCGACGCGACGACGGAGCTCGCGGAGCGGTTCCAGCGCGCCGGGCACCGGCTGTACCTCGTCGGCGGGTCGGTCCGTGACGCGCTCGCCAATGGAGACAGCGCTCGTGTCGCGAGCGACGGCGCGGGCGACTACGACCTCACCACCGACGCGAGGCCGGAGGAGATCGAGCGCGTCCTGAGCGGCTGGGCCGACGCCGTGTGGACGCAGGGCAAGCGGTTCGGCACGATCGGCAGCCGCAAGGGCGAGCGCACGTACGAGATCACCACCCACCGGGCCGAGGCGTACCGGCCCGACTCGCGCAAACCCGACGTCACCTTCGGTGACGACGTGGTCACCGACCTGTCGCGTCGGGACTTCACGGTGAACGCCATGGCGCTCGAGCTGCCGGGCCTCGCCCTCGTGGACCCCTTCGACGGGTTGATGGACCTCGCGCAGCACCGGCTGCGCACCCCGCTCGACCCCGAGGTCTCCTTCGCCGACGACCCCCTCCGGATGTTGCGAGCGGCGCGCTTCGTCGCCGGCTACCACCTCGAGCCCCGGCCGGAGCTCGTGGCCGCTGTACGGAGGGGCCACCACCGGCTGGCCATCGTGTCGCCCGAGCGCATCCGTGACGAGCTCGACAAGATCCTCGTCCTTCGCACCCCGGGGCCGTCAGGGGCGCTCCGCTTCGTCGTGGAGACCGGCTTGGCGGACGAGTTCCTGCCCGAGCTGCCGGCGCTCGCCCTCGAACAGGACCCCGTGCACCACCACAAGGACGTGCTCGCGCACACCCTCGCCGTCATCGACAAGACCTCTCAGGACAAGTGGCTCAGGCTGGCCGCGCTCTTCCACGACGTGGGCAAGCCGGCCACGCGCGCCTTCACCTCCGAAGGGGTCACGTTCCACCACCACGAGGTCGTCGGCGCGCGCATGACGCGCAAGCGCATGGAAGCGCTCCACTACCCGAACGAGGACATCGACGTGGTGGTCCGCCTCGTCGAGCTGCACCTGCGGTTCCACACCTACCGCCTCGGGTGGACGGACAGCGCGGTGCGCCGCTACGTGCGGGACGCGGGCGACCAGCTCGAACGGCTGAACGAGCTCACCCGCTGCGACTGCACGACGCGCAACGCGGCCAAGGCGAAGGCGCTCGCCCATCGCATGGACGAGCTCGAGCGACGGATCGCGGACCTCCGAGAACAGGAGGAGCTGCACGCGATCCGCCCGGACCTGAACGGGACACAGGTGATGGCCCGGCTCGGGATCCCGCCCGGCCCGACGGTCGGGGAGGCGCTCGCCTTCCTCCTCGAGCTCCGGCTCGACGAGGGACCGCTCGGCGAGGAGGAGGCGGGGCGCCGGCTCGACGACTGGTGGGCCGGGCGCCAGGTGGAACGCCCGGTCCCCGGGCGCGGCGGCCAGGCGCCGAGGGCCTGACGGGGACCGCCGGAGGTCGGACACGGTTCGGTCCGCGCCGAAGTGTCCGCGCCGTACGTTGGGCCCCGTGGACGTCGACTACACCTCGATCGGTCGCCTGCTATCGAGCCCGGCGCGCTCGGCGATGCTCGGGGTCCTCTTCGACGGGGGGCAGGCCGGTGCCACGGAGCTCGCGCGCCGCGCCGGGGTCGCGCCGTCGACCGCGAGCGGCCATCTCCGGGCGCTCGTCGACGGGGGCCTCGTCACCGTCACCGCGCACGGGCGCCACCGTCGCTACCGGCTCGCGGGCGCCGAGATCGCCGAAGCGCTCGAGGCCCTCGGGCGGGTGTGTCCACGCGTTGCGGTCGACTCGTTGCAGGCCCACGACGACGCGACGAGCCTCAGCTTCGCGAGGACCTGTTACGACCACCTGGCCGGCGACGTGGGCGTCGCCGTCCTCGTCGCGCTCTTAGACGGTGCCTGGCTCGTTCCGGCCCGTGACGGGTACGCGCTCGGTCCCGCCGGACGCCGTTTTGCCGAGCTCGGGATCGACGTCGACGCGCTGGCGGCCCGGCGGCGCCCGCTCGCCCGGCCCTGCCTGACGCGACCGTCCGGAGACCGCATCTGGCAGGTGCCCTCGGTGGCGCGCTGTGCGACGCGGTGCTCGAGAACGGCTGGCTCGAACGAGCCCGGCGCCGGCGCGGGCTCCGCGTGACCGCCGCCGGGCGAACGCGCTCAGCTCGGTGCTCCCGGGGGTGGGCGCCGCTCTCGCCGCCGCGTCCTGAGCTCACAGCCCGAGTCGGCGTACCCTCCGGGCGGCAGGCGTCCGGCCGGGCGTCTGGGCGGACAAGGAGGTGGTCCGGCGTGTGGGAGCGGACAGCGTATGTCGCGGAGCTCGGCTTGAGCTTCGACGAGGAGGCGATGGCCGGCATCGCGGCGGCCGAGCGCTTCTTCGAACGCATGGGCTTCGGCCCCGCCGGGGCCATGTTCGTCGGCACCGCCGCGGACGACGCCGGCGTCCCGAGCTACGGAACGTTGTGGTTCTTCTCCGACGCGCACATCTGCACGGCGACCGACTTCCGAACTCCGGCCGACGCGACGTACTCCATCCGGGTCCGTGGACCGATCGCCGCGTGCACGATGACACTCGAGGCCTGTGACGTCGACGACCCGGATCCGTCGGCGAGGATGCGCGTCGAGTTCATGACCGAGACAAACCTCGCAAGCGGGATGCGGGCGCACGGACGGAACTGCCGGCAGTTGCTCGACGTCGTCCAGCGCTACCTCGTGCCCCCGGTTCGCTGAGTTCCCGAGCCGGCCCGCCGAGGCCGTGGAGGACCGTCGTGGTAGACACTCGCGCCGTGGCGGGTCGCGCCGTCCTGCTCGTGTTCGTGGTCTTCGCCGGCACGATCCTGTACTTCTTCCCGACGGTCCTCGGCGCGGCACGCGGGGTCACCCGCATGGGCGTGATCTTCCTCGTCAACCTGCTCTTCGGCTGGTCGCTCGTCGGCTGGCTCGTCGCGCTGGTGATGGCGCTCCGCGCGGTGCCGCCGGTTCTCCATCCCGGGCGGCCGCCGGGGCCGCCTCCGGGGTGGTACCCCGACCCCGGGGGATCGGGAGGGAACCGGTGGTGGGACGGGTGGACGTGGACGGGTGACCTCCGTCCGCCCGGGGACTCCGGCCGAGGCTGACCGACCGGTCAGCTCGACGGGCTGTCATCGGGCCAGCGTGGCCCGGGGTCGCCGGCCGCGAACGCCTCCACCATTTCGTGCGCGACGTCGTCGTGGTACTGCACCGGTGGGGACTTCATGAAGTACGCGGACGGGCCGACGAGGGGGCCGCCGATGCCGCGGTCGAGCGCGAGCTTGGCGCAGCGCACCGCGTCGATGATGACGCCGGCCGAGTTGGGGGAGTCCCACACCTCGAGCTTGAGCTCCACGTTCACCGGGACGTCACCGAAGTTCCGTCCCTCCATCCGGATGTAGGCCCACTTGCGGTCGGCGAGCCACGGCACGTGGTCCGAAGGCCCGATGTGGACGTCGTCGGCGGGGAGCGAGCTGTGCTCGATCTGACTCGTCACCGCTTGGGTCTTCGACACCTTCTTGGACTCGAGCCGCTCACGCTCGAGCATGTTTCGGAAGTCCATGTTCCCGCCGACGTTCAGCTGGTAGGTGCGGTCGAGCACGAGTCCGCGGTCTTCGAAGAGCCGCGTCAGCACACGATGGATGATCGTGGAGCCGACCTGGCTCTTGATGTCGTCGCCGACGATCGGGACTCCGGCATCGGCGAACCGCTTGGCCCACTCTGGGTCGGACGCGATGAAGACGGGAATGGCGTTCACGAAGGCGACCTTGGCGTCGAGGCAGGCCTCGGCGTAGTGGCGCTGCGCGGCCTCGGAGCCCACGGGGAGATACGCGACGAGCACGTCCGCTCGCGCGTCGCGGAGCGCCGCGGCGACGTCGACCGGCGGTTCGGGGGACTCCTCGATGGCCTCTCGGTAGTAGCGGCCGAGCCCGTCGAGCGTCGGGCCGCGTTGGACGGTGACGCCGAGGTCGCCCACCTCGGCGAAGCGGACGGTGTCGTTGTGCCCGGCGAAGCTCGCCCTTCCGACGTCGGTGCCGACCTTCGTGGCGTCCGCGAAGCGGATCGTGTTGTTCTGTCCGGCGAAGATCGCCTTGCCGAGGTCGGTGCCGACCTTCGTGGCGTCGACGTCGAACGCCGCGACGAGCTCGAGGTCACGCACGTGGTAGCCGCCGAGCACGACGTGCATCAGGCCGGGCACGAGCTCGTCTTCCGAGGCGTCGTGGTAGTACGAGATCCCTTGCACGAGGGAGCTGGCGCAGTTCCCGACACCTGCGATGGCGACTCGGACCTTGCTCATCGGTTCTCTCTCCTTGTCACTCGACACGGCGTCTCGGACGCGTCGGTCGTTGCGGGGTTCTGGTGGTGGTCGGGGCGACGGACGGTCATGTCCGCGCCGGTGCGGGCGCGCCGGACGCGGCCCGCAGGTTCGTCTCGCCGGCCGAGCCGGCCCCCGTCCCCGTTGCAGATCGTTGGGACGCTGAACGCTCGGCGTCGATGAGACGGTCGAGCCAGCGGATGTCGTCGCGGAGCCCGTCGGCGAGGTGGTCGACGACCGCGCGGGCGTAGCGGTCGAGCGCGCGCTCGTCGACTCCGGCGCCGGCTTCCTCGAGCCGGGTGACCAGCTGCGCGCGGCGCCGCTCGAGGAGCGCCAGACGCGCGGGCGCAGGGAGATGCCGGGCGAACGCGAGCCTGAGCCCGAAGGTGCGAGGGTCGTCGGCCGGGTCCGTCCCGGCGAGGAGGTCGGCGAAGAGCGCCTTGCCGTGCGGGGTGATCCGGTAGACCTTGCGCGAGCGGCGCCCCCGGTCGCGGAGTGCGGCCCGGCGCCGGGCCCGCACGACCGCCCACTCGCCGCTCAACGAACCGGTCGGGGGCACGGCCTCGGCCGGCTGGGGCATGGGAGCCGATGCCTCCGTCGCCTCGACCGCACCGGCCGCCTCGAGGCGCGCGAGCGCCGGGTACAGCGAGCCGTAGGACACGTTGGCGAGGAGGCCGAGGCCCACCCGGAGCTGCTTGCGGATCTCGTAGCCGTGGAGCCCGCCGCGCTCTTCGAGGAGGCCCAGGATGGCGAGATCGAGCATCCCGACAACTATATCGGCTCGATATAGCGGCGACGCGCTCCCGAAGGCCTGTTCGCCGTTCGCCCAGGTCACGGCCAGCGGCGGCCGCCCGGCAGGCTGGCCTCGGTCAGCCCCGGGCTGGAATGCGCGTTGTCGAGCGGCGTCCATCGGCGCGGGGTCTGGGCCACGAGACCACCTGAGGGTCGCACGCTGTACGAGGCGCGGCGCCCCCGTCCCGTCCGCCCCGACTCTCGGATCGGGCCGCGCACGGGCGTCGCCGTGGGACCGCGCGCTCGGAGTCTGCGGCACCCTGGCGGGCGCGACGTGGGGGGCGGTTCCCGTTGTCGGGCGACAACACATCCGCTGCCGCGAACACCTGACGTCCGCTTCCCGCAGCCGTCAATTTCGTGGACCGTGACGAAGGGGACCGTTGGTAGCCTTCCGTCGATGACGTTCCGCACCGGGCCTGGCGCGCACCGCCGCGTCGATGAGCCTGTGGGCGGAGCGCGCGTGGAGTACCGCCTGGTGCGCGACGCGCTCGTGCGCGACGTGCGCAAGGGCAAGGTGCTGCTCGACGACGTGTGCGACGCGCACCCAGAGTTGTTGCGGGCGGCACGCAACGTCGGGAAGCCGCTCGGGGACAACTGCCCCATCTGCGAGGACGAGCGGACCGTCCAGGTGACCTACGTGTTCGGCGCGGGTCTCCCGGCGGGCGGCCGGTGCCCGGGGACGGCGACCGAGCTCGAGCGGCTGCGCCGGCGCGCGGACCCGGTCGTGTGTTTCGACGTCGAGGTGTGCCCGGGTTGTGCGTGGCACCACCTGCTTCGCAAGTACCCCGCCGGCGGGCGGGGCAAGGCGGCGAGCTCCCGGCAGTAGGGCCCTGGCCGGCGGCGGACCCGGCGATCCGGGTGGCGCCGGAGCTCGCGGCGGGACACGATGGTGGTTGCGGGGCTGCACGCGGACGCGGCGGCACCGGCTGAACCGATGGCCCGGGCATGGACCCCCCTTCGGCTCACGACGAGCGACCGATCAAGTTCGAGGACGACTGAGGAGGGCATGGATGGCCAGCCCTACCGGTGACGACGAGGTTGCGACGGGCACGCCGTCGAGGTCGCGCGTGAGCGTCCCGTCGGTGCGTGCGCACAAACGACGGTCGGGCGCCCCGCCCATCGTGATGGTCACCGCCTACGACGAGCCCGGTGCCCGCATCGCCGATCGCGCAGGGGTCGACGTCATCTTGGTCGGTGACTCGCTCGGCAACAACGTGCTCGGCTACGAGGACACGCTGCACGTGACGATGGACGACATGGTGCGCCACGTCGGCGCGGTCGCCCGCGCCCGGCCGGCGGCGCTCGTGGTGGGCGACATGCCGTGGATGAGCTACCACACCTCGATCGACGCTGCGGTCACGAACGCCGCACGCCTCGTGCGCGCGGGGGCCGGCGCCGTGAAGCTCGAGGGCGGCGTCGAGCGGCTCGCGGTCGTCGAGGCCATCGTGCACGCGGAGATTCCCGTGATGGGCCACCTCGGCCTCACCCCCCAGTCCGTGCTGCCGATGGGCGGGTACCGGGTCCAGGCCCGAGACGGCGAGTCCGCACGCGCCCTCGCCGACGCGGCAAAGGCGCTCGAGGCGGCCGGGTGCTTCGCGCTCGTCCTGGAGGGCGTGCCGGACGTCGTCGCCGAGGAGGTCACCGCCGCGCTCGCCATTCCCACGATCGGGATCGGCGCGGGCCCGCACTGCGACGGACAGGTCCTCGTCTTCCACGACCTCCTCGGGCTGGGCGGAGGGCCGGTCCCGAAGTTCGTCCGGCGGTATGCCGAGCTCGGCGAGGCGGCGACGGCTGCGATCGCGGCGTACGCGGCCGACGTCCGGTCAGGGTCGTTCCCCGGCGGATCCGAGAGCTACCACGGATCAGAGGAGCTTCGCCGGGACCTGAAAGGGTGAGACGGGGGGGGTTGTCCCACCCCCCGATCCTGGCGGGTCCGATGTCCGTGTCGGTCAGCGCTGTGGCGGTCCTGTCTGCTCCGTGACGTTCCGGTTCAGAACCGCAGCCCCTGCGGCGCAAGCGCGATGCCTCGTGGGGACCGCGGTCACCTGGCCGCTCCACAGGACACTCCGAGCCTGCGCGACAGCCGTTGGGTCAACCGCCGCTCCACGCCACGGGCGCCACCGCGACGACCCGACAGCCATGGCGTCCTCGAGCGGTCCGATCAGAAGCTCGCCCGGTGCTTCGACGAGGAGATCGGCGCGCTCGGCGCGGTGGACGAGGATCATTTCGCCCCGAGGTTGCAAAGTGGCCGTGTCACTGACCCGAGGCACGCCACTTGTGATCTGCCGAGCTGACAGGTCGCGCCCGTCCGCGCGGCAACGCACGAAGCGAGCTCGCAGAACTAACGTCGCCCCCCAGTGAGGGGCCTCCGCGGGGTCGAGACCGTGGCGCGCGACGTCCGCAGCAATGGAGCGCTCGCGAGGATCATCGGCGCCTACGCCAGCTTCCAGATCTCGGAGTTCGGCATCTGGATCGTCCTGCTCGTGTACGCGTACAGGCGGGGAGGCCCCACTGGGACCACCCTGGTGGTTCTCGCCCAACTCGTGCCGGCGATGGTGTTCGCGCCGTACGCGGGCCTTCTGGCAGACCGGTTCTCCGCCGCACACGTGCTGCTCGCGGGCTACCTCGTGCAGGTCGTCGGTCTCGGCGCGATCGCTGCGACCGTCGCCAACGGCGGCCCTGCAGCGGTTGTCTACGCGCTTGCGGCGCTGTCCACGCTCGGCATCGATCTCGTGCGCCCCTCGCAGGCCGCGATGTTGCCGGGGATCGCACGCACGCCCGGAGAGCTCACCACCGCCAACGTGCTCACGGCGTGGGCCGAAGGTGCAGCCAGCTTGCTCGGGCCGGCGATCGCCGGCATCGCGCTCGGGCTCGGCGGGGTCGCGCCCGCGGTCTCCGTTGCCGCCACGGCGTCGTTCCTTTCGGCGTTGCTCGTCGTCCACGGGGTGGCCGGGGCGCACGCCGTGCCCATAGCCGGCGCGCCGGACCGCAAACCAACCGTGCTGACCGGTCTGCGAGTCGCCATGGGCTCGCCCGCAGTGCGAGTGCTCGTTGCGTTCAACGGCTTCTACTACGTCCTCGTCGGAGCGCTGGACGTCTTGTGCGTCGTCCTCGCGGTGAGCGTCCTCCACATCGGCTCGGGTGCTGCCGGCTACCTGGATGCGGCAATCGGCGGGGGCGCGACGGCCGCCGGCCTCGTGACGGTGCTCGTGCCGGGCAGGCCCCGGCTCGCCCCCCTCCTCGCCGGGGCGCTCCTCGTGGCGCTGGGCGCACTCGCGCTCGTCGGCGCTCTGCCGGGTGTCGCCGTCGCCGTCGTGCTCCTTGCGATCGTCGGCCTCGCCGGGACTGTGTTCGTCACCATGGCGCGCACCCTCCTGCAGCGAGCTGCGCCACCCGATGCAATCGCGACCAGCTTCGCTGTGGTGGAAACCGTGATGAGCGTGGGCCTCGCGCTCGGCGCATTGCTCGTGCGAGCGGGCGTGGCAGCCGTTGGGTTGCGCGCCGCCCTCTTCGGGCCGGTCGTCGTCGGCGTCCTCTTCGTCGCCATCGCCTGGAGGTGGTTGCGGGCGGTCGACTCGGCGGCGAACGTGCCCCAGGTCGAGATCCGACTCCTCCGCTCCATCCCGATCTTCGCATCGCTCCCTGCGCCAGCGATCGAGGGCGTCGCTCGTCGCCTCGAGCCCGTCACGGTCTCGTCGGGGACCGCGGTCGTAAAGGAGGGCGAACCCGGGGACAACTATTACGCCATCGCCGACGGGACCCTGGCGGTGAGCCGCGGCGGCACCGTGCTCAGGATGCTCGGTAGAGGGACCGGCTTCGGCGAGGTGGCGCTTCTGTCCCGCGCTCGCCGCACGGCGACGGTGACGGCAACGACCGACTCGCACCTCTTCGCGCTCCGCGGGGACGCCTTTGTTGAGATGCTCACCGGGCACGCCCGCGCCGACGAAGCCGTGCACCGTCTCGTCGCCTCGTATGCCGATCCCGATCTGGCTGTGCTCGATACGGGCGAAGACGCTTAGCGACAGGGCCATCAAGAAACGAGAAGCGAACGTCGGGAAGGCGCTGCCCGTGATCGCAGACCCGCCGGCAAGCTACGCCTCCCAGTTGACGGCCCTCCGAACGGCTGGTCACGCCGGGGTGAACTCTTGGCGAACGGCCCGTTACGGTGCGCCGGCGGACCCCGGCGGCAGGTCGGCTACGCTCTTCGACCGGCCGAGGCGCCCGGCGCGCGTCGGTCCGAGTACGAGGACGAGATGCCCTGCCCCGGACCGGCCGGGGCCCGGACGCCCTGAGCGCCCGGTCCGAAGGGAGGTGAGCCGCACTTGCGGTCGTATGAAGTCATGGTGATCTTCGATGTCGGCGCAGAGCCGCCGGCGATCCAGGCGGTCGTGGACCGCACGCTCGAGACCATCCGGTCCGCCGAGGGCGTCCCCGGCCACGTCGACCGGTGGGGCCGCAGGCCCTTCGCCTACGAGGTGAAGCACCGCCGCGAGGGCTACTACGTGCTGATCGAGTTCACGGGGACGAGTCGCACGGTCGCCGATGTCGACCGTCTGCTCTCGCTGGCGGACGAGGCGCTGCGTCACAAGGTGATCCGGCTCCCCGACAAGGCCGTGCGCCGGCTGGCGGCGACCGGCGGGGACCGCCCGTCCCAGCATTCGCGGGCGTCGGCTCCGACGCGCGGGCCGCGTCCCCGGCCGCCCGTCCCGACGTCCCCGTCACCCGGGGTGTCCGGGTCCTCGGTCGCGACGGCCGACGCGTCCGACGAGGGCGGCGCGGCCCACAGCGGCACCACTGCGAACGAGCTCGACGAGTGAGGAGGGACGATGCCTGACAACAGCGTGACGCTCGTTGGGAACGTGACGCGCGACCCGGAGCTGCGGTTCACCAACACGGGGCAACCGACCGCATCGTTCGGACTCGCGGTGAACCGTCGCTGGCAGAACCGCCAGACCCAGGAGTGGGAGGAGCAGACGAGCTTCTTCACAATCGTCTGCTGGCGCGAGATGGCCGAGAACGTGAGCGAGAGCCTCGCCCGGGGGTCCCGCGTCGTCGTGTGCGGGCGGCTCGAGCAGCGCTCGTGGGAGACGAACGAGGGGGAGCGGCGAACCAAGATCGAAGTGGTGGCCGACGAGATCGGGCCGTCGCTTCGTTGGGCGACCGCGCAGATCACGAAGAACGAACGGCGCGGGCCGGGTGACGGACCGCGCGGTGGCGGGCGGCAGGCGCCGCCGCCCCCGCGGACCGAGGAGACCACGAGCGGCTACGGCTACGACGAGGAGCCCTTCTGATGGCACGCAGCAACTACCGCGGCGGCACGAGGCGGGCCCCCAAGGACCTGAACCGCCGGATCAAGAAGAAGCCGTGCGCCCTCTGTCGCGACAGCGTGGAGTGGGTCGACTACAAGGACGTCCAGCTGCTTCGGAAGTTCATGAGCGACCGCGGCAAGATCCGCTCCCGTCGGGTGACGGGGAACTGCGCACAGCACCAGCGCGACATCGCCGAAGCCATCAAGAACGCGCGCGAGCTCGTCTTGCTGCCGTACACGCAGCGGACGGTGACCGAACGCCCGCAGGGACGCGGGCGCGGAGAACGCGGCGAGCGCGGGGACCGGGGGCCCGGCGAGCGCGGGGACCGGGGAGACCGCGGGGACCGGGGAGACCGCGGGGACCGGGGCGAGCGCGGCGAGCGCGGACCCGGTTCTCGTGAGGCGGGGAGCGCAGAGAGCAACGGTGCTCCGGCCGCCGCAGCAGGGGCCGGCGGGACAGGTGCGCGTGAGGTCGCGCAGGCCACGGTGCGCACCGAGGAGAGCGATGGCGGCGCCCGTGGCGCGTCGAGCGGCGGAGCGGTCCCGAACGGGGCCGGCGCCGGGTCCGACGAAGCGGGCGAGGAGGAGTGATGAAGGTCCTCCTGCGGCGGGACCTCGACGGCGTCGGCCGGCGGGGCGACATCGTCGACGTCGCCGACGGCTACGCGCGCAACTTCCTCATCCCGGGCGGTCACGGCATGGTCGCCACGAAAGGGATCGAGAACCAGGCCGGCTCGATGCGGCGGGCACGGGACCTGCGCGAGGCGAGCGACCGCCAGGCCGCACAGACGAAGGCACAGGCGCTCGCCGGGGCGACGCTCCGGATCACGGCGCGTGCCGGGGCGACGGGACGGCTGTTCGGCTCCGTCGGAGCCGCCGAGATCGCCGAGGCCGCACGCTCCCAGAAGGGGGTCGAGGTCGACCGCCACGCCATCGGGCTCGACGAGGCCATCAAGACCACCGGGACCCACGAGGTACCGGTGCGCCTCTTCCGCGACGTCGAGACCGTCCTGACCGTGGAGGTCCTCCCGGCGAGCTGAGGCGCCCGGCCGCTCTGGCCGGCGGGCACAGCTTGACCCGTGACCCGGGTCTTCCGGCCCTCCGGGGGGCGCCGCGTCGCTGCCGGGCGGCGTCGCGCGGCCGTCCGAGGGCGCGTTGTCACTACCCCGCGGGACCATTCCGGTCATGCGTCGGCTGCAGCCACCTGCGGTTCTCAACAGTCCACAGGCGCGGCCCGTCGTCCACAGCTGTGTCCACAGGGTTGTCCAGGTCGATCGGGCCGTGAATCCCCAGGTTTCGGGTCTTACGTTCCCCAGGCGCCAGCGCTCAAGGTAGGTGGGCCATGGTCCAGGCACTCGATGACGGACGTCCCCGCCGGTTCCGGCCAGACGACCCCCGCACAGGCGCCGGAGCCGGAGGTGACCCCGCAGGTGCCTCCTCCGTAGCCACCCTCGGGCCCAGGGGCCCGAGGGTCCCACCTCACGACCTCGACGCCGAGGAGTCGCTCCTCGGGGCGATGCTCCTCAACGGCGACGCCGTCTCGGCCGCAATCGAGGTCTGCGGTGCGGGCGACTTCTACAAGCCCGCCCACGGCCTCGTCTTCTCGGCGATCGCGTCCCTCTTCGAAGCGGGCGAGCCGGTCGATGCGGTCACCGTCGCCGACGAGCTGCGCCGTACGGGGGCCCTCGAGCAGGTCGGCGGCCTGATGGCGCTCTCGGAGCTGCAGGCGGGCACGCCGTCGTTCGCGAACGCCGCGCACTACGCGCACATCGTGGAGGAGCACGCCCTGCTGCGACGGCTTATCCGTGTGGCCGGCGAGCTCTCCGAGCTCGGGTACTCGGTCCCCGAGGACGTCACAGCCGCAGTCGACGACGCCGAGCGGATGGTCTTCGAGCTCTCCGAGCGCCGTACCACCGAGACGGTGGCGTCGTTGCGCAACCTCATCGGGCCGAGCCTGGACCGCATCGAGGAGCTCTCGCACCGGAGCACCCGCGTCACCGGCGTCGCGACCGGTTACCACGACCTCGACGAGATCCTGGCCGGGCTCCAGCCGCAGAGCCTCACGATCGTCGGTGCCCGCCCCGCCATGGGCAAGACGAGCCTCGCCCTCGGGATGCTCGCCCACGTCGGAACCGTGCTCCGCCGCCCGGCGCTGCTCTTCTCCCTCGAGATGGGCCACGTCGAGCTCACCCAGCGGCTCCTCGCGTCCGAGGCCCGCGTCGACTCCCAGCGGATGCGAACGGGCCACCTGCACGACAGCGACTGGGCGAAGGTCGGCAACGCGGTCAGCCGGTTGAGCGAGTCGACGATCTTCATCGACGAGAACCCGCACCTCACGGTGATGGACATCCGGGCCCGCGCGCGTCGCCTCCGCAAGAGCGAAGGCGACCTCGGACTCGTCATCGTCGACTACCTCCAGCTGATGACCGGGCGGGCGCGCGCCGAGAACCGCCAGGTCGAGGTGGCCGAGATCAGCCGGGGACTCAAGATCCTCGCCCGGGAGCTCAACTGTCCGGTCGTCGCGTTGTCGCAGCTCTCGCGGAACCTCGAAGCCCGCCAGGACAAGCGTCCGATGCTGTCGGACCTCCGTGAGTCTGGATCTCTCGAGCAAGACGCCGACGTCGTCGTCTTCGTCTACAGAGAAGAGATCTACGACCCCGACACGCCGATCGACCGCCGCGGCCTCGCCGAGATCATCGTGGCCAAGCACCGCAACGGGCCGACCGGTTCGGCGCGGCTCGCCTTCTTGAACCAGTTCGCGCGCTTCGAGAATCTCCAGCAGGTTTGAGCCCGACCCATCGTCGGCGCGAGATCGCGATGACGCCCGACGAGGTGCACGCGTTCCTCTCCGAGCGGCACAACGCGGCGATGTGCACCCTCAACCCCGACGGCTCCGTCCACGCCGTCGCGATGTGGTACGGCTTCCTCGACGGACACGTCGCGGGACACACGAAGGCGAAGTCGCAGAAGGCGCGCAACCTCGCTCGCGACCCGCGGGTGACCTGCCTCGTCGAGGCGGGGGAGCGCTACGACGAGCTCCGGGGCGTCGAGATCGTCGGCCGCGCCGAGCTCGTCACCGATCCCGACCGGCTCTGGGCGGTGGGGGTGAGCGTCTGGAGCCGCCATGTCGCCCCGTACGACGAGTCCGCCCGTGCCGCACTCGAGCAGGTGCTGCACAAGCGCGTCGCGATCGTGGTCCACGCGGAACGGACCGTGAGCTGGGACCACCGCAAGCTGGGCTCGGGCTGAGCGCGCGGTGATCGGGTGGGCCGCCTGAAGGAGATCGTTCGGCCCGCCGAAGCGAGGTCGGCGCGTACTGGGTCCCGGGCTACCATCCGGCGGACGGAGCACGTCGGGGCCGGGGTCGGATGGAGGAAGCGACGCCGACCCCGGAATCCCAACCTCGATCCACAGGAGGCCAGATGGACCGCGTCGGCCAGATCCCGGACCGCCACCTGTCGGACGAGCAGCGGATGATGCGCGAAACGTGCCAGCGCTTCGTCGACGCGGTCCTCCGGCCGTTCATCGCGGACAACCGGGAACGAGAGTGGACACTCGCCGACCCGGGGCACCGCTTGCCGCCGGAGATCCTGGACGAAGCGGACAAGGCGGGGATCCGGACCCTGGGCGTCCCCGAGGAGTACGGCGGCATCACGCTCGACGAGGCGACCGAGGCGCAGACCTTCTCGGTCATCGCCACCGAGATCTCCAGGGGCGACACCGGGCTGGCCGACAAGCTCGTCCAGAACTGGAAGATCGCCATCCTGCTCCGGGAGCTGGCCCCGAAGCACCTCCAAGACCAGCTGTTCGCCGCGTACATGGCCGACCCTCAGTACCTGATGGCCCACTGCCTCACCGAGCCGCGCGGCGCGTCGGACCGCTGGCTCCCCTACAACGTCCCGGAGGCCGCGATGCAGACCCGCGCGGTCCCCGAGGACGGCTACTGGCGCATCAACGGGCGCAAGCAGTTCATCTCCAACGGCTTCGACGCCAGTCTCTACATCGTCTACGCCAACACGGATCCGTCCGTCGGCATGCTCAACGGGACCAGCAGCTTCATCGTCCCCCGCGACACGCCCGGCCTCGAGGTGACGCGCTGCAACGAGACTGTCGGCGGACGCTACATGAACAACGGCGAGATCGTCTTTGACGACTGCCGCGTCCCCGGCGACCACATCCTCGCGGAGAACAACGCTCTCGGGATGGCCCGCATCTACTTCCGCCCGGGCAAGATCATCGTGGCCGCAAAGAACCTCGGCGTCGGCGTCGCCGCCTTCGACGACACGTCGGTCTTCGTCCAGGAGCGAGTGCAGGGTGGCAAGGTCATCATCAAGCACCAAGCGGTGGCCGTCCGCCTCGCCGCGATGGCGATGAAGCTTGAAGCGGTGAGCTCCCTCCTCCGGAGAGCGGCGATCGCCGTGGACCACAACGAACCCGACGCCGACGCGCTCTGCGACATGGTGAAGGTGTTCGCCTCCCAGGAGATCCTCCAGGTGTGCCAGCACGCGGCCGAGCTGCACGGAGGCTACGGGGCCATGCTCGAGGTGGGCATCGAGAAGTACCTGCGGGACGCCCTCGTCTTCCTCCACTCCGACGCGACGAGCGACGTTGCCAGCTTCAAGATCGTGAAGGAGCTCTTCCCGACCACGGCCGGGACGTACGCGGGTCCCGAGTGACCGGGCAGCGATGACGGCCGGAACGCGTTCGAGAACGCGGCGGGGACCTGAGAGCGGCTGACCGACCGCCGGTCAGCCGGCGGCCTTCGCCTCTGCCTTGCGCCGCTTCGCCTTCATCTCGACGCGGTTCTTTCGCCGGTTCCCCGTGCCGCTCAGCATCAGCGTGAGGCCCATGCCGGCGAGCCAGCTGTCCTTGGCGAGTGCGGTGCCCTTCGAGCTCGGGCGGACGCTGCCTTCCTGGCGCATGCCGGGGGTCTTCATGTAGAGCCCGAGCAACCCGCTCGCGAACGACGTCAAGCCGAGGCCCGCCAGCCCATCGCTCACGACGAACGGCATGAGCAACGCGCTGCCGAGCGCGACCTCGGTCGCGCCGAGTCCGAGGCCGAACTGCTCGGGCGGCAGGTTGTCGATCACCGAGTAGGCCCCGGAGGCCATCTCGTGCAGCCGCTGGTGGGTCTCCTTCTCCGCCTTCAGCTTGTTCAGGCCCGAGTTGAGGATGAACGCCCCGGCAGCCATGCGGATGGGCAGGTTGACGATTCGTGATCGGTGTCTCACGTCTGCACGGTACCCGGGTGGCCTTCGGCCGACACCACCGGGTGTCCGGCCCGAGGTGAGCCCCGACGGTGGATTCTTCCTGGTGAAGGACGTGCACCCGCACGCGTCCCGGTCAGAGGCGCCTCCCTCCGGACGCCTGCGTACCGGTGTTCTTCATATGGGGTGCCGAGCGGCGCCGGAATCGAGGGGCTCAGATGAGATAGCGGTAGATGGCGCTCCCGGGGGTCAGCCGCTCGATCCTCAACCCCGTCGCCGCCATGCGCTCGAGCAACGCCTCGAGGTCCGTCCGGTCCGCGAGCTGGATGCCGACGAGCACGGCGCCGTACTCGCGGTGGCTCTGCTTCAGCGCCTCGAACAGCGTGAGGTCGTCGTGCGGTCCGAGGCACTCGTCGATGAACCGGCGCAACGAGCCGGGCTGATTGGGGAAGTCGACGATGAAGTAGTGCTTGAGCCCGCGGTAGACGAGGCTCCGCTCGATGATCTCGTCGTAGCGCGTGACGTCGTTGTTGCCGCCCGAGAGCACGCAGACGACGGTCTTCGGCTCGGGCTCGACCGCGGCCGTGTCGGTGTAGGCGCCGGTGGACGTGTCCGTGCGCGGGATCGCGTGGAGATCGTCGAGCGCGGCGACCGAGAGGGCGCCGGCGGGCTCCGCGATGATCCCGTCCTCCTGGTAGAGGTCCAACAACGCGGAGCACACGCGCCCCTCGGGAACGCACACGACGTCGTCGACGAGCTCGGACACGATGGCGACGGGGATCTTCCCCGGCGTCCGCACCGACGCCCCGTCGACGAAATCGTCCTCGATGTCGATCGTCATCGGATGGCCGGCCGCGACCGACTTCGTCATGGATGGGGCGCCGGCGGGCTCCGCGCCGATGATCCGCGTCGGCGCTGCCAGCCCGTCGAGGCACGCGGCCACGCCGGCGATCAGCCCGCCGCCGCCGACCGGAACGACGATGGCGTCGGGGGGTGCGCCGAGTTGCTCGACGATCTCGAGCCCGACGGTCCCCTGACCCGAGATCGTCGCGGGATGGTCGAACGCCGAGACCATGGTGGCGCCCGTGCGTTCGGCGTGCCCGAGGGCCGCGGAGAGGGCGTCGTCGAACGTCGCGCCCGCGAACCGCACGTCGACCATCTCACCGCCGATCCGCCGGATGCGGTCGACCTTCTGGCGCGGGGTCCTCAACGGGAGGAACACCGTTCCGCGCACCCCGAGCGTGCGGCAGCTCCAGGCGACACCCTGCGCATGGTTGCCCGCGCTGGCGCAGACGACGCCGGCCGGCGGGGGGCCGCCCGGCATCCCGGCAATGAAGTTGTAGGCGCCGCGGATCTTGTAGGAGCGGACAGCCTGGAGGTCTTCGCGCTTCAGGTACACGTCGGCGCGGAAGCACTCGGACAGGCGCTCGTTGCGCTGGAGCGGCGTGCGGACGCCGATGGCCTCGAGGCGGCGTGCGGCTTCGCGGATCGTGCCGATGTTGATGAGCTCCCGCCACGACCCGCCCGCACGCGCGGGTGGGCCGGCAGGCGCGAGGTGCGATGCAGTGGTTCGCGGCCGCTCTTCACCGGATGGACGTGCCGCGAGCGTCACGCACGCGACTCTATGGCCGGGCGCGTCGCGCGGCCCAATAGGACCGTCGAGCGTTCGTGGTCGTGATGCCTGGCGCGACAACGACGGCGCGCCCGCCCGCAACGACCGTCAAGGTCGTGCCTCGTCGCAGCGATTCGCCGCGTCAGCGCGCGGCCGGCGAGACGACCACCCGGATGAACCGGGTCGGACGGGCACCGGGATTCACGTACGCGTACGGCACGTCGGTCGGGAGCCGGATGTAGCCGTCGGCACCGAGGCGGTACCGGTCGTCGCCGACCTCGATCACCAGTCGGCCCGAACCGACGAGGAGCATCTCCTCGCTGCCGGGCGGGTCGGGATCGGCGTCGTAGCGAGCTCCCGGAACAAGCAGCCACTGCCAGAGCTCGGTGGCCGCCGGCCGCACGTGCGAGACGAGCAGGCGTGCGCTGCTCCCCAGCCCGTCCTCCCACAGCGGCTCGACGGAGCCGACGGCCGCGGGGTCGAGCGGCCCGGCGGCCCGGCTCGAGACAAGCGCCGGAAGGCCGGTCTCCAGCGCCGAGGCCAGCTTGTCCAACGTGCCGATGCTCGCGTTGGTGTCGCCACCTTCGAGGAGCGTGATCATGCGGCGGCTGACGCCGGAGCGTTCGGCGAGCTGATCGAGGGTGAGATGCCGCTCCTGACGGAGGGCGCGCACCCGTTCGCCCACCTGACGCACGAGAGGCGGGCGCTCCCTGCCTGGGAGAGAAGCCGGGTCGCGTCGGTCGGTCGCCTCGTCCGGGTCGCCCGCGTGCCGGCTGGCCACTGGGAGGCAATATACTGCACTACGCCGGTGTTGCAGCGGGGCGCGGCCACCGGCGGACCTCCCTCGCCGAGCGGTGGGCCCCGCGCGCGCCCGGGTCGGCGAAGCCGCACCTGGACATGACATCTGGAAGGAGTCGCAACGATGGTCGAGAAGCTCGCACAGCGACCGAAGGTGGTCGCGGCGGCGCTGCTTCTCCTTGCGACCGCCGGTTGGGGGGCGACCTTCGTCGTCATGAAGGACGCGCTCGGTCACGCCTCGGTCTTTGAGCTGCTGTGGTGGCGGTTCATCCTCGCCGGCGCCGTGCTCGTGGCGGTCCGCCCGAAGGCCGTGCTCCGCCTCGGCCGGCGCGGCCTCCTGCAGGGGCTCCTGCTCGGCGCGATGGTCTCTGCCGGTTATTTCCTCCAGACCTACGGCCTGCGGACCACGCCCGCCGCGGTCTCGGGATTCCTCACCGGCCTGCAGGTGGTCTTCACCCCGCTCATCGGTTGGGTGCTCCTTCGGCACCGGCCGGGGGCCCGGTGCTGGACGGCCACGCTGATCGCCACGTCGGGGCTCGCGGTCATCTCGTTGCGTGGACTGTCCTTCGGGGGCGGGGAGATACTCACCGTCTTGTCGGCAGGAGCGTTCGCCCTGCAGGTGGTCGTGCTCGGCCGCTGGGCGTCGACCGAGGATGCCTTCGGGCTCGCGACGGTGCAGCTGCTCGTCGTCGGGCTCCTGTCACTCTTCGCCGCGGCGCCCGGGGGCCTCAGCCTTCCCAGTTCGGTTCCGATGTGGGGGGTGGTCGCGTTGACCGCGGTCGTTGCGAGCGCCTTCCCCTTCGCGGCGCAGTCCTGGGCGCAGTCCCACCTCCCCGCCTCGACCGCGGCCATCGTGTTCACCACGGAGCCCGTTTTCGCCGCACTCTTCGCCTGGCTCGCCGGGGAGCGCCTGGGCTGGGCGCTCCTTCTCGGGGGTGCCCTCATCCTCTCGGCCATGGTGCTCCTCGTGCGCGCACCGAGCGTGGGCGAACCGCGCGAATCGCCGGGAGCTCTGGCTGAGCGCGTGTCTCGTCGAGAACCCGCTGGTCCTGCGTTCCCCGAGGCGGTCCCCGTGGTGGGCCGCAACGTGGGTGAGGACGTGAGGGCCGGCGTTTAGCCCGGAGGGCGCAGCGGTTACGGTCGCGGCTATCCCCGGTTTTCCCTGCAGCTCGGGACCGACGGATAGACACGGCAAGAAAGGAGCCACACCATGGGCAAAGAGGCGCGAATGGGACTTCTCTTGGGCGCCGCCGCGTGCCTGCTCGCAGTCATGGTCGACTGGGTCGTCGAGGAGCTCTAGGAGGTACCGCCCCGGCCGCGGGCTTGGGATTTCCACCCGGCCCGCGGCCGTCGCGCGTCTGGCGAGGGGTCGGTGCGTGCGCCTCTGTCGGTGCGCGCGGGCGCGTGGGCGGTCACCCGGACAGCGCCGCAGTGAGCTCGTCGAGCATCACGTCGGCGTTGCCCCCGGCGACCGAGAAGTGTCCGGCGTCGGGCACCAGGTGGACGGACGCGCCCGGGACACGGGCGGCCAGCCACTCGCCGTGCGCGAACGGCACCATGAGGTCCGAGGAGCCCTGCCAGAGGCTCACCGGACGGGAGATCTCCGAGAGCTCGAACCCCCACGGCGCGACGAAGGCGAGGTCGTCGTCGAGCCATCCGTCGATGCCGTGGGCCAGGCCCTCGCGCATTCCGGCGATGACGTCCTCGCTGAGGTCACCCGAGAGCGCCGTCTGGTCGACAGGCGGGACGAGCGACGCCATGGCCGACACGATCTCGTCCGGGGCGGCGCCCGCCAACATCGCCGCCTGCGCCTGGAGGTACGGCCGAAGCGCGTCCGGACCCTCCAGCGCGGCGCCGAATTCGACGACGTTGTCCTCGCCCATTCCTGCGATCCAGTCCAGGCCGTCCGACCCGACGAACGGGGCGACCCCGGCGATCACGAGCGCGGACTCGGCCTGAGGGAGGCGCGCTGCGCACGCAAGCGCATGCGGGCCGCCACCCGACCATCCGGCCACGACGCAACGCTCCGCGGAGAGGGAGGCGAGCACGGCTTCGGTGTCCGCGACCACGTCGGCGACGCTGCGACCGGGATGGCGCGTGGAGGTGCCGTAACCGGCTCGGGAGAAGGTGACGAACCGCAGTCCTCGGGCGTGCGCCGGACGCTCGATGATGCGGAGCGGTACCGAGGAGAACGGCGTTCCGTGGTGGAAGATAAGCGGCAGCCCGTCGGGCGGCCCGCTCACCCGGATCTCGAGCTGACGACGGTCGCCGAGCGTGATCATCGTCGGCGCTCCCGCCGCCGCTCCGTCCGCCACGGCGGCGGACCTTACCCCCGTCTCCGCCCGCGCCGCTTGGGACTAGCGCGTGGATGAGCGGTCGGCGGTCAGGACCCGTTCGGTGGTGCGGTAGGCCGCGACGACCTCTTTTGCGATGAGGTCGTAGCCGGACGTCTTCGCGTGGATGTTGCCCTGTGTGCAGTACCAGGTGAGCTTGCAGACGCGGGCGACCGCGACCGGGACCTCACCGTAGGGGTCGAGTGAGGTCGTGGCGGTGAGGGGGATGTAGGCGCCCGTGGCACGCGTCACATCGACGAACTTCACGCGCCCGGCCCGGTATGCCCGAGCGAGCGTCGGATTGAAGATCGACTTGAACGCGGTCACGGACAGCGTCGCGAGTGCCGCGTTCGGATCGGAGGAGGGATAAACCCACGTCCCGAGCAGGACGTCGGGATACGTCAGCCCGAGGATCGGAACGGACGGCCCGGCCGCACGTCGCAGTTTGGTTGCGAGCGTGGCGACGTTCCTGCGGGCCTGGGGAACGAACTCGAGCACGCACAACGTGGGGTCGTCCGCCCGGGCGCACCGGGCGAAGTCGTTGCCGCCGATGCTCACGGTGATGAGGCCGACGTGGCGGCGGTGTTGCCTGATGAAGGCGGCCGCAGCCGACGCTTGGGACACGTGCGGGTACGCCATCGCGCCGGCCTCCCCCTGTGGCCCATAGGGAGGAGAACACCCTGGCGTGGTGAGGATCGACGTCGTCGTGGCTCCGCTGCAGCCGAAGTTGACGAGCACCATCCCCGTCCTCCTGGCCACCGCCCCGCTGTAGCCCGTCGTCGGGCCGGGCCTCGGCGACGGTTGGAATCCCACCGAGTACGAGTCGCCCAAGGAGACGTAGTACGTCGTGGCCGTCCTGGTCCTCGGGACGCTCGGAGCTGAGAACGGACCATTGTTGGCGCCGGCGGAGGTTCCCAGCACGGTGAGAGTCGCCAGCGTGACCACGCCGAGCGAGGCCACCGCGGCGGGCAGAATCGTGACAGCTCGAGGGATGACCGACAGCACGTGACGCACCAGAAGGGTTTCTATCCCGGCACCGAGCCGCTGCGGCTTCGGCCGAAGCGGTCGCCGGGAGCGGGGCCGATCAGCTCTCGTCCAACAGCGCTTGTGGGGCGGCGCGAGCCCGTGACTGCTGGCCCGTGGCGAAGGTCGCCGTCAGCCATTCGCAAACCGCGGTCGCCACCTCTTCGTCCTTCCGTCGCAGTCCATGGTCACCGCCGTCGATCCACACGTGGGTAACGGGTCCGGGGATGAGTGCCGTCGCTTTCTCGAGCTCTTCCGGCGTGCCGAAGGCGTCGCGACTTCCCGAGACGAAGAGACACGGAACGCGAAGCGCCGCGAAGTGCGCGGTGCGCAGACGCTCCGGCCGTCCGGGCGGGTGGAGGGGATAGCTCACGAGCGCCAGCCCGGCGGCGGGGAGTCCGGTCCCCACCACCTGGGAGCAGATCCGGCCGCCCATCGAGCGACCACCGAGGAGGATCGCTGTCGTGCCGACCTCAAGGCGGGACGCGAGCGCGTCCGCATGCTCCCGGACCGTGTGCTCGAGGACGCTCTCCGGGTCGGGCCGCCTCCGCCCCGCGAGGCGGTAGGGGAAGTCGAGGCGCTCGACG